>Ga0209666_1001500_pt1 | contig 17868 bp, 6 predicted proteins | sample SaaInlV_125m_DNA_FD_184679 | JGI IMG/M metagenome (GOLD analysis project Ga0209666, IMG submission 184679) | Marine microbial communities from expanding oxygen minimum zones in the Saanich Inlet - Saanich Inlet SI037_S3LV_10m_DNA (SPAdes)... | ecosystem: Environmental > Aquatic > Marine >...
GGGGGGGGGGGGACGGTCGGAGGCGACGATCGTGCTCCGTCTCCGAACGCGTCGAAGGAAAACGCCGACGACTCGGGGTCCTCGTCGTCCGGCGGCGCGAGCGAGTCCTGTTCGTCCTTCTCGTTTAAATCGGAGGGGTCGGGGTCACGAGCGGCGGTCAATCCTCCGTCGGGTCCGAGACCGCTCAAAAGAGAAGAAGGCGTCTCGGAAGTCTTTCGGAGTAACCCTTTTTCTTCTTCCGAAGAAAAAACACCTCGCGCCGTCGGCGAGAGCGGGAGCGGCGCGAGGTTCTTCGTCTCTTCCTCGTCGAGACTCGGCTTCTCTACGCCGGGCGCCGGCGACGGGACCATCAGCGCCGCGGGGGGGATCCCGGACGGCGCGCCTCCGGGCCCCGAGAACGTCCCGGGGACACCGGGCGGGAACAAGCCGGGCGAGACGCCGACGCCGGGAGGCATGAGCCCCGCGGGGAACACGCTCTGCTGTCCTTCCGGTGTGCCTCCCCCGGGATGGGTCGCCGCCGCCGCGTTTGGCGTGCTGAGCGAGAACGCGTCCACGTACTTCGACCGGCCCTTCTGCGCGCGCATGCTGAACGGCGCCGCCGCGGCGGTCCCCGGGGACGCGCCCGTCCGTCCCGCGGACGCGGCGGGAAAACCCGTTCCCGCCGCAGGGGACGCCCCCAGTGTGGTCGGCGGCGGCGGCGGCGGCCCCGCGTCCGCCTCGCCCTCCTTTCCGGGCTCGACCCAGCGGCCCAGCTTCTCGTCGTAGTACATGGTGTTCTCCTCGCCGAGCTTGGCCTGGTTCTTGGGCTTGGGCAGGGGGATCGCCGCGCCCACCTTCCCGAGCACGCCGGAGAACTGCCGCCACACCGAGCCGGAGCCCTTCGGCGCGCTGCTCGACGGGGACGCGCCGGGATCGGCGGCGGACGCGGAGGCGTCGCTCGCGAAGGACGCGCTGCGCGAGTGCGCGGCGCTTCCGGCGGCGGCGGCGGCGGCGGCGGCGCTTCCGCTCCCGACTCCGAACGCGCCCACCTGTCTCCCTCCCGTCCCTCCCGCGTCGAAGGTGTTTTCCGCGTGGTTCCCATCTCGCGTTTTATCGGTTCTGTCCCCGAACGCGACGAAGGCTTTGTCGTTGGACGCCGAGGACGCGCTGGAGTGCGTGCGCGAGTGCGAGATGAGTCGGCCGACGACGGAACCGCCGTTTCCCTCGCCGTTCACGCCTTCGTCGCCGAAAACCTTCTGCACGCCCTTGTCGAACATCTTGCCGAATCCGCCGAACAGCGTCGTCGCCGCGCTCCCCAGGTCGCGCAGGCTGAGCCCGCCGAGCGTCCCGCGCGCGTTCCCGCGCAGCCTGTGCTCCATCTCGCCCGCGAGCTGCGTGAGCACCGCGACGTTGACCGAGCCGTCGCGCGAAGAAGCGCAGGCGAGGAACTCGCGGCTGCGCAGCGTCTTGGAAACCGACTCGGCGAGCGCCAGCGCCTCGCGCGTCGCGCCAACCTCCGCCAGGAGCCCGGCGTAGTGCACCTTGTACGGCTGGAACGAGGCGAAACACACGCTCGCTTTCGCGTTGTTTCTAGAGTTGGTTTGGCCCGCGCTCGATAACGCGGGGTTCGAACCGGAAACCCCCGAAGAGGAAGAAGCGCCGCAGACGAAACGCTCGAGAAGCGCGGTGGCTTGGATCGCGCGCGGGTCGGAGTGGTACGTGCGCGGCGCGTTTGTGTGATCGGCGCCCAGCAGACACAGACGCGCCGCCGGGTGGAAGGGCTGAGGCGCGACGCCGGCCAACGCGAACGCGGCGTGCGCGTTGAACAAATTCGAGTCGACGAGCGCGTCGCCCAGCGCGGCCATGACCCGCCGCGAGTCCTCCGGCGCGAGCGACGCGTTTGCCGCTAAAATCGCGAGGTGCTCGCGCCAGCGCGGGAGCAACCCGCGCGCGTCGTCCCGTTTGAATGCTTTTTCTTCGTTCGAACGCTCCGCAGACGACCCGGGCACCGCGCCCGGGTCGTCGGCTTGTAGCAAGTCGTCCGCCGCGCCCGCCAAAACGAGCGCCAAAGCGCGCATCGGCGAGCCCTCCGCCGTGGTGGCGCGCGCGGCGCGCGCGGCGACGTCCCTCTGGAACGCCGCGCCCATGCGGCTCGCGAGGAGCGACGCCTGCGCCCACAGGCCCGCGCGCTCCAAAACCTCCAGCGCGTCCCCGCGGCGCCCGGAGAGGAGCAGGCGCTCGCTCTCGGCGAGCGCACACGCGCTCGCCGCTCCGTCCCCGGCTCCGTCGTCGCCAACGAGCTCCTCGCGCGGAGCACGCGGAAAGGAAGACTCGAAAGGAACGTCTGACATTGCTCCGGTTTCCGCAAACGGAAACGCGCCCGGACCCAAAGGAGAAACACAAGTCTCCGCGTCCTCCCCTAGTAGAAGCGCGCGCACGTCCGCGCTGGCCGTTTTGTTTTCGCCCACAGGGTCCGCGCCGGTCTTTGCGCTCATCGCGCGTAAAACGCCCCACAGCAGAGCAGCGCCGTCGTGCGCGGCGGGATTTTTAGCCTCCGCGGCGTTATTTGAATTGGCGTTTTTGGTTTCCCAAACGATTCCCTCCGCGAACCGCGCTAGGCTCGAGACGCTCGGGTTGCGATTGATGAGCGGCGGGAACGTCTCCTTCTCCCTCTCCTTCTCCAGGCCGAGACCGACGAGCGCGTCCAGGTACGAAGCGCCGGGTCCCTTCGCGTCCCGTGGCGCCGCGCCCGGCACGCCGGCGCGCAGAAGCTCCGACAGGGAGTGGACGCGCACGTGACCCGGCGGCGCGGCGGGGGACGCGGAGCCGTATCCCTCCCCGGCGGCGTTTCCGCCGCCGGACGCGCCCGGGTACCCGGGCGCGCTCACGGCGAGCCGCCCCCCGAACCCGAAGCTCGGCACCGCGCACGGCGGGCGGCCGTGCGGCGAGCGGGGCGTGCCCGCGTCTCCGGCGGTGAAGTTTGAGCCGGACGCCGAGTACGCCGCGAAAGGACCCGCGGGGGGTTCCGGGACCGATCCACCCGAAGCCGCCGCCGTCGCGGCGGGACTCCCGCCGCGCAAAGGCGGGTCTCCCGCCGACGCGTCCACAGGGTAGGAAGAGGAAGAGGACAATCCGTCTCGTCCCGCGCCGCCGTAGGATCCTGCCTCGCCGTAAGTCGGAAAGAAGCCCCCGCCGGACGCGCCCGCGTCGTACGACGCGTACGCGGCGCCGAAACTTTGCGTTTGCGCCGCGGGGAGCGGCGAGAAGTCGTATCCGGAGGAGGGCGCCGCGGGCGGAGGCAGCGGAGGCAGCGCCGGCGCCGGCGCCGGCGTCGGCGCCGGCGTCGGTGCTGCGTCGGCGCGGCCAGACGCCTCGGGCGCCGCCGGGACGGCCGCGGGGATCATGAACGTCGGCTTCGCGACAGGCGCCGCCGGAGCCGCCGGGGCTTGCGCGTGCGCGAACGCCGCCGACCCCGGAAACGACCCGGGGAACGATCCGACGTGCCCGGCGACGGCGGTCGATTGATCGCTCGCGGGATCGGACGCTCCGCCGTACGCGCCGACCACGCCACGGTTCACGACGTGGTCGTACGCCGGCTCGGGCGCGCGAGCCTCCGGCGGCGCCGGGGAAGTATTCGCCGAAGGCGCGTACGGAGACTCGGCGAAGTGCGGCGCGCCGGAGTAGTTGGAGTACCCGGAGTACCCGGATCCGTACCCGGATCCGTACCCGGTGTACCCCTCCGCCGGCTGCGTCTGCGTCTGCGCGCGGTTCGCGCCGTCGGCGTCCGACGGGTACGCGTACGCGGAGAGCGCGGGCGCCGCGTCGTACGCGGGCGCCGCCTCCGCGGGCGCCGGCGGGACCGAATACGCGTACGCGCTCGCGCTCGGTTTCGGGTTCGTGACGTCGGAAAGCGTCTCTGTCGCCGACATAGACGCGGTCGCGGCGTTTGAACGCGTTCCCGCGGTTCCCGAAGCGGATACGGAGGATGCCATGTCGGGGACCATGAACGTCGCCGGCGCCGCCGGCGAAAACGTCGCCGCCGGCGGAAGAAGCGTCGGCGGCGGTCGCGCCGGTCGCGACGCCTCCGCCGCGTAATCCTGAGTCGCGTACGCCGGCTGAGGCGCGTAGTCGCCGTGTGCGCCGTACCCGTACGCGGACGCCGACTGTGCCGCGTACGCGGACGTCTGCGCCGCGTACGCCGGCTGCGCCGCGTACGCCGGCTGCGCCGCGTACGCCGGCTGATCCACCGCCGCGTGCGCGGACGTCTGCGCCGCGTACGCCGGCTGACCCGGCGGATTCCGCGTTTGAGGTGGATTCTGGTTCGGGTTCGGCGCCCGCGCGTTTTGCGGCGGCGCCTCGAGCGCTTCGGCGACCGCCGGCGGCGCCTCCGTCGCCGCGCGCGTCGGCGCGTGCTGCGCTTCTCTTTGATTCGGCGGCGGATTGGGATTCGGCGGCGGATCGGGATTGGGATTCGGCGGCGGCGGCGCGCCGAACGGCGGCGTCGCCTTCTTCGCGGGCGACGCGAGCTCGTCGAAGAAATCGTCGTCGTCGCCGCCGGCGTCGTCGCCGAACGGCGACGGCGCCGTCGCCGTCGCGGCGGCGGATTTCCTCTCGTCGCCGATCGCGGCTTCGGCTCCGACGCGCGACACCGCGTTCGTCTCGACGCTGGGCGTGTCACCCCCGAACAAATCGCCGAGGCCGCCCGTCTTACGCTCCACCCATCCCGCTTCGCTCGTCTCCTCGCTCGCGGGCGCGGCGTGTTCGAACGCCGGCGGTGCGCGCGATGGCTCGTCCGGCGCGGGTCCGAACGCGGAAGCCGAGTGCGCGCGGTGGAAACCGTGCGCGGGCAGGTCCACCGAGGCCGCGGACGCGGTCGCCGACGCCGCGGTCGCCGACGCCGACGGACGCGCCTCGGACGTCCCTCCCGGTTGCGACCCAGACGAGGACCAGATCGGCGTCGTCGCGTCGCCCTCGTCCTCGTGGTCGCTCACGTCAGGCCATTCGTCGTCGCTCTCCTCCTCGCCCGCGTTCGCGCGGCCGGGACTCGACGCCCCCGGGCCCGTCTCCGGCGCCGCCATGGCTCCGGCCACCCACGCACTCGCGGCGTCTCGAGGAGTGGTTCGCAACGCATCCGTCAGCACCTGCAGGCTTTCTTTTCTGACTTCGCCGAGCGAGTCCGAAAATGTTCGTTTCTGGGCACTTCCGCGAAGCGGGTCCGCCACTGCCGTCCGCGCGCCTCTGCCATGCGGCCGCGGTCGCGGTCGCGGTCGCCCGACCGTCGTCGCGACTCCCGCGACGACGGGCTCTCCCCGGCGATGCGCGAGCTTCAGCGCGAGCAGCTCGAGGCCGCTCGACGCGCCGTGCGCGCGCGTGAGATGGGGAAACGCAGCCTTCCGGCGTCGTCGCCGGAAGAGGCGACGTCCTCGAAGAAGCAGAGGGAGATATACGTCGGCAACCTCGCACCCGGCGTGGACGCGGTGTTGGGAACGTTCTTCGACGAAGCCTTGGCGAGGCTGTTCCCCGAGCTCGCCGAGTTCGGGCCGCCGGTGCTGCGCGTGAACGTCGACCCCTCGCGAGCGTTCGGGTTCGTGGAGTTTCGTTCGGATTTCTTAGCGCACGCCGCTACAAAACTGGACAAGACGGATGTCGGCGGCCGACCGATACACGTCGGCCGGCCGAGAGGCTACGTCGAGACCGAGCCCGGGCACGCGCACGACCGAACGCCCGTCGTCGCGGCGGCGCCGTACGTGCTGGCGAACACGGAGATGGCGAGACGGCGGCGATGACGGCAGCTTTTTACAAAAAACATTTTACGCGTTCGCGCGAAAAGCGTCCTCCTGAACGTCGCGACGCTCGTCCGCCGCGTTGTAGGAATCGCTTTTTTTCGCCACTCACTTCGCCTTGTGCTTCGCGTCCAGCGCTTCAAAGCACGACCCTTTGAGCAGAAACAGCCTCTCCGCGCGCTGCGCCAGCGTCCCCCCGCACTTCAAACCGCACAAACGGAGCTCGCGTTTCAAGACGTCGAGGCCGACGGCTTCGAGCGCGGCGGCGTCGGCGAACGTCTCGAGATCCAGACGCGCTTCTTCTTCTTCTTCGTCTCGATGACCCGCCGGCGCGGTGGTCGCGTTTTCTTTTTTTTGTTCGGGTCCACCACCACCACCCGAAACCAAAAGCGCGGCGGGTTCGTCCGACGCGACGGACGGAACCGGGCGCGACGAGACCGAGACGACGTTTTTCGATTCGTCGGCGTCTTCGTCAGCCTTTTTTTTTTCGTCAGCCTTCGGCGCCGACGACTTTTTTGTCTTCTCGGCGGCGCCTTTTTTCGACGCTCCGTTCGCCGACGCCCTCCGCCGCCGCGCGGCGGAGGCTTCGTCCACGTCGCTCCCGCTGTCGTCGCTGTCGTCGCTGACGCCGCCGCGCAGAAGCCCCGGGTCGCCCATGTACGGGAGCGACCGCGCCGGCGGCGAAATTTGGGACGTTTGTTTTTCAAAAGGCGCGCCGTCTCGGCGCGACGCCAAGCCTGCGCGCACCGACGCGGCGACGGCGTCGACGACGGCGCCGCTGTCTCGCGCGTACCGCTCCTTCTCCCGCTCTTCGATCTTCTCGAACTTGCGCTTGACCCCGTTCGTCTTCTGGTTGATGTGCGCCAGCGCGAGCCGCTCCAAGTCGCGCTGGGGCTGCGTCCGCGCGTGTTCGCGGAGCTTGCGCTCCGCCTCGACGTGGCGGATGCGCCGGCCGGACAGATCGCGGCACGCATCCTGGTTGGTCGTGGCGGCGCCCGAGGTGCCCGCGCCGCGGAGCAGGCTCCCGAACCCGCCCTTGCCGCCGGCGACGCGGAGCAGAAGTGAGCACGCGCTGCCCGCGGGGAGGCGCGCGCGGGGCTCGCGCGCGGGCGCGTACACGCGCGCGCCGCACGACACGAGAAGCTCAGCCTCGGGCGCGCCCCACGGCGCGCGCGCGAGCGCGCGGGAGAGGCGGCCGAGGGAGACGCCTCGCGAGGCGTCGCCGGGGAAATCCACGCACCGCGTGCGGCCGTCCAGGCCGCGGACGAACACCTGCGACGGCATCGTCGACGGAGGCATCGCGGAGCCGGGGCGCCGGGAGGACTGACGGGGGGGTGAGGCGGCCGCGGAATGTGACGAGGGGGCAAGAGCGCTCAGGCGGGACAAACGGACCGCCAAAATGTCGTCACTCTCAGAGAGATCAGACGGCAAAACTGGTGGCTCACCAGCGACGCGCGTGTCGGCCGACGCCCACATCTCGTGGCGCGCCGTTCGCGATGACGGACGCGACCATGACGAGCGCGAGGAAGCACCTGGCCGACTCGGTGCGACGCACGCCTCTGCTCGCGGTGCCGCTCGCGCTGGCGGCGCTCCTGCTCCTCGCCGCCGCGGTCGTGCTCCTGCCGTTCGCCGCGCCGCTGGCGATCGGCTACGTCATCCTGCGCCGGTCGGCGCCCGCGGACGCGCCGGAGGCGCCCGCGGCGTCTTCGACGCCGGCGAAGGCGACGGCCTCGAAGACGCCCTCGGTCTCGCGGACGGTTAAAGAGGAGGCGACGAAGGCGACGCCCTCCTCGACGCGAGATGCGACAAACGCCCCGACGGGAGGACCCGGCGAGGTGAGCGAGGTGGCGCCGCTCACCGGCTCCGCGGCGCTCATGGCGAAGATGCGCCGATCCGGCGCGGTCACCGGCGAGCGACGCGCGCGGGACGCGGGCGAGACGAAGACGGGAAGCGCGTACGAAGCAAACACGTCGTCTGTGTCTTTGAACGCGTCTCATGACTCTTCCACGGACGACTCGGACGGACGATTCTTCATCCTGCACGGCGGCGAGGCGTCGGTACAGATTGCGCGCGATCTGTCGGAGAAGGCTCGTCGTCGCGGGTTGCGTCCGCGTTTAGTCGCGATGGATGATTTCAAGTCGTGCGATTTCGATAAGGGCGATTCGGAAAACGAAGGCGCTCACAAGCTCGCCGTGTTCGTGGTGGAGACGGTGGAGAACGCGCAGCCCGCGGAGGCGGCGGGGACGTGCCTGCGCTTCTACAACCGCAAAAGAAAAGCGGGCGAAAGAGATTTGCTGTGCGGCAAGCTCGCGTACGCGGTGCTGGGCTTGGGGGACACCAACTTGCTTTTGGACCGGCAGACCACCACGGCGAAGGACTGCAACCAGGCGGGGCAGACGCTGGACTCCGCGCTTCTGTTTTTGGGTGCCGAGCGGCTCGTGACGCGCGGCGAGGCGAACGACGCCGTCGGCCTCGAGGAAGCGGTCGAGCCGTGGAGCGAGACGCTCTGGCCGGCGGTGGAGGCGCGCCTCGCGGAGACGAAGTCTCCGTCGAAAGACGCACCGGAGGTCAAAAAACAAAACCGAGTCTCGGTGCGTTTCCTGTACGGCTCTCAGACCGGTAACGCGGCGGAGATCTGCAAGGCGATGGCGGCGGAGGCGGCGATTATCGGGTCGAAAGGAAACGAAGAGACGACTTTCGTCGCTTCCTGCTCGTCCGCGAACGAGGTGGACGTCGCGGACGTGCTGCGGCCCGGCGCCGTCACGGCGTTCGTGGTGTCCTCCACCGGCGACGGCGACGCGCCGGATAACTGCGACACGTTCTTCACGCGGCTCAAGCGAGCCGCGAAGGCGGCGCCCGGGAAAGCCGGCGTGGGCGCGCAGTACTGCGTCTTGGGTTTAGGCGACCAGAACTACAGCGCGTTCATGGCTGTGCCGCGCGCGTTCACCGCGGCGATGGAAAAGGCGGGCGCGACGGCGTTTGTTCCGCGCGGCGAGGCGGACGAAACGCTCGGCCTGTACGAGTACGCGGAGACGTGGCAGGAGAACCTATGGGAACCGCTGCGTCGCGCCGTCCAGAGCGCGCCGCGCTTCACACGCGACCCCGAGGGCGCCGCCGCCGAGGCGGCGGAGGCGAAGGCGGAGGCGAAGGCGGAGGCGAAGGCTGTTAAAAAACAGACGAACGAGACGTCCGCGGCGAACGACGACGTCTCCTCGACGACGCCCATCGAAGGCGTCCCCGCGATGCCCGCGTGCCGCGCGCGGGTCGTGTGGCTCGCGTCGGACGACGCGTCCGCGACGGCGGCGTACCCGGCGGGGACGGCGGGCGCGACGCCGGCGGACGGCGGCGCCGCCTTCTCGGCGGCTTCGCCGTATCTGGCGCCGATTTCGAAGCGGACGCTCCTGACGGACCCGCGGAGCGACCGCAGGGTCGTGCACGTGGAGTTCGACCTTTCCGGCGCCGGAGGCCCTTCCGGCGCCGCCGCGTACGAGCCGGGGGACTCCATCGGCGTGCTCCCCGCGAACGACCCGGCGCTCGTCGCGCGCGTCGCCGAACGGCTGGGCCTGGACCTCGACGCGCGCTTCGACCTGGTTTGGGCGGAGGGCCACGAGCCTCCGTCTCCCCCGGGGGGTTCCGAACAGGACGGTTTCGGAAGTCTCCCCAGAGGCCCCCTGCCGCACATCCGGCGCCCCACCACCGTGCGCGACGCGCTGACGCACGCGGTGGACCTCACCTCGCCCGCGCGCAAGTCTCAGCTTCGCGTGTTCGCGGCGTTTTGCTCGGACGCCGACCCCGGCAAGCAGAAACTTCTCGCGCTCTGCGCTAAGAGCGGCAAGGACGCGTACGCGCGCGACGTCGTGCGCGAACGCGCGTCGACTCTGGACATTTTGAACATGGCCCCCACGTGTTTCGGGGTTTCGGACTACAGCGCTGCGCACCATTTCGGCGCGTTTTTAGAGGCGACGCCGCCTTTACAGCCGCGCATGTACAGCATCACGACCGCGCCGGAGACGGCGCCGACGACGCCGGCTGTCGCGTTTTCGGTGGTGCGCTTCGCGTCTCCGGCGGGCGTCAAACGCGAGGGCGTCGCTACCAACTTTCTGGACCGGCTCGATTTTTCTTCTGTCGCGGCTCACCCTCGAGACGAAGAACAGACCTCTGTCACTCGCGTGCCCGTGTTCATCAAGCGGTCCGTCTTCTTCAAGCCGCCTGACTCGATTTCGACGCCGACGCTGATGATCGGCCCGGGAACGGGCGTCGCGCCCTTCCGCGGGTTCTTACAGCGCCGCGCGGCGATGGTCGCGAGCGCGACGGAGGCGGAGAAGAAAGAAAAAGGCCCGTGCTGGCTGTTCTTCGGGTGCCGCCGCGCGGAGGAGGACTTTTTGTACCGGTCCGATCTGGAGGGCTTCGAGGCGAGCGGCGTGCTGGACGCGCTGCACTGCGCGTTCTCGCGCGAAAACCCGAACGAGAAGACGTACGTGCAGCACCTGATCCGGGAGAAACGAGACGCGGTTGGCGCGCTTGTCGCCGCGCCCGGCGCGCGCGTGTATGTGTGCGGCGACGGGGGGGGTATGGCCAAGGACGTCCACGCGGCGCTTCGCGACGCGCTCGCGAGCCGCCCCGAGGTGGCCGACGAGCAGGCCGCGGAGGCTGCGCTGGCGGCCATGACGAGGGAGGGGAGGTACGTGCGCGACATCTGGTCGTGAGGGGGAGGGGAGATGATCGAATACGCGGGTGTCGACACTCGGCCAAATGTCTTTTTTTGATAAATCGCGAAATCCGCGTCCGCTTGTGACTGTTCGCTGAACGGACTGGCGCAACTCCGGAACCACCAGTCCTCACTCGCGCTCGAGGTTCCAGTAACCGCCCCGCATTCCACGCGCGCGGTTCGGCGGCGGTCGCGCGCCGCGTCGCGATGGCGGACGCGAAAGTCCCCCGCGGGGAGGACGTCGCCGAGAACACGCCGCTGGTGCGTCTCCCGCACTCCGCTCCTTTTCCTCCCGCGGTCTCCCTCCTCGACGCTCCGCCGCGCGTCGCCGGAAACACCCGATCCGCGACGCGCCGAACACCTCCGACCACGACGCGACGCTGACCGACGACCCCGCCCCGCCCGCGTCGCGCGTCCCTCTCTCCGCGCCCGCACACCGCCGCGCCCGACCGACGCGCTCTCGCTTTTTCTTCGCGCGTCTCTGCGCAGCTCCGAGCCCCGGACGCGGCCGCCGCGGAGACCGGCGCGGGCGACGCCTCGACCGACGCCCCGAGTCGCCGACGAGATGCCGTGAAGAATCTCCATCTCGACGGCGATTCGTTATGCGGCGTCCGGCTCGGGTTCGACGGCGTGTTCGCGACGCTTTCGGTGACGTTCATCGCGTGCGTCTCCGTGTCGTGCGTCGCGGAGGAGGCCATGTACAAGCACTTGCCCGGCTTCGACTACTTCTGGACCGTCGCGTTCGCCGAGCTTCTCGTGTTCACCATCGCATCCTTCGCCGGCGCGGGGTGCGCGGGAACGCTGCGCGACGTCCTTCGGAACCGGCGAGCCCCTCTGCGTCTGTACGTCGCGCAGGCGATCGTGATGGCCGTCTACGCGGCGATCGCGAAGATCGCGTACAAGTACCTGAACTACGCCACCGGGACGGTGCTTCGAAGCACCAAGCTGGTGTTCGTGATGGCCATCTCCGTCGTCTGGCTCGGACGATCGTACGCGCCCGTGGAGTACGCCGCCGCGATGGCGATGATCGTCGCCGTCGCGTGCTTCGGTTTAGGCGAGGAGTCGTCACACAGCGCGGGTGACGACGAAAACCACGCGATGGGGTACGCCCTGTCGCTCGCTGGTCTCGCGCTGGCGGCGTTACAGACGAACATGGCGGAGCACGCCATGCGCGACCACGGCGCGTCGACGCTCGAGAACATGCTCTACGTCAACGGCATCGGTTTGATCTTCGTCGCGATCGTCGCGGCGTACGTGGACGGCGCCGAGGCTGTGACGTTCATGCGCACGACGCCGCACGCGATGGAGCTTCTCGCCGCGCGCTCCATCACCTTCTACTTCGGCGCGCTGACGTTCACGGAGCTCACCAGGCACTCGGGCGCGACGCCGGCGACGACGGTGGCCACCGCGCGCAAGGGACTCACCGTGCTTTTTTCCTTCGCGTTGTTCCCGGGAGACAAGCCGAAAAGCGCGTGGTTCGCGGTGGGCGTCGCCGCGTTCTTCGTCGCCATAGGGCTCGAGCTCAAAGGCCGGCTCGTGCGCGCGGAGAGTAGGAAAAGAGAAGCCGCGGAAGCAGGGAGCGAGGGTAGTCAATAGAGTGTAGTCGTTTACGTAGTAGGTAGTCGCGCGGGTCGCGTCGAGAGTCGGAGAGACTCTTTAGCGAAGAAAGAAAAAGGTGTCACAAAAAGCAGATGCCATCCGGATGAATTTTTGACAGAAACCCGAGACTGATGACCGGTGCGTGGCGAATTTTCTCGTCCCAAAAAAATTCTCGGAAGGTGTTACACGACTGATTTCGTGCGCGCCGCGCGTCCCCGGCACACCAGGCGGCGCATCCGCGAACGACGAGCGCGTCCGTGTTCGGCGCTCGCGAGCGATGCGCGTCCGCTTCGTCGTCGCGTGTTTCGCGGTGGTCCTCGCGTCCCGGTTGGCGTGCGCGGCGGAGGCGAGCGGCGCGGTGCGTGCCGATGCGGGCGGTTTCGGTTCCTTCGGGCCCCAATCCTCCCTCGCCGTCTCCGCGTCCGAGCGCGTCTTCGAGGCGGCGCGCCTCGGGGCGGTCCCCGGGTCGCTCCCGCCGACGACGTTCGGCGAGGACGACCTGTTCCCCGAGGACTTCGCGTTCGGCGTCGCGTCGAGCGCGTTCCAGATCGAGGGGGACGGCGGCGATCGCCCGCGCTCGACGTGGGACGACTTCTCCGACGCGCGCGGGCTCGGGGACGCCGCGCGGCAGGGCATCCGCCACTTCGAGCACGTCGAGGACGACATCACGTACATGGCCAGGGCGGGAGTGAAGCACTACCGCCTCTCCCTGTCCTGGCCGCGGCTGCAGAACCAGGACGGGACGCCCAACGATGCCGGGTACGCCTTCTACGAGAAGATGCTCGACGCGATGCAAAACGCGGGCATCGAGCCGTACGTCACGCTGCACCACTGGGACCTACCCTCGGCGATGTGCCAGGGAGGGACGTCCGCGAGCGAAACGACGAGTACCGAATCTTGTCCCGCGGTGGACTGGCTGGATCCGAAGTCCGTGGATCAGTTTGAGGCGTACGCGTCGCAGGCGTTTGCGCGCTTGGGCGGCCGCGTGCGTTTCTGGGCCACCCTCAACGAGCCCAAGACGGTTGCGAACCTCGGGTACGGCGTCGGCGCACACGCGCCCGGGTATAAATCCGCGACGGCGCCGCTCGTCGCGGGGCACAACATGCTTTTGGCGCACGCGGCGGCTGTTCGGAGCTACCGCGATTCGTTCATCGAGAAGTCACCGGGGGGCGGCGGGAAGATTTCGCTGGTGACCAACGCGGATTGGCGCGAGCCGAGCGACGCGGCGAACGAGAAGGACGTCGCGGCGGCGGAGCGCGCGATGGACGAGGAGCTCGGCTGGTTCGCGGACCCGTTGTATTTCGGGGACTACCCCGTTTCCATGAAACAGAGGTACGGCGCGGATCTGCCGGCGTTCACGGAGGCGCAGAAAGCGTCGCTTAAGGGTTCCACGGATTACTTCGCGCTGAATCACTACGCGTCGGCGTACGTCGTCGACGCCCAACCCGCGTCGCCGGCCAACTCGTACCTCGGCCGCCCCGCGGACTGGGCGGAAACGGAAGTGAACGCGCGCGGGGAGGCCATCGGTCCGACCGGGACGTGCGCTTGGCTGAAGCAGGCGCCGTTCGGAATGCGCAAGACGCTGAACCTGATCAAGGCGCGGTACGGCCGCCCCGCGACGTACGTCACGGAAAACGGTTTGTGCGCCGGCGCCTCCTCCGGCGCGTCTCTCGACGCGGCGCTGGACGACCCCGAGCGCGTCGCGTACGTCTCCGGCTACCTCAAGTCTGTTCTGGAGTCGATCGATTTGGACGACGCGGACGTGCGCGGGTACTTCGCGTGGTCGTTCTTCGACAACTTCGAGTGGGCCGACGGCGTCGCGCAGAGGTTCGGGATGGTGCACGTCGACCACTTCGGCGAATTCGGCGGCGAGTGGACCGCGCGCCGGCCGAAGAAGAGCCTCGCCGCGTACCGCGAGTTTATGATCGGGAAGCACAGCAAGCAGAGCGAAAGCGCCGTGGCGTCGGAGATGGGAGGTTTCGGAGGTTTCGGAGGTTTCTCCGCCGCGCCGGCGTCCGAGAAGGGCGTCGACGAAAGACTGTACCAGCCGTTCGCGTGGGAAAAGGGCGAGTCCTCCGCGGCGTCGGGCGGCGCGAAGCTCGCCGCGCTGGGCGCGTCCCCTCTCGGCCGCCGCGGCGGGCCCGGTGAGCCCCTGGGCGCGTCGTGGACGGAGTACGCAAAAGAGTCGGCTGAGGACTACGAGCGCGAGATTTCCAAGGAGGAGGACGCGCGGTTCGCGCTCGCCGCCGCGGTGGAGGCTCTGTCTATGGCGGAGCACCCGCGCGGCTCGGAGGCGGCGTCGACGCTGGAGATGGGGCGCGAGACGCTCGCGCGCGAGGGGGACGACCGGCCCAGTCCCGAGACGCTTCTCGCGCAGGCGGAGCGCGTCCTGGCGGTGGCTGAGGCGTCGTCGAGGGAAGCTTCGGGAGCTTCGAGTTCCGCCGCTTCGAGGGAAGCGTCGTCCGCGTTTGGACCGTCGACGGATACGTCTGATGCGTCTTTCTCCGCGGCGCCGTCCGCCTCGGGTGACGTCGCCGCCGCGGTGTCGACGACGGAGGCGGCGAACGGAGGCGGCGCGGCGGCGCTCGACGGATCCGTCTGGTCTCTGCTTCGGCCGCGTCGCGACTTTCGCGCGGCGGCGGTTTCGCTCGGCCCGGTGTGGGTCGCGACGTTCGTGGGCGTGGCGTTCGGGCTGTTCCTGATCGCCATCCAGGTCTCGTGCAACCTGATGCGCAAGGGCAAAAGGGGGTGCGGCACGAACGAGGGCGAGGTGCGCTCGCTCGTCGCCGTCGCCAAGGGCGCCAAGGACGCCAAGAGCTACGGGGGGACGCCCGCCAAGACGGTTTAGAATTTACAATCTACGGAAGGTATTTAGATAAAAACACTCTCGCGCGAATCGTTCGTCCCTGACGAACGCCATCGCGTAGTCCGCTCACGACCTTTTCACAGGTTGGCGCTTCTGGAGAGCTTGAGCTTCTTGAGCGCCAGCCACTGCACGGCGTCGACGTAGTTCCCTGCGTTGTGGTCAAACGCGCCGCGAAGCGACTGCGCCAGGTCGCCTTCCCAGGGAGGCGCCATCTTCAGGCGCCTCGCGTGCCCCCCGCTTCCCGAGGCGGCAAAACTCCGCGCGTCCCCTTGCGCTTTTTGCCTTTTCTCCGCGCTCTCGTTTTCCACAAAGTCGACGCTCTCGTCTTCGTGAAACGCGTCGTCTTGCTCGTGCACCACGAGCTCCGTCCCGCCCGGGCTCCATCTCAGCCAGTACAGCGTGCCGACGGCTTCGTACAGGAACCGCTCCGTGGAGAAGACGCCGGCGCCGAACAGCGCCTCGCGCGAACGCAACACGGAGCGCACCGTCTCGTTGGCGAGCGCGGCGCCGAAAAACGGGTCCGCGGAGAGCCACATGCGCGGCACGGGGTCGTTCGACAGCACGAACGCGCGCACGGCGTCCGGCGCGAAGCCGGCGAGGCGGAGCGCGCAGTCACCATTTTGAGGAGATTCGGAGACGTCGGATGTGCGCGCGGAGGAGCCTCGGAAGCCGTTCGCGCTTTTTTCGAAGCCGTTCGCGCTTTGAAACGCGTCGTCGTCGTTCGTCTCCGTTTCCGTTTCCGTCTCTGTCCGACTCGTCGTCGTCTTCGCCTTGGTCGCGTCCATCGCGACTCCCCCGACGGCGCCCGGCACGCCGACCGCGGCGGCGAGCTCGGCGACCCAGTCCCCCCCCCCGGCGAGCTCGCGCGCGACGCGCTCGGCTCTTTCGCCGGCGCCGCGCGCGATGGACTCGCGTCGCATCGCCCATCGGTCCGCCGCCAGCACCGGCGGCGACCCGAACGTCGTCGCCGGCTCGATTCGCGCCGTCGCCACCCCGCACCTGTGCCTCGCCCACGCCATGAGCACGATGGCCATGCTCCCCCCCAGCGAGTGCCCCGCGAAAGACAGAGCCGCGCGCGGGTGGTTCGCCGACGCGTCGCGTATCCAAGGTTCCATCTCGGGCCAAAACGTTTCCGTCATCTCGGCGACGCCCGCGTGGCACACCACCGGCACGCCCTCGTGCAGAGGCGCCGGCCAGGCGCGCGCGATCTGCGTTGAGAGGCGCACGGAGTCCACGGCGTCGTCGTTCCACGCCGCGCCGCGAACGATGAACCAGCGGCGCGTCAGACGACGCGGCGCAGGTTGAACCGGTTGAACCGTCGCGTCGTTCTCGTTCGTCCGAAGCGGTTTCGCGGTTTCGCAATCCTCCGGATCCTCGAGCTCGTCGCACACGAACCAGCGAGTGCACTCGGTGTTCCCCTGCGCCCTCAGCACGAACCCGTCGCGCGTCACCCAAGGCTCGACGTCGCCCTTCTTGTACACGTACGACGACAGGCGCACCGCCGCGGACGTGCGGAGCAGGTCGCGCTTGGAGATGTCGGGCGCGGGGTCGGCGGCGTCCGAGGCGCTCGCGGACGCGTTTTCGTCACGCGTCCCGGCGGACGAAGCCGCGCGGACGTACCGCGTCTGCGCGGGCGAACCTCGCGGCCGCGCGCACCCGCGCGAGGGGCGCAGGGAGCGGAACGACGCGCGCACCAGGGGCGACGCCGCGACGCGCACCAGCGCGGACATGGCTGCTGGTCCCGGATCCGCGAGATCACGAACGATCTGATCTGTCCGACGAACGTTCGACGGAAAAGATCTTCCGGGGCCGGAACCGGGAGCCTCTGGCCAGCCGACACTCGAGACGCGTTCCGAGACACGCGCGGCGGGCACAGACACGCTCGCGCACGTCCAAGAAGGACGCACTCGCGGCTTTCCGATCGCGCGCGACGGTGTGTCGCAGTGAGTATGGAAGAGTGGACAGGTGGCAGAGATCTGCCGTCGAAAAAAATCGCGGGAACGTTCGGCGGCGAAAGTCCGAAAGACAAGCTCGGCACGTTCGTCCCGAATCTCGCGCGCCTCGCCATTCCTTCGCGCGGAGGCCGGAGGGGTCCCCCGCGCGATGGGCCCTCCGGGTCCAGACGCGAGCTGGTACCCGTCCGGCGGGCAGCTGCGCGGGCGCGAGCTCGGCACGCAGCGCCCTTCCGCGTTCGCGCAGGGCGTGCGTCGTCGTCGCCGGGACGCCGTGAGCCTGAGCGGGGACAAACTCCTGGCGCATAAGTGGCAGGGCGGCGTGAACAGCCTCGAGCTGGACGGCACCGAGCGCCGGTACCTGCTCGCGGGCACGGTGGACGCCGTGGTGGCTGTGTACGACGTGGAGGTCCCGACGGCGACGGACACACGCACCGGGCGCGAGACGCACGACCCCGTTCTGCGCGTCGGGAAGGGCGACGGCACCGCACTCCGCCCCGGCCATTCGTTCGGCGTGAGCGCCGCGACGTGGTTCCCCGGAGACACGGGCGCGTTCTTCACGAGTTCCTTCGACGGAACCGTCGGGCTGTGGGACACCAACGCGCAGACACGAGTCACGTCCGTGTCGTTCGCGAACGACGGAACGAACGACGCCGTCGCGTCGTCGTCCAACGCCAAGGTGTACACGATCGCCGTCGGCGAGTCTTCATCAGAAAGTTTCGGCGGCGTCGCGCACGGGTTGGTGGCGTGCGGCACGGAGGACCCGCGCGTGCGTCTGTGGGACCCTTTGTCGGGCGCCATCACGCACACGCTCGCCGGGCACCGAGACTCGGTCTGGGCCACGGCGTGGTCAAAAGGGAGCGAGTACGTTTTAATCACCGGAGGCGGAGAGGGGAGCATAAGAGTGTGGGACGTGCGAACCGCCGGCGCGCTCGCGTCGCTGGACGCGTGTAAGATGGTCTCGGATGATGTCGGCGCGCG
>Ga0209666_1001502_pt1 | contig 17862 bp, 20 predicted proteins | sample SaaInlV_125m_DNA_FD_184679 | JGI IMG/M metagenome (GOLD analysis project Ga0209666, IMG submission 184679) | Marine microbial communities from expanding oxygen minimum zones in the Saanich Inlet - Saanich Inlet SI037_S3LV_10m_DNA (SPAdes)... | ecosystem: Environmental > Aquatic > Marine >...
TAAGTACAGCAATGTATTCAGCTGAGGTGTACTAACAGATCGAGGGCTTGATTATTATCTAAATTTATACTTTACAGTTTTGAAGATTTAAAACCTTGGTACTAATAGCGTAGTAGAACCACTCCGATCCATCTCGAACTCGGTTGTGAAATGCTACAGCGGCGATGATACTGAAGGGGGGACCCTTTGGGAAAGTAGCACAGTGCCAAGGTTATATTTTTTTTGTATTGTTAACACAACACATCAATTTTTAAACTCTCATCATAGAATGAAATACGCAATTATAGAAGCAAGTGGTAGACAATTCTGGGTAGAACCAGGTAGATTTTACGATTTTAACCATTTAGAATTAAACTCTGGTGACAAAATTGCTCTAACACGAGTACTACTAGTTAATAACGAAGGAGACGTAAGCGTAGGACACCCTTGTTTAGCAAATGCTAAAGTTGAGGCTACGATTTTAGGGCATATTAATAGCCGAAAAGTAACGGTATACAAAATGCGTCCAAAGAAGAAGACACGTAAAAAGCAAGGCTATAGAAGCAATCTTACTAGAGTAATGATTAATTCAATCCAATTTGACGGGTCAACAATTCAATAGAGACATAAGATTTTAGATAATAATATATTTTTCAAAATTATGGCACATAAAAAAGGTAGTGGTAGTTCAAAAAACGGACGCGATTCAAACTCCAAACGATTAGGCGTAAAGAAGTATGGTGGTGAATTAGTGCTAGCCGGTAACATCTTAGTTCGCCAACGAGGTACTAAATTTAAGGCAGGTAACAATGTGGCAATTGGACGTGATGATACTCTGTATTCATTAATTCAAGGTAAGCTAGCTTTTGAAGGGAAAGGAAAAGGCAACAAGAAATTAAGTGTCTACCCAATCGAATAATTCGACTCAAGTGAAACGTAAAAGAGAATTTCTCTTTTACGTTTTAAATTTGTCTACGAGAAACTCTCTCTTAAGGGCTCGAACTCATAATAAAGATACGAACTTAGTGGACACTTTTTTAAGTGTCCATTGAATTTTCGGGTATAAAAAATCGATACCTTCTAAATAAATCAATACAACGAATTGAAGTGTAGATAAATATTTTTTCTCTTTTAACTTTAACATTGGGAAATACACCAATTTATTACAAAATCCGTTACCTGTAAAAATCTTTAAGTTGTAAATCCCGCTATATATGCTTTTTGGTTTTAGAAAGTTAGTTTTTATATATGAATTCCAATATAAATTATTTTTCTGAGCGTTAATAAATAAAGTATCAACATCAATCGTATTTTCTACTATTCTACGATTTGACTTTAATTCAATTAATAGCAAGTAAGTTAGAATATCTGTTAATTTTAATATCAAAGTTTCTAAAATTGAAACTATTAACATCTGATGTTTCAAATCCAATGTCTGGTTATCTACTATGGAGACAAATAACTGTTCAAAGGCCCACTTTATTAATTCCCCATCCTCAGTCTCCAAATTCTTTAGTAACCACTTAGCTTCTGATGAGGAATAATTAAGATTTGACTCCACAAATTTTAGTTGGTGAATCATCTTTTTTTGTACAAAGATTAAGACTAACTGAAGGACTCGGTCAACTTTATAACTTAAACCTTCTACCTTATCAGTGTAATAAATAAGGTTAATCAATATTGTTTTTATTTCTGTTAACACCTCCTGAAGTAAATAAAGTTTTACATTCTTTTTTAAACAATCTGACAACATCGGAGAACCAGTCGCATTAATTATATTAAGTTGTAACTTTAAAGAAATTTGTGTGAAAATCAAATCAAACTGACGCATAGATTTAGTTAGATGACTAATAAATAGTTAATGTTACCCAATACCATTTTCGTTAGATGGGGTAGAAAATAATGTTAAAATTTCTTTACTAAATTTTTCTGAAGCTTTAGAGGTATATCTATTTGGATTTACAATTATAGATAACATACGTTTAATAGTAATGTCTTCAATTTTGACCCAAGTCAGAATACCCAACTCTAATTCTTTAGAAATTGCAGATACAGAAACAAATGAGGCACCTAATCCAGACTGTACAGCATTTTTTATAGCTTCTACAGAATTAAGTTCCATTTCAATCTTGAACCGTGTACTATCTATGTCGTTCTGATTTAAGACTTTATCAATTACCTTTCTAATAGTAGATTGTTTATCTAAAGCGATAAATCTAAGACGATATAAATCTTCTTTCTGGATACTTGGTAATGTTGAGAAAGGATGTGCTTTTGGCAATATTAGGGCCAGTTCATCCTCGGCATAAGCTGTAATTTGTAACGTATTTTTAAGTTCTGTAGGAACTTCTCCCCCAATGACAGCTAAATTAATCTGTCCATTTGCTACTCCCCAAGAAATTCTTCGAGTAGAATGCACTTGTAATTGAACAGAAACCTGCGGATATTTTTGTCGAAATAATCCTATTAACCTAGGCATTAAATATGTACCAGTAGTCTGACTCGCACCAACTATCAACGTGCCACATTGTAAATTCTGTAGATCTTGCATAGCTCGACAAGTTTCTTCACATAATGATAGAATCCGATTTGCATAGACTAATATTGTCTGCCCTTCTTCAGTGAAAATTACTTTCCGATTAGTTCGATTAAATAAAGGAACATTAAGTTGTTTTTCTAAGTTTTGGATCTGAAAACTAACAGCTGGTTGTGAGATATATAAACTTTCTGCTGCTTTTTTAAAGCTTCCTTCTAAAGCGATAGCTTTTAAAATTCGAAATTGGTCCAGAGTAAATGGTAAATCAATCATATAAACAAAGAGTATCGGGGTTAAATAAGAACAATTAACTATAGTTCTGTATCAAGAAAATAATAGTATAGACACAAATACAAACCATAAAAGAAACTAGGATTACCCTTATGCCCAATCTGATGTCTTCTGCTCTAAAAATTTCGCGATTAAATTATTTTTTAGTAGATTAATCATAATTTCAAATAATAGATATAGAATAAGATAAGAATAAATACTAATGAATTTAGTGTTTATAAATACAGCAAAGTAACTCATTAGTTATAATGTTTAAGAAAGATTACCAGAGGAATAGGTCATGGACATCCGACTTTTAATAGTTCTTTTTCCTGTTTTAGCTGCTGCAAGTTGGGCACTATTTAACATAGCTAGAATCGCTTTACGACAACTAAGCCGTATGGGATCTAGATAAAGTTAGTTAAATTATTTTTGTTAAAAATAAAAGGAGTAATTAGTCTGTAATTAGAAAACTAACCTTTTATTTTTAACAAAAAACACATTGTAATTACAAAATAAAATATACATATACTACTAATACGTAAAAATTTGTTAAAATACAGATATACATAATATATGCACATCTTTAGAAAATAAAGAAAAATTCTCGAAATAAAATAACAGGATTTAAGGAAAATGGCTGTACCTAAGAAACGAACATCAAAAACAAAAAGAAAATCCCGTTTCGCTAACTGGTCTCATAAGGCAGAGCTACAAGCTAAACGAGCTTTGTCATTAGCAAAATCGGTGGTAAATAGTGACTCTACTAGCTTTGTATATTCCGCTGCGAGTGTAGGAGACGATTCATCTGAAGAAGTCTAAACACCCGTTTCAGTTGACCAAGGTAAATTATTTTATTCTCTTACCGAGAATAAGATTTTTTAGTAAAATCAATCAATCATATATGTAACACATCTAATTTTCTAGATTCTAAATTATTTAATTTCTTCACTCCTAAGACCATTTATTTTTTACTCGAATTAAACCATAAGAAATTTAGAGCTCTCGAGATGATTGCACTTCCCATATCTTTAGTGAATACTCCACCTGGAATATTATAAAAAATCTTAAAAACCAAATAATGTCTTTGCCAAGAAAGATGCCTAACAGGAAACTTCTTGAAAAAGACTAGAACACTATAAACTTTCTGATTGTATTATTCTACGAATAGGCAAATTGGCAATTAAAGCTGTCATACGACTATCTGTCTTAATAGAAAATTCTAAACTATCTGTATCTAACTCTACATACTTAGATACCACGACAAGAATTTCCTTTCGCATTTTTTCTAAGGTAGAGGCATTTAAGGTAGATCTATCATGCGCTAGAACCAGTTTTAGACGTTTTTTAACATCGTTACGACTGCCACGTCCATTAAAAAAAAATAGACGTTCAAAAATATCTATAATCATACAAAAATAATAGCTTGTTTAATAATTATCAAGAACTCGCTTTAGATGAACCTAAGAAAAAATTGCGTAACCGCTTAAGAGGACCTTTCGAATAAGCTTGGAGGTCTAAAAATTCTACTTGTTGCCCATCTATTCGACAAGCAGTATTCTCAAAGGCGATCCCAGGTAATGATAATTTTTTTTCTAAGACTAACGGTTCACCTCGATTCGTAGATACGATTACACATTCATCTTCGGGAATAACCCCAATCAATGGTATAGCTAGAATTTCTCTAACGTCTGCTACGGACATCATATCGTTAGCTTTAACCATTTGAGGGCGTAGTCTATTGACTAATAAGCTGATTTTCTCAATTCCGTTTGCTTCTAATAATCCTATTACTCTATCTGCGTCTCTAACTGCGGCAATTTCAGGAGTAGTTACAACAAGGGCTTCATGAGCTGGCCCAATTGCGTTATGGAATCCAGTCTCAATTCCCGCAGGACAGTCAATTAAGATATAGTCATATTGAGGTTCCATTAGCCCTACAAGATATTTCATCTGTTCTGCGCTAATGGAATCTTTATTTCGGTTTTGAGCCGCTGGTAATAACATTAATCCCGGTTGACGCTTGTCTTTTATCAAAGCTTGTTCTAGTCTACATTCTCCAGACAAAACCTCCAAAGCTGTATATATAACTCGATTCTCTAACCCTAATAAAAGATCTAGATTACGTAGCCCTATATCAGCATCAATCAAAGCTGTTTGATAACCTAATTGAGCTAAAGCCATTCCTAAGTTAGCAGTTGTTGTTGTTTTACCAACTCCCCCTTTTCCAGAAGTGATAACAATAATACGAGCCATGACCTATCTATTTCATATGAGTTTGAAATTAAAACGCTTAACTAAAGGATAATTGACCATGCTTTGATAAGCAGATGATTTGTTCACTATTCTACTAAAAAACTGTACTTAGTTTGTATTAAGCTTACTTAACATTTTAATAAAATCTTGTTCAAAGAAGTACGTCGCTCTATTCGTTTGTCCGGATAAGTATAAAGTATTTGAACTTTTTATCGCCCAAATCTGGGAATGAGATACATAACTTAGTAAGACACTAAAAATCAAAAATAAGAAGCCTAGATACACAAATAAAAGACCAGGATCCGCTTTTACTTGTAATCCCGTTGAGGTGATAACATCAATAATCTTTAGCTCATGTCCATTGATCATAAACGAAGTACCAATATCCTGTTCAGAAATTAAATTTTGTTTTGAGTTATAAATTTGAAATTTTCCCGTAAGATCATCTAATAATAGTAGAATCTCTTTTTTTGTGTCTAAATTTTCTTTCGTAGGCACTTGTAGAGAAGAAATCCAAAATCGTGAACTAGTGTTAGTTGTTATTAATTTTAATGGTAACTGAATTATGTCGTCGTTATCTATTTGAATATTTAGACCTACGATACTCCAATCTGTTTGGTAAAAAGTCAGACCATCATATCTCAAAGGTTCATTAACGTAAATGGTCTTTTCCGTTAGATCATTACCTTTATTATCTAACAGAACTAAGTCTGAATAAAACTGATCGATACTCCCCTCATCACTATAAGTTATCCGAAAATCACGCACATAACCTTCCACATTCTGATCTATATAACTGAAAGGGCCAGAATTAATAATATTTTGTAGATGAAACACTCCACCTAGAGGAACTAGTTCTTGTACCATGAAACCAGCTGCCGTCCCTAATATAGATCCTACTAATGTGATAATAATGCTAATATGCACAATAATTGGCCCTACCTTTCCTATTAGACCCTTATAAGCATATAGAAAAGGCCCTTTCTGGATTATATGATAGTTATTTTGGTTTAATTCATAAGATAGGTTGCCTAAATTGACTTCTTTTAATCGAAAATTCAGCTCAAATTTTTGTAAACTAGTTTTAGTTTTGTAGAACTGCCAAATCTGAGCTAACTTTAAGGAAGGAATTTGTCGCGAAAATGTACACGAAATTAAACTTGCGCCAAATAAGAGAATAATAAGAACGAACCACCAAGTCTGGTACACATTATCTAATCCTAGATTCAGAATTAATGAAGCTGTTATAAAACCGAGTACCGGCTTATTATTATCGTAGTTTATTTCATAAAAACTAGGATCTTTATTTTGCTCAATTACTGTCCCTAACGCACTAAAAACCGCGATTCCTAAGAGTAACACTATTGCAAATCTAAGATCACCTAGACGTTTTATTATAAACCAGAATATTTGGTTAATTCTCTTTAACATAGATCCTTTGCTTGATATTTATATAAAGTAAATTTTTATGATATAAATGACAATTATAAGGATAGGTATTTTATCTCCTCAGGTAGGACTTGAACCTACGACCAATCGATTAACAGTCGATTGCTCTACCACTGAGCTACTAAGGAAGTTATAAATTAAAAAAATATTTTTTCTTTAACTCTTAGAGATATAATACCATATTATCTCTTATATTGATTTGTATTTTCAAAATTTTATTTAGCTTTCAATATAAGAATATAATAAACAAATTAATAGAAAAGATGTTTTCTTTTTTATTTAGTTTTGCTATTATATTCTTAATAAGAAAATTACGCGGACGTGGCGGAATTGGTAGACGCGCTAGATTTAGGTTCTAGTAAGTTCATCTTGTGAGAGTTCGAGTCTCTCCGTCCGCATTTTATAGAAGGTCGATTACTTGAAATAACAAACAGTTCTAAAAACTCTTAATCCTTCCAACGTTGTAAAGTCAGCTGAATAGATGAATCCTCTAGGCTAACTTCTTCAATCGCTTTGAAACCTTGTTTCTCAGTCGACTCTACAATCGAGTGATAGGCATAACGCTGACTAACTTTATCTAAAAATAGCTCTACGGACCAAGGCTGTTGCCAGAATTGTAGATCGGCAACTAGTTGATATTCGAAACCATTCCAGCTAAAACCAATATCGTAATTATTATTTTGGGATATAACTAGATTAGCAAAATCAGTCTGATTTTTGTAACCTCTGATTTGTTTTACTTCAGTATCCCAATTCACCGATAAATCTGTTAAAGCTTTTTTTAATAAAGTTAAATCTTTTAACGTGGTCTTTATTTTACTAAAATGCGACATGATCCTTTAAGCCTAATACATAAACCCTATGTTAGTTTCTTGCTAATCAATAAGAATGAAAAGTAACATCTTTATAATAACATGCCTAAATTTTATATTGCTTAAAAACTTTCTCTTCTTCAAATTAATCTGTTAGCTTAAGAAGCTAAACGAATTTTTCCAGCAGTTGCCCATTCTTCTAGAATTTCGAGTTTCTCTTTATTCGTGTACGCTAATGGAACGGACTCCATTATTGAATTAAGAATATCGTCCGTAACAAACTCTCGATTATCACTAAAAGCTAAATGCATAGCTTCGATAACAGATTCTTCGATCTCAGCACCCGAAAAGTTTTTGGCCTTTTGGCTAAGTAAACCAATATCATAAGTTGTCCAGGATTGTGGCCTCACTTTACTCAAGTGTACTTTAAAGATAAGTTTCTTTTCTTCTTCACTAGGGAGTCCTATGAAAAAGATCTCATCAAATCGTCCTTTTCTTAAAATTTCGGGGGGCAAAGAATATATATTATTTGCAGTAGCGACTACAAAAACAGAAGAAGTTTTCTCTGATAACCAAGTTATGAACGTCGCCAATACTCTACTTGTGGTACCACTGTCACCTTTACTTTCTATACCAGCGAATGCCTTATCGATTTCATCAACCCATAGAATACAGGGAGCAATTGCTTCAGACAACTGAATCATTTGACGCATACGTGACTCTGACTCACCAATAATTCCCCCAAACAACTTACCTACATCTAATCGTAATAAAGGTAGATTCCAATCGTTTGCTATAGCTTTTGCGGTCAGAGACTTACCCGTTCCCTGAACCCCAACTAACAGTAAACCTCTGGGACAAGGTAAACCATACGTTGCTGCTCTCTGAGATAAGCCTTCTGATCGTCTTTTTAACCATAATTTTAGATTATCTAGTCCACCAACATCGGAAAGAGTAACATCTGAGTTACAAAATTCTAAGATTTGGGTTTGGCTTATGATTTGTTTTTTTTCTGTAAATATAAGTTCTAAACTTTCTACATTAATCTCTTTATAGGTTGCTATTATTTTTGATAACACTCTTCTGATCCGATCTAGGGATAATCCTTGACAGGATCTTACTAAATTATCAACAGAGGTTTGCGGTAAAGAATACCCTAACGAATCTTGAACTCTGACTAACTCTTTACGAATTTCCCCTGCTTGAGGAAGCTCAAATGGCAGTACAGTGACTATCTCTCGTATAGAATCTGGTATAACAATTTCTGAAGCAACTATTATTATAGTCTTAGCCTGTTTACGTAGAACTTTAACTAAATTTTTTAATTTTCTAGATACAGAGATATCGTTTAAAAATAAATGGAAGTCTTTTAGGATGAAAATAGCTGGATTATCAGATGTCAATTTCTCGACTAACTCTAAAGCTTGAAGAGGATTCCTAGAAGCAAAACCATTATCATTTGGGTTTCCTACATATCCATCCACAAAATCCCAAGAATAAATTGCTCTGTTGCTATATAATTGAACACAAGATTTTATAGTATATTCTAATCTTTCTTCCTCAGTGGTTGTTATATACAGTAATGGGTATCTAGCTTTTAGAAGTAATTTAAACTCTTTTGTAAATGTCATAGTAAAATCAAATTATGAAATTAATTAGCAGTTTTGTAAAAAAACTAGGTTGAAGTAGATCGATATTACATATAAGCTGCATTATTTAAATTCTAGGTTAGAAAAATGAACTATCGTCAATTTAAATAACACAGCGCTTGGTTTTTTATCACTTTCACTATTGGTCTTTTCTACACAACAGTCAGATTCTTACGCTTTCTCTGACGTCTGGCTTTAAGTACTTTTCTCCCCGTTACGCTTTTTAAACGAGCTCTAAACCCTGAAGTTCTAGCTTTTTTTAATTTACTTCCTCTTAAAGTTCTTTTACTCATGATATTTTTGTTTTATTTAAAAATAGGTTTAATTTCTGTTATCTAAAACAATCGGGTCACTATAAAAACTAATGATTTAAATAATGACCTAACCGTTGTACTATTACTAATGTAATTGACCAAATAAAAATAATGAGTGGTTAACAAATAGGTTCAAATAATAAACAGAATCATATTCTATTATAATCTTAAATGATCTTAGTGTGTAACAATCTATATGTCTTTTATAGGTTTTAGTAAAAATCGTAAAAAGATTACTGAAAATCGATTATGGTAACGAATTATAATTAATGTTAGTTACGTTTTTAATATTGGCTGCGATCTGAATATTAAATATATTACTGAATGACGAATATTAATACTCATTAATGTAAATAAACTATATGCTTCATTCTTATACTCAATCAGAGGATCTTTTTGGCCATAACCTCTCCAACCAATTGTTTCTCTTAAACCGGTCATATTTTGTAGATGGTCTTTCCACGCAGAATCAATTTTCTGTAGAAGAAACGATTTTTCTAGATCTCTCATAAGCCCAGTTTCAATCAAATCGATCTGACTTTCTTTTAAATCATATGCTATACGCATTTGCTGACATAAGAATTCAAGCAATTCAACTGTTGAGAATGATTTAACCATTTCTAGATCTAAGTTATATGGTAACCCTAATAAGTCTTCTACTTTGTTAAGTAACTTTATAAGCTCTAGATTTTCCTCTTCCGAACTTTTAGAATTTACATTCGTATATTGTGATACGTAGTCTTTAATAGTAGTCTCTGCGTATTGGATAATCCAGTTTTTTAAATTTTGAGACTCAAGAATACGTCGACGCTCAGAGTAAATCGCTTGGCGTTGATAATTTAGAACTTCGTCATATTCAAAAAGCTGCTTTCTCGCATCGTAATAGTAAGCTTCTACTTTTTTTTGTGCCGACTCTAGACTTTTCGTTAACAAAGAAGATTCTATTGGAACAGATTCTTCCACACGCAAAGTATCCATCATATTAGAGATTCGATCACCACCAAAAATGCGGAATAAGTTATCTTCTAAACTTAGAAAAAATCGCGAAGACCCTGGATCTCCTTGACGCCCAGCTCTTCCTCGTAACTGGTTATCTATTCGTCGTGATTCATGCCTCTCTGTGCCAATCACGTGTAACCCACCTAAATCTCGAACTTCTTGTCGTTCTTTATCGATTAAAAGATTATATTGTTCTTCTAGAACTTGATAAGCAGCTCTTAAGGTAATAATGAAAGAGTCTTCCACAAAACTTTTTTCGCAAGCAATTACTATTTTTTCATTTAGTTCTGTTTCACTAATTCCTAATTTTTTCGTTTGCTCTACTAGGAATTTATGTAATGTTAACAATTTCGGATCAGAACCAATTAAAGTTTTTGTCGTTGCATCAACTTTATGTAATTGAATTAATGCTGCAGTGGCCATATAATTAGAATTACCACCTAATAAAATATCTGTACCACGGCCAGCCATATTGGTTGCTATAGTAACCGCAGCTTTCCTTCCAGCTTGAGCTATAATTTCCGCTTCACGTTTAATATTTTCAGGTTTCGCGTTTAACAGATTGTGAGGAATTCCATACTCTACTAAAAGAGACGATAAGAGTTCAGATTTTTCAACACTAGTAGTACCAACTAATACAGGACGACCTAACGTATGCATATCCAAGCATTCATCTGCTACAGATTTCCACTTGGCATATTGACTTTTATATACTAAGTCAGATAAATCTTTTCTTTTTGTAGCTTTATTTGTTGGAACTGAAATAACCTCTAAACCATAAATTTTGTCCAATTCAGAAGCTTCCGTCTTCGCAGTACCAGTCATTCCAGATAATTTAGGATACAATAGGAAGAAATTTTGGTATGTTACCGAGGCAAGCGTCTGGGTTTCATTTTGAGTTGGCACATTTTCTTTTGCTTCTATCGACTGGTGTAATCCATCACTCCAGCGTCTTCCGACCATAATTCGTCCTGTAAATTCGTCTACAATTATTACTTCATTATCCCGAACAATATAATGCACATCTTTAATGAATAACTCTTTTGCTTTTATTGCATTAAAAATATATGAGGCCCAAGGATCTAATGGATCATACAAATCTTTATTACCTAACAATCTTTCACATTCAATAGTACCTTCATCTGTTAAAAAAATGTTTCTTGCTTTTTCATCTACTTCGTAATGGGTAATTTTTTCTAATAGGGGAGCGATTTTGCTTGCTGTCACATACTTCTCTTCACTAGATTCTCCACTCCCAGAGATTATTAACGGTGTTCTAGCTTCATCAATTAAAATTGAATCTACTTCATCAATAATACAGAAATTAAAATCTCTCTGAACCATATCATCTATAGAAGTTGACATATTGTCTCTTAGATAATCGAAACCGAGCTCACTATTAGTTATGTAGGTAATATCCTTCGAATAATTAAGAGTTCTGGTTTCTTGATCCATTCCTTGTTGAATTAAACCTACACTTAATCCTAAAAATTTAGGGACTTGACCTACCCACTCAGCATCCCGTTTAGATAGATAATCATTTACAGTGACAACGTGTACTCCTTTCAAAGACAGACCATTTAAGTACGAAGCTAAAATAGATACTAGAGTCTTTCCTTCCCCAGTTTTCATTTCAGCGATCTTTCCTTCATGCAAGATGATACCACCTAAAATTTGTACATCAAAGTGACGTAGTCCTAACACACGATAAGACGCTTCTCTAACTGTGGCAAAGACTTCCGGCAATAAATCATCTAAAGATTTTCCGTTTTTTAAGCTAGTCAAAAATTCTGTTGTTTTAAATTTTAGAGCTTGATCATCTAATTTTTGAAGATCGAGCTCGAGTTTATTTATATGACTCAATATTGGGTCATATGTTTTTATTTTGCGGTCATTCGGGTCACCAAATAGAGTTTGAAACATATTCTTAAATAATTTATATTTATAATGTGTAAGAGTGGGCTACAGCTCTATCAGAAATCAGTTTTTAAAAAAATCTAGCTAATTTCGTATCAAAAAGAGATATATTCTATACTAATTCGAATTAATTTGACTTGTCTCTTAAAGTTTTAATCACTAATAATCTCGGGCTGACTAATTTCATCAACCATCTCAATAATCGCCCTAAGAATTGGCTTGATTTTTAAATCGTCTAAAATATCAATATCTTCATAACGTCGTCTTTTTGCTCTATTTGCAACTTGTATCGTTATTTTATAACGATTAGAAGCTGCATCTAACAATTCTTCTGTTTTATATAAAACTTGATTTGAATTAATATAAGGATATTTTTTTTTCATTTGTTGATTTAAAGTTTTATTTAACATAGAAAAATTCTAAACAACTAGTGAGAAGATGTTTTTGTGTAAATATACTACTCGAAAAAGACAAGAAGGTTGGGCGAGGTAACTATACTCACTAGTTTTAATATTAACTTAATATTTCAAAGTATGATTGTATGCTTATAATATAATGTATATTAGAAAATAACTAAAGATAGATCAAAATTATAGAGTAATTATAAGAAAATTATGTCACATAGTGTAAAAGTTTATGATACTTGTATCGGTTGTACTCAATGCGTGAGAGCGTGTCCTTGTGATGTACTAGAAATGGTATCTTGGGATGGCTGTAAAGCTGGTCAAATCGCGTCTGCGCCTAGAGCAGAAGATTGCATCGGTTGTAAAAGATGTGAAACTGCTTGTCCTACAGACTTTTTATCTGTAAGAGTGTATCTTGGCGGTGAAACGACTAGAAGTATGGGTTTAGCCTACTAAGAGATAAAATGATAAGAAGGATTATTAGTCTAATAAAATAGCTAATAATCCTTTTTTTTAACTAAGAAGTCCAATATAGCTTAATCCTAAGATAGCACCAGAACCTACAATATGACCTAAGCTAGTTGTTGCTAAAAGCTCTGGTAAACCAAAACTTGCAAACGATCCACTTAATGGAAGAGATGGACCTACACCTTTTACTTGTATCACGTAACGACCCGCTACGATACATAGTAGGTTAGAGATTACCATTACAGAACAAGTTTTTGCTGACCATGCAGCCGTTTGAGGTACAACTGCTAATAATAAATCGGCATTCATATAATTTGTATTTTAGAGGAAGTTTTTATTTTACCTAGAGATTATTGTAAGTTACTTTATTGTTGGACGCAACTAATAACCATACACAATGTAACAAACTTGTTATAAAGTTACTGAAACTTTAGTCACCCTAAGTTATCCAATCCAACCATAGCTGTGTAATCCTTTACCTAAAAAATTAACTCCTAGGTAACAAATCCAAACCACTACGAATCCTATTGATGCTAAAATCGCTGGTTTCTTACCTTGCCAAGATTTTGTGATTCTTGCATGTAAATAAGCTGCAAAAACAAGCCAAGTAATTAAAGCCCACGTTTCTTTTGGATCCCAACTCCAATAAGAGCCCCAAGCTTCATTCGCCCAAACGGCTCCAGCAACGATACCAATCGTTAATAATGGGAATCCAAATCCGATAATTCGGTAACTAAGATTATCAACACTTTCTAATAATGTTAATCTTTGGGAATTTGGTAATACTTTGTCAACAGCAGAAGTCTCAGACCCAGAAATAGTTAGTACACCAATACTTACATCTCTAAGGCCACCCTCATTTGTTTGATTCTCAAAATTAGAATACTCTTTGCTCCCAAGTGAATTTCCTTGAATCTTAACATCCTTTCCTTTTGTTAAAACTAAAAATAAAATAGATAATAAGGATCCAATTATAAGAGTCGAATAACTTAACATCATGATACTTACGTGCATCATCAACCAATTAGATTTTAATGCAGGAACTAGAGGCGCTGCTTTCTGCATACCTTCAGGTAAAGATAAAGTAGCAAAAGCAGTTACAAACATTACCAGTGGAGTTGCTACTGCACCAACTAAAATTAATTTTGTCTTGTACTCCACGAAAATCGTGATAGCTGTTATTCCCCAGCTGAAGAATAATAGGGATTCATATAGATTACTAAGTGGAAAATAGCCATTCTCAATCCATCTAGATCCTAATATAATAGTAATAAATATGTTAGCAAGACACACTGTGTAATATCCGATTCGTAATGGCCCAAACGTTTTTGAAAAGGCGATCGTTAACCAATAAAATACAACCGATACTAGTAGTATTAAAAATGTAAGGTTATCTAAGGAATTTTTGATATCTAAAAAGTCCATATTCTTCTGTTTGTTAATATAAATAAAAGTGTTTAGCGACTAAGTGATCCGATTTTGCATTAAAAAAAATTATATATGCTACACAATTATACTCTTAAATATAAAAAAGATATTGGTCCTCTATATAGAATAGGAATACAAAATAATAGCTAATGTTACGCTGATTAAAAAAAATATACATGATCGCTTGTAACAAACGATCATGTATATTTCTAGTAAAACGCTATGCTATTAAGCAAGAGCGCTAGATACTTTATCAAAGTAACCAGCAACTTCAGAAGCTAAAGAGCTACAGTCACCTGCAGGTGTAGAAAGCTTCTTTTGGTTAGAAGTGTTGTTGATGAAACCAACACAAGCAGCTTTCATGATGCCAACAGCTCTAGCGTTACCAGCAGCTGGAACACCTAGAGAAGCGTAAGTCTCTTTAAGACCATTTAAACAACGATCTTCTAATACAGAAGAATCGCCAGATAATAAAGAGTAAGATACGTAACGTAAGATGATTTCAGAGTCACGTAGACATGCAGCCATACGGCGGTTTGTGTAACAGTTTCCACTTGGAGAGATTAAAGCAGGGTTCTCACAAATCATACCAGAAACAGCGTCAGATACGATACAGCTAGCGTTAGAAACGATAGCGTTTACAGCGTCAAGACGCTTGTTACCTTCAGAAACGAACTTCTTAAGAGCTTGTAAGTCAGCACCACCAACGTAAGCTGCTTTACCATCTGCACTAGTGATTACTTTAGAAAATGCGTCTAGCATAATAAATCTCCGTATTTGTATTGTTTTTACTGTGTTAACTGTTAAATCATTTAATCAGTTAATACTTGATATGTTTCTATCAGATAAACACTATAGACCAAAGGTAACAGATTTGCCAGTACCCGTAATAATCTGTAACATTTAACTTCCTAGCTTGAATGCTTCAACAAAAAATCCATACAACATGCCGATTTTTACATTATTTATAAAACTTAAAATTTTATCTACTTTTCGGTCATAGCTTCTGGTATTGTTTCGATTTCCTTTATTCGTGTATATAATTCTATTTGTACTCTCAATAAATGCTACTAAAATCCCAGAAGACAAAATCCCCCAATCTCCGGTTTGTCCAAAAATCGTTGCTAATGTATTTGCTAAAAAAAAACCAAATAGTATACCTACAAAACTGATAAAGGTAGAATAAAAAAACTTTTTCGAAAAGAATAATCTATAGTAAATTTTTTTAAAAAATCCAGTTAATACATTCATGAATTATATTATTTAATCTATAGCGTTACTGTCTTCTTCTTTTCTATATCTTCTAAGGAGTGAAAAGATATTTGAAATAAAAATAAGATTCTAGGAAAACCTAGAATCTTATTTTATTAACTAAACTTGTGTGATTAGCCGTTTACAGCTGGAGCTGTTAAAGCAACAGGTAAAGACTCACCAGCAGCTAAGTCTAGAGGGAAGTTGTGAGCGTTACGCTCATGCATTACTTCCATACCTAAGTTAGCACGGTTTAAGATATCAGCCCATGTGTTGATTACACGACCTTGGCTATCAACAACAGATTGGTTGAAGTTGAAACCGTTTAGGTTGAATGCCATTGTCATTACACCAAGAGCAGTGAACCAGATACCTACAACTGGCCATAGACCTAAGAAGAAGTGAAGAGCACGAGAGTTGTTGAAACTAGCGTATTGGAAGATTAAACGACCAAAGTAACCGTGAGCAGCTACGATGTTGTAAGTCTCTTCTTCTTGACCGAACTTGTAACCGTAGTTAGCAGATTCGTTCTCAGTTGTTTCACGGATTAAGCTAGAAGTTACTAGAGAACCGTGCATAGCAGAGAATAGAGAACCACCGAATACACCAGCAACACCTAATTGGTGGAATGGGTGCATTAAGATGTTGTGCTCAGCTTGGAACACTAACATGAAGTTGAATGTACCGGAGATACCTAGAGGCATACCATCAGAGAAGCTACCTTGACCGATTGGGTAAACGATGAATACAGCAGAAGCTGCAGCAACTGGAGCTGTGAAAGCAACAGAAATCCAAGGACGCATACCTAAACGGTAACTGAATTCCCACTCACGACCGATCCAACCACATACACCTAAAATGAAGTGGTCAAGGATTAATTGGTAAGGACCACCGTTGTATAACCACTCATCTAGAGAAGCAGCTTCCCAGATAGGGTAGAAGTGAATACCAATAGAAGCAGAAGAAGGAATTACAGCACCAGAGATGATGTTGTTACCGTATAATAAAGAACCAGCAACTGGCTCACGAATACCATCGATATCTACTGGAGGAGCAGCAACGAAAGCAATGATGTAGCAAGTTGTAGCTGTTAATAAAGTAGGGATCATTAAAACGCCAAACCAACCGATGTATAAACGGTTGTCTGTGCTAGTAATCCAAGAACAGAAACGTTCCCATGCGCTTGCGCTTTCGCGTCTTTCTAATGTAGCAGTCATAATTTTAATTTTGTTTAAAGGTTATAATAATTTTCTTCCCAAACATCAATTGTGTTTGTTATATATATTATCAAGTATTAGGTTAATATTTACAAGTCTATTTTCAAAACAACTGCTACGACGGCTTTATAACCATTTACTAATTTAAAATTTATGAAAAGAGTGTGTAATATTGATCTATATAAAAAACTAATATTATGATATATTTGTATTGGAGATGCAATAAAACATGTTAGCTTTTAGGCTTCACCCAGGCTAGAAATAGCTTATTAATAAATAATAAACAGATAAAATGAATACAACCGTAACTCTCCTTAACTCCTATGAAACTATTTATATTGTTAAACCTGATTTAACAGAAGACACTCTACTTAAATTAATTGAACAATATCAAGGAATTCTAGTTGAACGCGGGGCAAAAAATATAGTGACACAAAATCGCGGAAGAAGACATTTAAAATACCCCATTTCAAAATTTAAAGATGGCGTATACGTACAAATGAATTACGAAGCTAATGGGGAGGCTGTTAGCTTAGTTGAAAAATCTATGAAGTTAAATGAGTCTATTATGAGATTTCTAACAACTCGTACGTTTCATTCTGTAGAAGACTAAATCATTAATAGAGATAGCACCGCCAGTCCCCTATACAAAGGGTACTGGCGGTGCTATCTTTTTGTACGTGATCAAATAAAAAAATATAACCTTAGCACTGTGCTACTTTCCCAAAGGGTCCCCCCTTCAGTATCATCGCCGCTGTAGCATTTCACAACCGAGTTCGAGATGGGTCGGAGTGGTTCTACTACGCTATTAGTACCAAGGTTTTAAATCTTCAAAACTGTAAAGTATAAATTTAGATAATAATCAAGCCCTCGATCTGTTAGTACACCTCAGCTGAATACATTGCTGTACTTA
>Ga0209666_1001503_pt1 | contig 17861 bp, 12 predicted proteins | sample SaaInlV_125m_DNA_FD_184679 | JGI IMG/M metagenome (GOLD analysis project Ga0209666, IMG submission 184679) | Marine microbial communities from expanding oxygen minimum zones in the Saanich Inlet - Saanich Inlet SI037_S3LV_10m_DNA (SPAdes)... | ecosystem: Environmental > Aquatic > Marine >...
GCGTGTACACGACGGCGAGGCGCCGCGCGTGGGATAGAACGACAACATTTTAAACTGCACAGTGTTCTACACGAACGAAGATTTCGTTTTTGTCCTTCCCTCGCGCCGCGACGGACGTCGCGTCTCGGTTTCTCATCTCATCAGTCTTGGTTTCAATCGTCCGCAAAAATGTCCCGACATGGCGCACACTCACTGAACTGGTTCGCGCGCGATCTGTGCCACGACGCGAGCCACGGAGCGCCGCTGTCACGAGCTCGGTTCAAACTGCCGCGCGCGTTCGCGGTTCGTGCGACGCGCGGTCCCCCGAGCGCGCCTCGGGAGCGGCCTACCGAGTCCGCGAGCGCCAAAGACGACGCGCGAGGAGCGCGCGCGCGGCATGGCGCGGTGAGCGGCGGGGAGAGCGTCCCGCTGAGTCCGAGCGAATCTGGGCACCCGAGAGCACCATGCCTTTTGAGATCCAGGACGAGTTCGACGACGCGGCGTTGTGGGGGGCGCTCGACAACGCGCCCCAACCGCGCGCGCCGCCGCGCGCGCCGCCGCAGCCGCCGCAGCCGCGGCCGCAGCCGCAGTCGCACGGCGATCGGCCGCAGGTGCCTCACTTGCCGCACCCGCCCGGACCGTCGTGGCACCCGCAGAACCAAAACCAACAACCGCCTTTCCCTGCCGCCGGGCGCGCCGCGCTTGACCTGCGCGCCGCGGGCGACCGTCGGGATGCGTATCCCGGCGTCGCGTCGTCGTCACAAAAAGGCGCGCCGGGACCCCCCGGCGGTGCTCCACGCGGCGGTGCTCACCCTCCGCTCGACGCGAGCAACTACCACCGCGCGCTCGGCCCGAGCGCGGCGGTTGCGGCGCCGCGGACGGACCAAACCGTCGGTCCGTCCGCTCCGTCGCGTCCTCGCAAGTCGGTGCGCGTCGAGCTGGCGTTGTCCCCGCACGCGCGCCGCGTTTTGGTGCTTCTGCCCCCGGGTTTCTTCGACCCCGAGCTCGTGCGCGTGCTGAAGACCATTCCGAACGCCTCCTTCGACGAAGTCTCGCGGCGCTGGAGCTTCCCGGATGCCAACCTGCCCGACGCCGCGCGCGCGCTCAAGTCGGCGCGCGACCTGGCGGTGGAGACGGTGGCGCCGTCGCCCATCGCGGCGCGCGCGCTGCAGGCGGTGGTCGCCGTCGAGAAGGCGCTCGCGCGGGACGCGGAGAAAGAGCTGGGTCTGGTGGTGTCCGGATGCGGCGTTCTTCCGACTCAAGTCTTGACGGAAAATCGCGGCGCGAGATGTGGCGCGACCGCGACCCAGCGCACGGACTTGACCGAGGAGTGTTCGACGGAAGAGACGCCGGAAGAGCCGCCTCTACAAGAACGCGATCCCGGCGCGCTCGGGTCTGTGTTCCGAGAGTTGCACTCGAAACATCGCGCGACTATAAGTCCGAGCGCGAACGAGGAAAGTCGCGCGGCGCGCGAAAAAGGAGGTCTCGCCGGAAACGACTTCTCCGGCGCGTCTCCTTTGAACGCTCCGACGAACGTCTTTATCCAAAAAACGTCTCCCCTCTCCGTCGAGGACCTGGCGTCTGCCGAGGTGGACCGCCTGTACTCGAAGATCCCGGGTTCGATTCGCGACGCGATGTTCCCGTTCCAGAGGGAGGGCGTTCGGTTCGTGCTGCGCCGGGGCGGGCGGTGCCTGATCGGCGACCAGATGGGCCTCGGGAAAACCGTGCAGGCGATTGCGATCGCCGCGTGCTACCGCGAGGAGTGGCCGGTGCTCATTCTCGTGCCCACGTCCCTGCGCGGCGCCTGGGAGCAGGCGCTGGTCAAGTGGCTCGGGCTCGAGCCCTCCGGTTCGGGTCACGGTTTAGGAGGAGGGAAGAAAGAGGCTGCCGAGTCGCGCGCGCGGCTTTCGAAGAGCAAAAAAAATAGTCAAAAGCTCACCGTCGCCGCCGTCGGGAGCGGCGCCGAGTCGCGAAAGATCGACGGCGCGACGTTCGCGATCGTGCCGTACTCGCTGGTGGGGAAGCTCGCACCGACGCTGCTCACGAAGCGGTTCCAGGTGGTGGTGTGCGACGAGTCGCACTTTTTAAAGGACTCCAAGGCGCAAAGAACGAAAGCCGTGGTTCCGCTTTTGAAGGGCGCGCGACGAGCTCTGTGCCTCACCGGGACGCCCGCGCTGTCTCGGCCGGTTGAGATTTTCTCGCAGGCGGAGGCGCTTCGACCGATGGTGTTCACCAAGTTCGGCGAGTTCGCGACGCGGTACTGCGCCGGGTCGCGGTTCGGGTGGCAGGGAAGCAGTAACGGTGAGGAGCTGCACGCGGTGCTGTCGCGGCTGATCATGATCCGGCGGCTTAAGAAAGACGTCCTGACGCAGCTCCCGGCGAAGAGCCGCGAAAAAATAGTGTTAACGCTGCCGCACTCGGCGGCGCTGAGTAGAGTGCGGGCGATCAAAACGAGGATGGACGAGCTACGGGATGCCTTTCTGTGCGAGGACAAAGGAGGATTTAGCGGCGTCGGCGGTGGCGGGCGTACTCTGGAGGAGAAGCGGCTGATGAACGAGTTGTACCAAGCCACCGCCGAGGCGAAGGGAAAAGCCGCGGCGGAGTACCTCGAGACGCTCGTTGACAGCTCGGGAACTCCGTTCGGAGACTCCGCGTCGGAATCGAACTCCGATTCGTGCGAGAAGTTCCTCTTCTTCGGCCACCACTCTTGCATGCTGGACGCCGCTTCCGAGATGCTTCGCAAGAAAAAGACGCCGTTCATACGCATCGACGGCTCCACGGACCCGAACAAACGGCAAAGTTTGGTGGACCGCTTCCAAACCGATCCAAACGCGCGCGTCGCCGTTTTATCCATCAAAGCCGCCGGGATGGGTCTGACGTTAACCGCGGCGTCCGTAGTTGTTTTCGGCGAGCTCTCCTGGACCCCGGGGGATATCGTGCAGGCGGAGGACCGCGCGCACAGGATCGGACAGCGAAACGCCGTGAACGTTCAGTTTTTAGTCGCGAAAGACACGGTGGACGACATCATGTGGGGCTCCGTCGCGAACAAGCTCGAGACCCTAGGCGTGGTGCTGGACGGCGTGCGCGGCGACGCGCTCGAGATGAAAAAGTGTTCGAAAACGTGCGCGCCCGATCGCACGCGCGAGCAGAGGCTGGAGACGCTCGTCGCCAGGGGCGACCGGAGCCCGGGGGGGAGGCTGCTGGATTTCTCTTCCGCCGGAAGGGAAACGGGAGCGGGGGGGAGCGGGAGCACTCAGAGCGGGACCCCGAAGAGGCAGGGCACGCTCGACGCGTTCGTGCAGCCGAAGGCGTCGACGGCGCCGCCGCCGCCGCCGGCGCCGGCGCCGGCTTGGCTTCCCCCCCCCGAGTGGGACGAGCCGGACGACGCGTGCCTGCTCCAAACGGTGTCCACGCTCGAGGCGAAACGACGCAGGCTCGAGTAGTGTACCATACGGTACTATCGATAGATGGACTGGTGATGTGTGCGCGCCTTGAAGGCGCGCGTTTACGGTGTAGGAACCGCGAAAAGCGCTGTTAGACGTCGCGTGCTTTTTCTTTTGTGAAGGATTTTTTTTCGCTCGTTTTCGTCCAACGTCGTCGGACATCACAACGTAAACTCCGTCGACTCTATTCGGCTCGTCACGCGAATCGGGTCACCGGAAGCTCTTGTTCCTGTACTCCCGCACCTGGTTCCCGTCCCCCATGACGCTCCCCTTGGGGTCGCGCATGAACTGGTTCTCCGCCTCTTCGCTGTGGTACACGCACGACACCTCCGGCGACTTGTCGAGGTCGCCCACAAACGCGAACGTGTTCATGCCGCGTTTGCAGTCGGACTCCTGGTCGTTGGTCACGAGCTTCTCCCGCTCCAATATGGACCAGTTCGAGCGTCTCAACACGCAGCCCGGCTTCACCTCCGGCTGCGAGACGTAGATGTTGAACGGGTTCAGGGACATGAAGACGCGTTGGTCGAACACCATGGCGGACGCGCCGTTGGCCATGCAAACCTCCGAGCTCGGTGTTTGTCGATCTAAGATCTCGCGGCTCGCCACGTTGGACGGCTCCAGGTCCACGGACGTGTCGAACGCCACGCCCGCGCCCATGCCCACGATGAACGCGCCGGCGATGAGGAAATTCGTCACGCGGTTGCCGCCGCCGCCGCCGTCCCCGCCCTGGTTCGAACCGGGGGGCGCGCGGGGAGGGAACCCCGCGCCGGCGGTTTCCCAAGGGGACGACCCATTCGGACCGCCACGGGGAGGCGCGTAGTCGTACTCGTATCCCTCGGGCGCGCGGTACGGGTCGCGCTCCGCGCCGGGGGGACCGCGCCGGACCTCATCGTCGCCCATGCGCTCCGCGCCGCCGCCGGGCGCGCGGCCCGCGCGAGCCACCGTCGCCGCGCGGAGGCGCGCGGCGCGCGCGAGGAAGGCGCTGGAAGAATTGGTGGAGGGGCGGGGCGCGACGCGCGCGGGAGGCGTCGCCGCGCGCGAGGGGTGCGCTTTCGACGGACCGGCGACGCAGACGCGCGTCGACGCGGACGCCGCGGTGACGTTCGCCAGGAGCACCGTCGTCATGCGGGGCGTCCGACGAGAGCGCTCGAATGCGCGGACGAGGGTGCGTCGGGGTTTTATCTCCCTTTTACGAAAAAGTGACGTCGGCGGCAAAAAGTTTGAGACAAGCACACACAGTGCCGCGCGCGGGGCACATGCTGTCGTTTCTCGGCAGAGGCGGCGCCTCGGAGAAGGACGCCGCGGACATGGACGCGGAGCCCTCCACGTCCGACCTGTCGGACGCGTCCTCGGTGTCCATCACGCTGGAGGCGACGCTGGAGGGGCACACCGATCGCGCGTGGTGCGTGGCGTGGGAACCGCAGGGGCGGTTTCTGGCGACGTGCTCCTCCGACCGGACCGCGCGTCTGTGGGCGCCCTCGCGTGCCGCCGGCGGCGCGTGGGTCACCGTCGCCGAGCTCGAGGGCGTGCACAACCGAACCGTGCGATCCGTCGCGTGGTCCCCTTGCGGTACGTCCGCGCGGCGCGCGACCCACGCGAAACCTAACTGTTTCCTCATCATCATCATCGTCACCTCCCACTCGAAAGAGAGAAAACCCTCCGCGGTTTCCAGAGACGCGAAACCAGAGACGCCGAAAAAAAACGCGTCCTCGCGCCGGAAGCGGCGAATTGACGTACCGTGACTCTTTCCCATTCCCCAAATATCAGGCCGCATGCTGGCGACGGCTTCTTTCGACGCGTCCACGGCGGTGTGGACCGAGCGCGGCGGCGACTGGGAGTGCGTCGCCGTCGTGGAGGGGCACGAGAACGAAGTCAAGTCGTGCGCGTTTTCGCCGAGCGGGTCTCTGTTAGCGACGTGCGGCCGCGACAAGACGGTGTGGATCTGGGAATGCCAGCCCGGGTTCGACTTCGAGTGCGTCGCGGTGCTGCACGGGCACACGCAGGACGTGAAGCAGGTCAAATGGCACCCCACCGAGGACGTGCTGGTGTCGGTGTCCTACGACAACGACGTTCGGGTCTGGGAGGAGGATCCCGACGGCGACGACTGGAGCTGCGCGCGAGTCGTCTCGGAAAAGGAGGGGGGGCACGGCAGCACGGTCTGGAGCGCGGCGTTCGAGACGCGCGCGCGCGGCGATCACACCAACGGTGACCTCAGGATGGCCACCTGCTCGGACGACAGGAACATCGTCGTGTGGGACGCGAAAGGTGCGGATCGCGAAAGGAGGTTTACGTTTTTCGCGTTTTTCGTCGGCGAAGCGTCGTCTTTTTGTTTTTCTCGCTTTTCGGTTTTTCGTTTCTCATCGCGGCGCGACGTTTCGCGCGCGACGAACAAGACTTTTTGGGCGCTGGTCAGACGGTCGAGTCGGGCGCGCTCCAGATGCGCCCGGGTCAACATACCTGCCAGCGAGATCGAACCGTGGGCTTGGCAGCTCCAGCAGGCAAAATTGCAACCGAGGCGTCACTTACTTGTGGACGTCTCGGATCTTCGCCGGCGACACCGGAGACTTTTCTGTTCGCGTTCCGCTCGTCTCGTTCTGGGAGAAGGCGGTTTGTTTTCCCTTCTCGCTCACCTCGGCTCACCTTTTTCTTCTCTCCCCTCCGACGCGCGCGTTCCCTCGTTCGAAAACAAAAAAAAACGCGCCGAAACAGCCGGCTCCACCGGCTTGGCCCTCGCGGCGACGGCCACGTTCTCGTGCGGCCATGACCGCCCGACGCTTTCGCTCTCCTGGGGGGCCGCGGGGCTCCTCGCGGCGGGCGGCGGCGACAACAGCGTGCGGTGCTACGGCGCCGGCGGCGCGGAGAAGACATGGCGGGAAGTCGGCGCGGCGGCGAAGGCGCACGCCGACGACGTGAACTGCGTCGCGTGGCACCCCACGAACCCGAACATGCTCGCGTCGTGCGCGGACGACGGTTCGGTGAAGATCTGGAACGTGGCGGTGATTGAAGACGGGACCCGACCCGCGTGACTCTCTAGCTAGATATCTCCGCGCGCGCGCGAAAAAAGCTTGGGACGCGCGACGGGTGTAGCGGAAACGTACAGTAGTCTATTCGCGATTCTCAGTCCCTTTCTTGACGACGTACCACGCGCTCTACATAATAGCCCTCCTTCTCTACCGTTTCGAGTACACGGCGGTCGCCTTCGCGTCGGGCTGCGTGACGCGCGTGAACTTGAGCAGCTGCGCCTCCACCGTCATCTCAGCCGTTTTAACGACGTACGGCGCGAGCTCCAGAAGCGTCCACCGCGGCTTAAACGCGAAGAGCGCTTTGAATCTCTCTTTGGGTTCTTTTGGGAACGAAGACGCCTTGAGCGGCCGCACGACGGACGCGCCAAACGCCTGCGCGTCGTTTTTCAAAGCAGTGGTCTCGCCCGCAGCCTTCTCCACCAGCGCCAAGCCGGCGAGCAGGGACGCCTCGCAGGCGTCGCGGAAGGGTTCGGGCACGATCGCGCGCCACTCGTCGAGAAACGCGTCCAGGCGCCACTTGGCGCCGCCCGCGGCGTTGGCGGGCGCGTCCAGGAGCCTTTCGGCTTTGAACGCGCAAATCGAAGCCGCGCGCGCGGCGAACGATGAAGAATCGTCGACGCGTTCGAAGAAACGTTTAAGCGCGTACGCGGTGAGCGGTCTCGGGAACCCGTCGAGCTCGAGCGCGTCGCACGCATCACCTAAAGGCACCGCCGATAACGGCCACCCCTTGGCTTCCGCGACGACGCACAGGACGTCCAGGAGGTGGTCGAGGTACCCCTCGTCGACGCCGCGCCATCTGTTCGTCGCCGGGTCGAGAAACGCCGGACCAGCCTCGAGTGCGTCCAGCGTCTCTTTCTTCGACGCGCGAGCCATGTCCAGAATGGCCTCTTCCGTCAGACCTCTCTCGATCTCAACGTCGACGTCGTCGGAGCTCGCGTCAGTCCCGGCAAACGCGTGCGGCGGCGCCGAGAGCGCGCGCCACGCGCGTTCCAGCCTCGGCTCCGTTAATTGCAGCTCCAGGTGCGACTCCGCCTGCGCGTGCGCGATGAGGTCGGGCTGGCCGTCCTCGTTCGCGGCGAACGCGGCGACCGTACGCGCCGGCCGAGGCTCGGTCACGGGCGTCACCGGACCTCCCGCGGACGCGTCGGAGACGCGTCGACGTTTAGCCGAAGAGGGCGTCGCGTTCGTCCGCGTCGCGTTCTGCTCGTCCGCCTCGTCCTCGTCCTCGCGGCGGTCGTTGATCACGCCCGAGGCGCCGCGCATCAGCAGCAGCGTGTTGGAGGTCTCCACGCGCTTGAGCAGGTACGTGGCGTCGGACGTGCAGAGCACGGCCTCTTCGTCGGGGGCGCCCTTGAAGATGAGCTCCTCGCCCTCGCGCGCGCGCTGCAGCAGATCGTCGGGGAGCTCCAGCAACTCAATCTCGTTCGCGTCGAAATCGGCGGCGTACACGAGGTTGGCGGCCTCCCCCTCGCCCAAGCCGCGCTCGCGGCCGAACCAGTCGTCCGCGCCCATCGCCCGAGAAGTCGCGCGAACGGTCGTCGCGACGGCGCTCGCGCGGAGAACAGTGCGAGCCGGCGGTCGCCGCTCGGAATATTTCAAAATCGTGCCCACTTCGGTCGGTCTGACAGCTGACACGTTTTCAGTGTGCCAACTCTCGAAGTCGTTTTCGGTGGTGACGTCGGTTCGCTCCGAGACAGGCCATTGCCCTCCGCGCCTCGGAGGATGGCATCCGGCGTCTCCTTCCCCGCGGACGCGCGAGGCGTCCGGAGCACGACCGGTCCCGCGAAGTCCGTGTGGGCCGCGGCCGCGCTCGGGCTGGGCACGGAAGAGGGCGCGGCGTTGGCCGCGGAGCTCCTCGGCGAGAAGGATTGGAGACACGGGTACGCCAAGCACGCCGTGCGCTTGGCGGAGTTGCAGAGCGTCGCGCCCCCCGCGCGTTGCGTCGCGTCGTGCGAGGCTGGCCTGGCCGCCGCCGCGGAGACCCTCCAGTGGCGCCAAAAGGACGGCAAATGCGTCTCCCTGCGCGACGCCATGAGCGCTCCCGCGCGCGCGTTCTTCCGCACCGCGATCGTCCGAGGCGGATCCGGCGAACACGAAAGCGCTCCTCGGTCGGAACATGGCTCACGCGAACATGAGCGCTCTCGTCTCGTCGGCGACGCCGCGTTAGGAAGAGCGCGGGGCTGGGCCGAGGACGGCTGCGTCGAGCCCGATGTCGTCGACGCGCTTAAATCGGTCGCCGAAGAGGTAAACGACGACTGGACCGGTGACGATTTACACGACACGCTCTTCGCGCTTCTCGGGGGCACCTCGGAGCTGTGCCCGCTGAAACCGCTGCTCCGCCTCGGCGCGAGCGTCGCGCTCGTCGCGCGCGCCGGCGATAAGCTCGACGACGCCGTCGCCGTCGCGGCGAGTTCGGAGAAAGGAACGATGTACGTACCGTTCGTAGACGACGATCACGATGCTTCGAACGATGCTTCGTCACGAAAAGTGACCGCGGACGAAAAGCAAGTGACAGGAGAGACGAAACGCGCCGACGCCGTACCTTACGCGTCTATTACTAATGATCGTCTCCGCGGCGCCGACCTGTGCGAACAAACGCCGGAGATTGCCGAATGGCTTCGTACGGTTTTTGAAACCGGTACGTTCAACCGCGTCGTCGTCGGCGCGTACGCGTACGCGGACGGCGAGGCGCACGTCCGCGCGACGCTCGCGTGTGACCTCATTCTCACCTCTTTACAGGAGACGCTCGGCAACGAACGCGTTTGTTCGGCGTTCCTGTCGTCGCCGGGGACGGCGTTTCCGATTCCAAAAGCCGCCTGGCGCCACGCGAAAGGACGCGAGCGGGACGCCGAACAAAACGAAGGCGTCTTCCACTGGCGACGACTCGTCGGCCTGGTGTGCGGCGGCGGGTTCGTGCCCAACTGCCGCGCGCCCGTGACGCGAAGGACAAACGAAAACGCCACTGAGGAGCATCGAACCGAGGAGCATCGAACCGAGACGCGCACGGTGTACGTGCACGACGGGCACGTCATCCTGCAGGGTCCGAATTACGCTTTATCGAAGACGATGCAAAATTGGCGCGCCGTCGTGTGCGGCGCGCGCGGCGTAGCGACGAGCGCGAACATGGCCCCCGGCTCGCGCACGCGGTCCATGCAGCACGTCAAGGCCGTGTCGATCGCGCTGGAGGGGCAGAAACACTTCCCGCCGCTGCGGCCGTTCGACGCCGACGAGACGCGAGACACGATGGCGGTTTTGTTGCTCCGCGACCTGGGCGCGGACCGCGACTTCCGGACGGGGCGCCGACGGGAAGAGACGACGAAAGACGACGATGACGAAGACGAAGACCAAGCCTTTAAAAAAAACGCAGCACATCCGATGGACGTTTTCGGGCGACACGCCGTGCACGGGGGCACGTGGCGGTGTCCGTGGTCGGTGGACTCCATCGGCAGGGCGTCCGTGGTCGCGGGGACGCTGTGGGGGTGACGCGTCCGCCGTCGTCGTCGACGAGCGAAGGCGAAACGCGCGACGAGAAGAAATATGTACGTCTACGCACCGGGTTCCGACGCCACTCGTTTTCCTCCCTCGTCGTCAATTTCTCGGCACACGCACAGACACAGCCTTCTTCTCGCACTCTCGACCGCACGCCTCTCGTCGCCTCGAACGCATGGCGAGGCTCCTGCCCAACCACGCGGCCGCGGCGCTGGCGCGCGCGCACCGCGCCCTCCCCGCGCCCGTGCACAACGCCGCGTTCGACGACGGGAGCGACCTCCTGACCCTCGCGGGGACGCGGGACGAGGCGTCGCCGGGCGCCCTCGAGGCGAGCCACGAGCTGTTTCGCGAAACGCTCCGGGTGACGCGGGGCGTGAGGGTGTGCGCGGTGCTGGTGCTGTGGCGCGCGTCTGCCACGCACGAGTGGCTCACCGCGTTCTGCGCGGTGTTCGCGCTGGACTGCGTGGACGTGTACCGCGCCGTCTTCGCGGTGGCGTCTCAGCGCGCGCTCATGAAACGCGAGGCGTGGCGTAGCGGCGCGGAGCGAACGGCGCGCGACGTCGTCGGCTTGGCTCGGCTCGCCGCGTTGGCCGGCGCGGTGCGCGCCGAGGCGACGGCGATGATCGACTCGTTCGACCCCATCGCGATGGCGCTGGAGGAGGGTAACGCGGGCGCGTACACGGTCAGACAACACCTGTGCGGGTGCGCGTTGACCGCCGCGTGGCTCGCGCTCGTCGCCGCCGCCGCCGCGCCGAAAGTCAGACGCGTCGCGTTCGACGGGACGACGTCTCCTTTTTTTCCTCATTCGCGTCGGTCCTCTCGCGCGTCGTCGTCGTCTGTCTCCCCGCGCGTCAAAAAGTCGCAACCCCGCGCGAAGGACGAAACGAACGCGACGAAGACGAAGACGAAAAAGAAAGACGGCGAAGACGACGAGACAGGCGAGACAGACGACGACGGGTGGTGCGGTTCCGATCGCTCGTACTGGAGCCTCTTCGACGTCGACGTCGACGGCGGCTCGCGCGAGCGCGAGCGCGTTCGGTTTCTCGAGACGCTCGGCGTCGCGTTCGCGTTCCTCTCGCGACGCTTCGGGCCGTTCCTGACGTCCCCGTCCCCGGGGACGTCCCCGGCGGGGACGCTCGCGCGCGCGGTCGCGCGCGCGGTCGCCGTCGTCGCGCTCGTGGGGTCCGTCGACGCGAACGCCCGGATCGGGCGCGAGTAGTCTAGAGAGCGAGAGGAGGCATTTTTTCGAGAGACACCACAGACGACGGCGCGGACGAGACGAGCGTTAGCGTAGCGCGATGTGATTTGTTTTCCGTCTCGGTCTCTATATCACGGCATCGGCCTACATGGGCGGCCCGGGCGGGCCCGGGCGGAACCCGGGGGGAGGCATGCCCGCCGGCGGCATGCCCGGGCGAAACCCTGGGGGGGGCATGCCGGGGCGGAACCCCGGCGGCGGCCCGCCCGGGGGCCGCATGGCGGGGCCGGAGGCAAACTGCGGGCGCATGTGCGCCGCCGCCGGCCCTCCGACTCCCGTGACCGGTCCCTGGAGCCCCGGCTGGGCGGCGCCCATTGCTCCGCCCGGCAGGCCTCGCCCCGCGGCGCGCCCCGAGCCGGGCCCCGCGGGCGCCTGCTGCGCTGCGGCGCGCCTGTCCTCGCTCGGGGGCGGCCCCTCGACGGTGAGGCTCACCACCTCCTCCCCCCGGAGCAGCACGAACCCCAGCACCCTCCTGGTCTGCCGTTCCTCCTCGCTGAGCCCCTTCTTGGGCGGGAGCTTCCTGAACTCCTCCGCGTCCGACAGCACCAGGTTCATGTGCCTGTCGAACGCCATGAACCGCCCGACGATCTGCCGCCCGTCCGCGATCGTCACCCTCATGCGGTAGTTGACGTACGCCAGCATCTTCGACGTGCGCGTGACGGGCATGATGCGCGGTTTCGCTGGGGTATCAACCCAGGGAACGCGCGCGCGCCTTTACTTTGACGATGCGGTATCGCCCCGACCGCGATCCGAACGTGTTCGATCGCACTCTGTACGACGAAGCGATGGGACAACCGCGCGCTTCCCGATCTGGGCCCGGGGCGGCGCGCGAATTACCCTAATAAAAGATCGCCCTCCCGCTTTTTTTCAAACGCGTCGCCAGACTGTTTGCCCATGGAGAAAGGCAGAACGCCCAACAAAGCGCGCAGCTTTTCCAGTCGCAGTCGGACCAGCGCCCGGCGGTTTCGCGGAAGCGGCGGCACTTGATTCTCTCGTCACTCGCGTCCGCGCGCGGTCACGATGGCGTCTCCCGCCGCGGTGCAGCAGCAGCGCTCGGCGAAGATCGCGGAGTACGAGCGGTTCATCGGCGAGCGTCTACGTCCCGACCTCGAGGCTGCGGAGCGCGCGAGGGACGAGACGCAGCGGGAGGTGCTGCAGTGGGAGGCGCTCGCGGTGAATGCCAAGTCGCTTCGCGAGGAGGGGAGAGAGGAGATGCGCACGCTGGTGGACCTCGGGTCTCAGGTATACTGCCAGGCTGAGGTGCCGGACACGAGCCGCGTCTTCGTGAACGTCGGCCTGGGTTTCCACGCGGAGATGGACCTCGCGCAGGCGGAGGCGTTCGCGGAGAAGAAGATCGCGGCGTTGCGGGAGAAAGTCAAGGCTCGCGTCGACGAGGTGGCCAACGTCCAGTCGCACGTCAAGCTGGTCACCGAGGGCATACGCGAGCTTATGCAGCTCGACCCCGGGGGATCGTCCAGGGAGAGAAACAGGGGGGGTTTCGACTAGACTCCCGTAGCGCCGCGCGGATGTGATACCATCATCGACCGTGAAAACATCACAGCGACAATACATGTACATATTCCAATGGGAATCAGAGTACCCCGCCGGACCGAATCGACAGCTCCATCTCCTCCTGGCTGGGGGGCGGGTAGTACCCGCAGATGATCTTGTTGTTTTTCCCCAGGTCGCCGTCCCCGCCCCCCGCCTTCGTTAGCGCCGCCGCCACCCGCACTTGCGCAATCTGGTGGTCGACACCCAACATCTTCGGTCGCCCGCCGAGCCCTTGCGCGCACTGCAGCGCGTACCGCAGAAGCTCCTCCGGGGTCGGGTCTAAATCCTTCGTGAACGCCGGGCCGTTCGGCGCGGCCATCGGACCGGCCATGCACATCAACATGTTCCGCGGGTTATTTTGTTTCGTGTATCCGAACCGGCGCTTGATCCACATCTCCCCCGCGACGCCCGGCGCCACCGGAAACGCAATGAACTTCTTCGCCAAACGCACAACCTCCGCGTCGTTTTGATCCGTCGCCGCGCGCGCGACCTCCGCTCTGATCGATTTGGACGCGTCGTAAGCGTCGCTCAACGGCCCGTAGTGCGAGATGTTCTTCACCACCGCGCCGCACTCGCGCGCGCGACGCACGCGCTCCTCGAGCATCGCGGCGACCGCGGGGGTGATGTGTCCCCCCACGTTGCCCTTCATCACTCCGTCGTACACGATCCGTCCGCGCCACGGCAGAAGCGTCGTCGTCACCGCTTGAGGTAAGTACCCGCCGCCGCGGACGATGGGTTCGCACACCGTCTCTTTGATCCCGAACACCTCGTACACCGCGCCGTCCTTCTCGTCCACCAGCACCGCGCCGTCCTTAGTGTCCTCCACGAGGAAGAACAACCCAGTGCGGCGCGAAGCCGCGTCGCCCCAACGAGCGACGTCGCTTTCTTCGCACCACGCGGAATACATCTGTTTGACGTTTTCAGGAAGCGGCGCGCCGGGAGGCGCGTTCTTCTTGTAATGCGCGACAGTGTTCTCCGCGTTGAGTCGGAGGAAGTGGTACACACCACCCAGACTGCCGTCAGGGAGCTTCCCACTCGCTGTCCACTCGCTGTACATGCGGCTCGTTAAACGCGCCATGATCTTCATGTCCTGCAGCTGCGCGAGATCCGCGAACCCCTGCGCGCCGCTGCCAACTTTTTTACACACGGTGCCGCCGTTCATCTCGTTCACCGCCAGACGTCCGTTCATCAGCGTCTCGTGCAAACACAGGTACTCGCGCTCGGGCAGGTGGCCGGTGCTGGTGACCTCCGCGACGGCCTCTAACGGCGGGCTCGGCGAGGGCGACAAGTTGCTCGGCTTGAGGCGAAGCAACGCGCCGGCGTGCGCCTCGACCTCGACCACGACGCGGCCGCTCTCCGGGTCGATCGAAACAACGCGGCCATCCCTGCCGTTGAACTCGGGCTTAGCCTGCAGACCGTGGATGCGCACGCGGCTGCCGGTGGGCGCGATCGAGGAGGGGGTGGGGAACGGGTCCGGCGCGGGGGGAGGGAGTTGCACCATCGCGACACGAAAAGTGCTCATCGGATCTCATCGGAAAACGCGGGAAAAGCGATGTTGAGAGCTCATGAGCTGTCGACGCTCGATTTGGCCTTTCATCGTCAAGTTGCAAAAGTGTTTTTTCTTCCAAAAGCACGCGCTACAGCTCGAGGAGCGGCGTCGGGGCGCCCGCGGCTGTGCGCGCCGCGGCGGACGCGCCTTTGCCGCTCGTTTTCCCCGGCGCGGCGGCTTTCGGCCTCGCCGCTCTCGAGTTTGCGTTTTTTCCACACAAATCGGTCGTCTCGAGCGCCAACAATTCGAGCTCAGCGGCGATGGTCTCCAGCCGCGCCTTGGCTTCGCGCGCGTCGCGTTTTTTGTCCGCGTAGTCATCAAAGAGCGTCGGGTCCGTGATGGTCGCCGCCTCGCTCTGCATCGCCTCGTTCTCCTTCTTGAACGCGGCGATCTCGTCTTTCAAACGCTGCATGACGTCGCCCTTCACCTTGCTCTGCCGATCGACGCGCTCCATCTCCTCGGTCAACTCGCGATTGTCCTCGCGCGTGAAACGCAACTTCTCTTTGGCGTGCGTCAAAACCTGCACGACGTCGCTCGTCTTGCGCTTGATCTTCTCGTAATCCGAAGCGCGCTCGTGAAACTTCTCCTTCAAAGCCACGGTCTCCATCTTCAGCTGTTCGAAGTCGATGAGTTTCAAACCTTCCGCGAGGTGTTCTTTCTCCTTCACGCGACGTTCCAAAGCGGAGCGCGCGCGCGTCGACTCGATCAACACCAGACGCGCGCGCGACAGCAAAGTCTCCGCGTCGCGCTCCTCCGCCAATCGACGACGCGCCGACGACGACGCCAAAGCTTTCCCCGTCTTCTCGTACTGCGCCGTCTTCGCGGTCTGTTCCAAACGCTCCACCAGCGCGAGACGCGCGGCGTCCGCCTCGGCGCAAGCGTCGCGCAGGCGCGCGGTCAGTTCCAAACGCTCGCGATCGAAAGCCGCCGCGCGCGCGTCGCGGAGACTCGTCATCTCGCGCCATCGCGTCAACGACGCGGAAAACTCCGCCTCGTCCTCCTTCGCCTCCTCGGACGATTCCAAAGAACCAGCGCCCCCGCGCGTCACCTTCTCGCCGCGCTTCTTCGCCAGCGCAGTCGCCACGCGAACCTCCAGCGCGGCGGTCTCAGCGCGAAGCGCGTCGCGCTCGAGCGCCGTGCGCTTCACCAGCGCGTCCAACTCTTCCACGGGGTCGACGAAATCGTCGCGGTCCTCTTCGCGCAACTCGAGCCCGCGCAAACCCTCCACGGCGTCGTCGTCTTCCGAGCCCGGACCCGAAACGCCCTCGGCTTTTCCTTTCCCGCCGCGGAAGTCGTCGTCGAAGCCCTCGATGTGCTGAGACGCGTTCGCGCGGTGGAGGGAGGAAGAAGAGCCGTCGTCGCCGTCTGAGAAAAGACTTGTTCCGTCGTCCGAGTCCGAGTCGCTCGCCTCGACGGAGACGACTTCTCCGTCGGAGCGGGAGCCCGCCGCGTCTTTTTCGGCGTCGACGCCGGCGTCGTCTTTTCTCGCGTCAAACGCCTCGGGGTCGCCGAGTGGAGGTGGTGGAGTCTTTCCTCCCGCCTCGTCAGACTCCGCGTCGCCCCCAGCGTCGGCGGTCTCGGTCGCCGGAGAGGCGGGCGCCGCCGTGTCCGGCTCGCCATCGCCATCCGCGGCGGCATCGCCCGGATCGGCATCGGCGGTCGTCGCGGGATCAGCCCCGGAGGTCGCGTCGGGTTCATCCGTTTCTTTCTCTTCCGCGGCGTTCGCTTCGGGTGCCTCCGCGTCGCCCTCGGCAGGCTCGGCGGCCGCGTCGTCGTCCGCCGCGGAAGACCCAGCGGGCGAGTCGTCCTCGCCCCCGTTCGCCTCGGTCCCCGGCGCGGAATCGGCCGGGTTCGGGACATCCTCCGTCGTTTCGTCCCCGGGTTCCGTCGCGGGCGCGGACTCCACGCGGTCCCCGGCGCCTTCCGGAGGAGGCGCCGGCGCGCCGTCCTCCGCGGGCTCGGCGGGCGTCGCCGGATCCGACATGTCGCGCGCCGTTCGGACTGATGACGGATTTGGCAGATTTGGCAGATTTGGGCGCGAGACTCGAGATTTGTGAGTTTCGGCAATGCGAACGACGATCCGGCGTTTGCGAAAAGAGTCTTCGTCTACCTCGCCGCTGTCACCCGGTCGCCTCGCTCGCGCGCTTGAGCGCGACCGGCCGTATCGCGCCGCGCTTGAGCTCGAACACCCCGTCGCACTTCGCCGCGGCGCCGATCGCCAGCCTCTCCACGTATCCGCCCGCCCTCGACCCGTCCGCGCCCTCATTCGGCACGGAGAGCACCTCCACGAAAAAACAAACGTCCGGGTCGGTGAGGGATATCTTCGTCGTCCCGAGCGCGCTCTCCGCCGCCGCCGCCACGGCGGGAACCACGAACTCGCGCGCGTACCTCTTGAACGAATTCGACGAATCGCTCGTTTTATTTTTCGTCTCGCCGCCCATGCCTCGGAACCGGTTGGCGAACGCGACGGCGAACCGAAGAACGCCCTTACCGTCGTCGTCCTTACCGTCGTCGGAGCCTCCGGCGGTGCGACTTTTTTGAAGCGCCTCCGCGTCCAAACACGCGACGACGCGTTTCACGGTGTCGCGAAGAACCGAAGAAGAAAAAGAAGAAGAACGAGAACGGACATCTGTCGTGCTGTCTGTCTCCGCCTTGTCTGTCTCCGCCGCTGTCTCCGAAATTTCGGGCATCGCGCACGTCGCCTGGATGGCCACCACCTTCTCCACCCACCGCGGCGACGGGACGGCGCCGGCGCGCACCGACGCCGTCAACGCGCGCGCCGCGCGCGAAACCGCGCGGCCAAGAGATTTAGAGACTCTTTGCTCATACGTCTTCTCGTCTTCCTTCGTTTCGCCGGTGTCTTGTTCGTCTTTCGTCTGTTCTTTCGCCACGGAAAGACGCACGAACACGAACCCGCGACCGGGCATCTTCACCGGGTTCAGACGCAGACGCGGCGGCGGAGACGTCGCTTTTTGATCTTTTTCTGATTCGTCTCGAAGACCGGCGCCGTCGACGGCGGGGTCGTCCACGCCATCCGCGTCCGCTTCCGCGTCGTCGCGCCAGCGCACGTGCGGCCGCAGAAGCTCCAGCAGCTCTTTCGTCGCGCTCTTCTCGCGGTTAAAAGCACACGTCGCCGCAAACCCGACGCCGCCCGTTCCGGCGAGGATAGACGACGTCGCGGCGTACTCGTAGCGCTCCAGGGAGACATCAAGCTCGGCGTCGTCCTCCCCCGGCGCGGCGTCGGCGGGTTCTGCTCCATCCGCGATCGATTTTCGGTCCGCGGATCCGCTCGGCATCGCGTCACCCGCGGTGGGGTCGGTCCTGCGGCGCTTCGCGTGGACGTCCGCGCCGTCCAGGGTCCTGCGGGGAGGGGGGATCGGCGGCGGGCGCGTCGGCGGTCAGCGAGATGGGACGACTCGCGGACGGCCGGGGTTCGAGGCGTCGCAGGCGACGCGCGAGAGGATCGTGGAGAGTTGGGGAGTCGAGAGCGTACCTCGGCGCTTTGCGGCGCATCTCCGCCTCGGCCTCCTCGCGGAGGCGCTCGAGCTCCGACATGGCGCTACGCGACGGAA
>Ga0209666_1001505_pt1 | contig 17858 bp, 13 predicted proteins | sample SaaInlV_125m_DNA_FD_184679 | JGI IMG/M metagenome (GOLD analysis project Ga0209666, IMG submission 184679) | Marine microbial communities from expanding oxygen minimum zones in the Saanich Inlet - Saanich Inlet SI037_S3LV_10m_DNA (SPAdes)... | ecosystem: Environmental > Aquatic > Marine >...
GAGCCCACCAAGTGGTCCGGTGGTCCGAGTAATAAATGCTTTCGTAGGAAAACCCGCCGAGTTCGCGAGCTCCAAAACGGGTGCTTGTGTTCACGAAATGCTCTATGCTCAGCGACGCACGCGCGCCCGCACGGCACCTCGAACTGAGTGAGCGCGGGCCATGACGCAGATAGATGCGTCGGCACCGCCCAGGAAAGTCCAGTTGGAGGACATTCCGGTTAAGCCGGGCATGACCAAAGAGTGCGTGCGATGCCAACGTCCTCGTCAACGTCAACGCGGCTCGGCAACGAATCTTTCCGCGTCCACGACTGACCATTCCTTCCCCTCCCCCTTCCCTTCTACAGGGAGCTGGCCGTGGTTTTTGACGTGGCGGATCACCCGACGAATGAGCGGAGTGCGATTGCGCTGGACTTGTACTTCAACGCGTTGGTGTACGCCAACAATCAGGGTTTGTCGTTGGAGAAGACCTCGTGCCTTCTCGGCATTTTCAAGGCGACCCACGAGAAGTCCATGGCGGAGCGCATGACGATTGAGAAAAGTTTCGGTTTCTTCAAGTTGTTGGCCTTGCAGAGCAGCGTGCATCGGCCACCTTACAGCCTCGGCATCCTGAATTTCGCGGAGATGAAGGACATGACAGAGTACGCGCTGAGCACGTACTTCCGGTATTACAAGCTGTATCAATACGCGTTCACAGACTTGGTCCGAATGGACATTCGCCCGGCGACCCCCATCCTCGAGACGCCAGGCGCGAACGCGTTCGAGTCGTTAGGCGTGGCGTACCCCAAGGAAGAGTGGGCTGAAAAGCAGAAAGAGCTGGCAGAAAAAGCGGCTGAGGCTAAGGCTAGGGCAGAAGAAGAGGCTGCGGCGATCGAAGAGGCGGAGCGTGAAGCGTTACTCAAGGCAGAGTACGAAGCCGCGATTCCGTCGGAGGTCACGACGAAGGTGCAAGAAGCTTTGGCGGCGTCGATGGAAGCGATGAGGGAACAACTGGAAGAGAAGTTCGCGGCTCAGGAGGAAGCTCTGCTCGCGAAAATAGCCGCGCTCGAGGCGAAATGATAGCTGGTATGAATACCATATAGTTGAAAAGATTCGCGCAAACATCTCATTACATTCGGTGGTCTGTACTCATCAACGCTCGACCGGAGGGTTGGGTTTGGAAGGCGGAGGCAAGCTACGGAATCCGCTCGAGGGCGCCGCGGGAGGCACCGGAACCTCAGCCTCAGCCGGGGCAGAAGACGTCTCGTCAGGCGCCTTCTCCGACATGGTCTGTTGTACCACGGTCTGGCTTTCGGTGGATTCAGTGCTCGTAGGTGCAGCCACCACGAGGGGCGCGACAGGCTCAGCCTGCGCTGCCACGGGTTCAGGGGCAACCGGCGCGGGCAAGGCGGGCGGCGGACCGACGCGCGCCGCGTGCTCAGGTTCAAGTTTGATTGCCTTCTCCGGTTCCTTTTTCGCCGATGGGTCCTCGCCGGCGGCTTGCATCGCGTTCTTCGCGAGCTCGTACCCCGCGAAGTTCATGGCGCCGAGCGGTGCGATCCATAGCATACGCGGAACGCAACCCTTCATCAGCGCCCCGGCGCCTTCCGAGGCGACAATCTTCTTCACGGTGATCCAGATGGCCTCGCCCGCGGGAGACGCCCCAGTCATTGCCCGTGTCTTCAGCACGTCCGCCGGAGTCGTACACGCCGCGGCGATGGCACCCGCCATGCCTCCAAGAGAGATGGTCTCCCACGCAGATAGGTCTTTCCGCTTAATGCCCGCCGCGGCTTTCTTCAGCTTCTCGTACGCAACGAGCCCGATCACGTAAAAGGGCACCTCACGCGAGAGCGTCGCCGCGGTCCCCGCGAAGAGGCCCCTCGGACCGTTCGCCGTCACAGCCTTGAACGCCTCGACCGCGTTGGCGTGCTGCCCCGTCTGCAGACGTTGCTTGAGAACCTCGCACGGGATCCGCACACTGGTCCCCACGAGCGTCCCGAGACCGGAACCGAACCCCTGTATCTGAATCTCAGTGATGAGCGGCATGAGCGTCAGCGGCGCGAGGAGTTTGCACGCCACCTCGTACGTCGCCGTGCGGAACCCGTGGCCGGACGCGGCGCCGACGACGGCGGGGATGATCCCGCGGTACAGGTTCCTCGCGCCAATTTGCGGGATCGTCTTCAGAAACGCTTTCATTCCCGGTCCCGCGCCCACCGTAGCCTGAATGCGCGTCTTGAGCGTGTCCATCGGGTGCATCACGGCGGTGGAGGATCCCGACGCCAAAGCTCCGGCAATCGCCGCCTGGATGGCGAGCTTCATCGTTGCCGACCTCGCCGCCTCGGGCGGGTTGATCTGAACCATCGTCGACGCCTCGAACCACAGGACAGACGGATCCTTCGCCGTCGCCACGTCTCGCGGGAGCAGCATGAGGAAGTTGCGGAACTGTCCGTATGAGACGTACCCTTCGCCGCTCATGCCGAGGTGGTTCAGCATCGCCGTCGCGTTTTCGTCAGTCGCGGGCAAGCCCAAACGTCTGAGAGACTGCTTGACGTCCGACTCCTTCATCATCCCGCTGCGGCTGAGTCCAAGGCTGTTGAACGCGCGAAGCATCGTGGATTCGCGCTCGTTCATGACACTCTCGAAGTCCTCCCATCCGATGGTGCGCGAAAAGAACGTCGGCTTCGCTTTTTCCATGAAAGCCTTCGCGTACCAGTCTGGCAGATTTCTCTTGCGCATCGCCACCTTCAGGTCATCCAGCTTGAGGCGACCGTCGCCGTCCCGGTCGATGTCGTCGAAGAATCGCCGCCCTAGTGGAGGTTTCAGAGGAATCACGCGGGTGGTCGAGGGTCAGTCGGTCTGGCGATGGAGGAGGAGGCGAAGGGGCACACTGTGCATTCGAGAAGGCGTTTGAAGGGTTGCCGAGCTGACTCGTCGTTTTTCCCAGGTGACTCGTCCGTTAGGGTTGCCAAATCGACGCATACGCACCTTCTTCCTCGGTGTATCGAAAGAAATCCTCGACCGCGCTCAGCCTCCGGCGGTCGGGTTGGAACGAAGGGTTGGTCAGCTCGTCGAACTTCTTCTTCATCGCCGACGCCGCCTCGCTCTTCTCCAGCGCGCCCCACGTCTCGGGGAATTTGCTCCTCAACTTGTCCACCATCTCGTCGGTGTCGATTTTGGCGAGAAACAACGAACGCCTCGGCCTCGGCCTGGCAGTCACGGTAAACGCGCCAGCCTCCGACGCGGGCGCCTCATCACCGACATGACGCCGGCGACGCGGGCGGAACAGCATCCTGGCTCCTCGGCCACCGCTGCTCCGCGACGCGACGACTGATGAGTGAGGCAGTTGAGAACGGAAAAAAAGTATCTTCACGCGTTTTCTTCCTCGTGTCCGAGGCTTCGAGCCTTCGACGTTCGAGCCAGACTGGAGCACTTTTGCTTTTGCGCCGAGCTCATCACATTTGCGTCTTCGACTTTCGCGATCGGACGAGCGCGCACATAGCAGCTCTGCACACGGTATCGACCCGGCCATCGTCATGTCTGCCGCTGCCACCTCCGTCTCTGCGCGCGTCAGCGTTTTCGCCTCCGCGGGACGCCACTGCGATGCCCGCTCGAGGCACGCCGCCACGGTTCCGCGCGCCACCGTGGCGAAAAGCGTCTCTGGGCACGCGAGCCGCCGCCGCCGCGACGCGCTCGTCGCCGCCGCCGCGAAAGGCCCCGGCGGCGCCGCTGAGGACGTCGCCAACATGGACGCGCTTATCGATAACCTCATCGCCGCCGACGAGGAGGGCCTCGTGAAGCTCGTCGCGGAGAACGTCCTGAGCTTCGACCAGTCCCTCTGGATAAGGATCGCGTCCCGCAGCGACGCGGCTGAGAAGCAGGAGGAGAAGGACGCGTTCATGGAGCTCGCTGGAAAGTGCATGAAACTCATCGAGGCGATGGTCGAGAAGACCGAGAGCGGCATCCAGGAGTCCAGCAAGGCGCTCGAGAGCATCGTCGCCGTCGCGGCGGACCCCGAAACCGGCGAGTTTGCTGTGCCGCTCTCGAGCGAGAGCGTCGCGCGAATGCGCGACGCCATCAACGACGCCGCCGTGGACGAGCAGATGCTCAACACCGTGTACGCGTGGATCAGGAAGTCCGACGAGGACAAGCTCGACGGAATGGTGCACATTCTGCAGCACCTGCTGCAGTGCTACGCCGCGCGCGAGCTCGACACCGGAAGCACGCCGCTGGATATCGTCATCGGTGCGCCCGCGTCGGAGTGGCCGGCGAAGTTCGAGGCGGTGATTGAGGGCGGGTTCGGAGAGGAGGCGTTCACGCAGGACCTGCAGAAGCGCATGGAGGGCGTGGTGCTGAACCTCCCCAACGGGTCGTACGCGCAGCGCGTGCAGGCGGAGTACCTCAAGGAGGTTGAGGACCGGGGGAAGGGCATCTACGCCGAGAAGAGCGGCGCGAGCGCGGAGTGAGCGCGCGCTCCCGCGGCGTTCGCTACGACTGGTTGTGTGAAAAACGCTTTTCATGACCCACGCACCCGTTCTATCGTTCTATCGTTCCCATCTATTTCAGCAACCCCGCTAGTGCTAAACGCCGTATACCCCTCGAATCCATGTCATCACCTGTTCCACGTTCGATCCGTCCAACGCGCTCACCTGTATCGTCGTGAGCGCGTCCCCCAGCGCGGTTTCAGCGCGCGCCGCGTCAAACGCCGCCGTCTCCGCGTCGCGCAGCGCGCACGGCGCATCGGTTTTGTTCCAAATCAAAAGCACGCGCTTGTCGCGCATCGCGGGGAGGTCGCACAGGTGGTGGAACGCGGTCGCGGACGCGGCGAGCTGATACGCGTCGGAGATGTCCACGACGTACATCAGTGCCGCCGCGCCTTTCAGGTATGTCGGCCACAACGGCATCATGGCACCGCCGACTTCCTTGATTTGAACGGTTTTGGTCTTGTCCAAGGGCAAGTTGCTGATGTCGACGCCGATGGAGGGGACGACGTCGGCATCGATGGGGATGTGATGTTCCCCCGTTCTCTGAAGCGACACGAGCCTACGCGAGAGGAGAGTTTTGCCGCAGCCTTGCGCGCCTGCGTGCGACGGAGACGAGACGGACTGTCAGCAAGTGGACATCGGGCAGCACGAACGAGAACGTCAGATTTAAACGCACCGAGGATGACGACAGGAGACGTGAGCTCCGGCATGATCCGTGTGCGAACCGACGCTCAGCTCGAGCCGACCGCGCTAACGCTATCAGATGGCGCAAGTTCCTAGATGCGTCGGCGACCAGTGCGCATCGGAAGCTGCCCGGTAAGGACACCTCCACGCGTGTCTCGTTCTCTGCGTGCAGCTACGAGGAAAACGATTTTTCGTCGGAGTCTCCGAGAGATCGAGACGAAAACCCAGACTTCCCTGGGCTCCCGCAGTCAGACCTCGGGCTCGCAGCGGTGCTTCGACTCCACGATGTCGGCCGCGGATGCGAACGCGCGGCTGGCGCTCGCGGTGTCCACCATCGCATTCGGCTACTTCCTGAAACGCGTCGGACTGGTGGACGTGGACGTCGGCAAAGCAATGTTGAAGGTGCTTTTCAACGCGACGCTGCCGGCGATGCTCCTGATGACGTTCGCGTCCTTGACGTTCGATGCCACGTCCGTCGCCGTGTCCTTGTGCGCGATGGCTCAGGCCGCCGTGCTGCTCGTGACACACCTCGCGTTCAAGGGCACGGGCCGGGATCCGAAGGACACCGCGCTTCTCGCGGGTTCGTGCGTCGGCGTGAACCTCGGCACGTTCGCGTATCCACTGGTCGAGGCGGTGTGGGGCACAGCCGGCGTGACCCGGCTCGTCCTCTTCGACGCCGTCAACCAATGGTCGCTGCTCATCGTCGCTCCGTTGATATACGCGTCCGCCATCGCCGGGCCGTCCTTCTCCCTCGTACAGGCGCTCGGCAACGTCAAGAAACAACTCCTGAGCCCGTGTCTCTTGGCGATGTTCGCCGCCGTCGCGCTCCGCGTCTGCGGCCTCGGGCTCCCCGGGCCGGCAGTCGCATTCACGTCCTCGCTCGCCGTCGCCAACAAACCGCTCGCGCTCCTGGCGCTCGGCGTGCTCTTCGAGCCGGCGCTTCGGGGCGGGCAACTCCGAGACGTCGCGGCGCTGCTCGCGCTGCGGTACGGCGCGTGTCTCCTCCTCGGCGCAGCGCTCGTCGCGAAGCTCGCGTCGGCGGGGCCGGCGGTGCTCGGGGTGGTCCTCGCCGCGCTCATCTCGCCGGTACCGCTGCTCACGGTGACCTACGCGGTGGAGTACGAGTGCGACGTGGGACTCGGCGCCGCCGCCGTGAACGCCGCGAACTTCTGCTCGTTCGCGCTGTTGCTGGCGGTCGCGAACGCCGACCTCTCGAGCCCTGCGACGGCGAGGGCGTTCGCGGCGGCGGGCGCCGCGCTCGCCGCGCTCGGCGCCTTCGGGGCTCGGCGCGGCGGCGCCGTCGCGGGGAAACGTAGAGACGCGCCGGGGACGTCGGAAGACGCGGAAGACGCGTTCGAGGCGGTGGACGTGACCGTGGAGAGCACAGAGCGCGATGGCAGCGGTGGTGGCGCGTTAAGGGCGATCGCCCGTTCGTCGAGAGTTTCCCGGGTTTCCCGGACGCGACCGGTCCCGGGGGCTGGGTTCGGCTCGCCGGCGGCGCCGAGGAAGTGCGTTTCGCCTCGCGTCGCAGCGGCGCCTCCCCGCGCGTCGGCGGGGCTTCCCGGACGGAGCGGGACGCGCGAGGGGTGCCATGCGGGAGGGTGCCACGATACATCGAGGCGTGTCTCGGCGATCGCGGGCTCGCGCGCGAGAGCGGTGGTGGGGGCGCGCTTCGGATGAGCGCGTCGGGCGGCGGTGGGTGCAAAAATTTATTGCAACGAACGAAACTCAAAACCTCGAGATCTTTCATTCCCGGGCGCGCCGTCATGCCTCGCTCGCCCTCGCCGCGACGGGAGAGATCTCGTTCGCCACCGCCCCGGCGGCGTTCGCGGTCCCCCGACCGACGGAGGAGTCCGCCTCCGCGCGGCCGCAGCAGGGACCGGAGCCGAGATCGCGAGCGCAGGGATTACCGCGGTGGCGGCCGCGACCGAAGCAGAGATCGCGGCGGTGGGGAAGGGCGGGGCAGGGGACGCGGAGGCGGGGGTCGCGGATACGGCGGAGGGCGCGGGTACGGCAGCGGAAGAGACGGGCCTCCCGGCCCGTCTCGGGGCGCCACGGATGATCCCGGGGACGAGGAGCTCCGCGCCATCGCGGTGAACTACGCGGACTTCCGCCGCTTGAAACGCGAGAAGCTTGCCAAGACGCAATTCATGTGGGCCAACACGCCGAGTCCGTCTCCGTCGCCGGAGCGCGAGGTCCCCCCTGCCGCCGAGACGGCGAACGCGGACCGCTCAAAGGCTTCGGACGCGCGGAACGACTCGAAGCGCTCGAAGGGACGCGATAAGAAGAGGAGACGCTCGAGGTCGCCCTCCGATTCTGAATCCGCGTCGTCGAGCGACGGCGACGACGGCGCCGCTCCGGCGAACGACGAGGCGTCCGCCGCGGCCGCCGCCGCCGCGGAGGCTGAGGGCGAGGCGCAGGCTGAGAGGTTCCGCGTGTTTCTTCAGAAGCGGAGGCAGGAACAGGCGGAGGCGGCCGCTAAAGCCGCGGAGGAGGCTGCCGCCGCGGAGGAAAACGACGCGTTTGTCGGTCCCGCGGCGCCACCGGCGGCGGCGCACGCCGGCGCGGGCGCCGGCAATTACGGGAAGGCGCTCCTTCCCGGCGAGGGCGACGCGATGGCGCAGTTCGTGCAGGCGGGAAAACGCATCCCGCGACGCGGCGAGGTGGGTCTGGAATCCGACGAAATTTCCCGGTTCGAGAGCCTCGGTTACGTCATGTCCGGGTCGAGGCACGCGCGCATGAACGCGATTCGCGTCCGGAAGGAAAACCAGGTGTACAGCGCGGAGGAGAAGGCGGCGCTCGCGATGATCAACCACGAGGAGAAACAGGCCCGCGAGGAGAAGGTCATGGCGGACCTCAAGAAACTCGTCGAGGAAGCCGCGGGAGGGGCACAGTAGAGTGCGTCGCGAATGTGATACGATATCTTGTAGCGTTACGAGTGCGTCGCGACTCTGTCGGCTCTAAAAGGCTATTCGATTCCCAGCGCGCGCGCCCTGTCCACTTCCCACACGCGCGCGAGCGTGTGGAACTCGCCGTTTTCCCCGAACGCGTCCACGCCGGCGGCGACCGCGGCTGCGGCGAGCGCCGGGGTGTACACCGCGCCGACCACGATCCCCGCGTCGGCGCACCGGTCCTCCGTCACCGCCGTCACCACGCACGGCACGCCGCTTTTTTCCAAGTCGGCGGCGAGCGCGTCGTAATTTGCGCCCGCCGCGTCTGACCACACGGGATAGCACACGCTGACGTGCAGGCCTTCGCCCACGGCGTCCTCGCGCCATGACCTTATGTGCTCAAGATGTAGGTCGCCGCACGCCAGGCCCGTGACGTCGCACCCCGCCGCGCGCACGACGTCCAGCGCGCCGCGCAGGCGCGCGACGTACCCCGCGCCGGCGTTGCGGTGCAGCGGCACGCCCACCAGTCCGACGTCCAGGTGCTTCGCCTGCCTCTCGACGTCGCGCGCGCTGACGTCCTGGTGCGCGACCACGCGCGTGGAGGCGTCGAAGGTGGTGAGCAGGATCACCCCCGAGGGCCCGACGCGGTGCAGCCTCCCCCCCGGCCGCAGCATTGCGCGCAGGGCGAGGAACGAATCCTTGCCGCCGCTCCACATGAGCACGGTGACCTGCTTCGCGAAACCGGTCGCGGGGACGTGCATGAGCGCCGGATTTTGGATTCGCGATGCCTTGTCCTTGACGTTGACGTGGTTGTAAGGACAGTGGCGACACCCAGAACCACAACACTTGCCCCTCGCTAGGTGGTTCAGCTTCGTCATAACGAGGTAGCCGGTCGTCGGGTCCGTGTAGAACTTTTCGCCTCGCACGCACGCGGCGTTGTGAATGTCGTCGAAATCCTCGATGTCCCCGACGTCCCCTTTGTCCGCGCACCCGGCGAGACCAGCCTTGACGAACGTGCCCATCCCGAGCTCGTTGGGCACCACCTCCATCGTCGCCGCGCGCCTGTGGGGTACGCGCTCCGCCGCGACAACCACGGCGCCGCGCGGTCGAGGGTGGACGCGGCGAGACGTCCAGGAGGCCTTTTTGTCGACTGCAACGGGGAGGGAAATATCTCTGCGCTTTTGCTGGCTCGTGGCTCTTGACAGTTTTCTCGCTCAATTTTTCTGAGTCTCAATTTCGTGTTGAACATATCTGATACTCCTGCGCATGTCGGTCAGTCTCCAATTTTCGTTCAAAAATTTGTCGTTCAGAAATTTGTCGTTCAGGGGCACACGGGCACTCGGAACGCGCGAAGAAATTCTTGGTTCGAGTTCGGGTCGTCCAAGCGCACAGCTCTTGGCACGGCGCAGTGTCAGACCCAGGGGGCGCGGGGGCACGAGCGGCGCCCGACGAGCGGCGACCGACGGGCGTGCGGCGGGCTCGGTGTCTGACCAGGAGGTTGGAGAAGCAAGGTCCGGGAAGGGCTCCCGGGAGGTGGTGTTGAACACTTTCTTGATTTTCCGCGGGACGATCGGGGAGTTCTACGAGGCGGATAAATCGATCGGACCATGGTGACCTGCCACAAGTGTGCCGCGCCCTTGGGAAGAGGCACGCAAAAGCACACGAAGTGTCAGAAGTGCGGTCTCCTCTATCACGCCACGGACTGCGGAGGGCGATACGCCTCTTGCCCGGAGATCGTCACGCCTCTGGAAGACTGCCCCAAGGTCCGGGTCCCGTCTCTGACTCGGAACTTGTCTTCGAACGTCTGTGCTTCATCAGAAAAAAAAAAACCGCCGCGTTCTGTGTCCCGCGACGTCCCCACTCACCTTCCTTCCCTTCGCACGCTTCGCAGTGCCACAATGTGTGCGCATGCTCTGGCGGCCCGTTGTTATGCCACGTGGGGAGGCTGCGCATCCGTCGCAAAAACGCCAAGGCCGCGAGCCTCGACGCGCGACGCCTGGGCGCGCTCGGCGGCGCGCCGCACGTGGGAACGTCGCTCGGCGCGAAACTGGGTCTGGGCGCGTTCGGCAACGTCGGGGGCGCCGCCGGTCGGGGATTTCCGGGGATTTCGGGTGGCGGAACGTCCTTCGCACATACATACGCGCCAGGAGCGAGGCAATCCGACTTGGCCGCGCTCGCCGGCCTCGGCGGTCTCGGAGGCTTCGGCGGCGGCCTCGGCGGTCTCGGAGGCCTCGGCGGCCTCGGCGGCCTCGGCGGCGGCCTCGGCGGCCACGGCAGCCTCGGCGGCCTCAACCCCGATTCGGCGAACGTGCTGAAGCATCTCGCGCTGTTGAACACGCAGCAAACCAGCGCGTCGTACGTCGTGGGGATGATCAACGAGCTCGTGACGTTAAACGAGCGGCTGCGGCTCGAGAACGAGCAGTTGCTGCAGTTCACCGCGACTCTCACGAAGCAGCTGGAGCGAGAGGCGGGGTGCGCGGCGTGTCAGGCGTCCAGGTCCGCCACTGACGCCGACACGCAGTCCGCGGCGATCCCCTCGGCGAACGGCGACGGAGCCTCGCCCACTGACGAGCAGCAGCGCGCCGCGGCGGCGGCGTCGCGCGTCGCCTCTCTTCTCGGGTCGCTGCGAGGCGCCGGGCCGCCGAACCCGCTCGACGCGGTGCTTCGCGAGCTGGCGCGGGGCGGCGCCGCCGCGGGGACGGCGAGCCCCTTGGCCCAGTCGCGGCTCCCCGGGACGGATTTGAGCTTGGAGGAGATTCAGCAGATGCAGCAGATGCAGCGCGCGGGGGAGACGCAGGCGCTGGAAACGCAGCAGGCGGGCGAGACGGGAAACGCGGGGGAGAGACCCGCGAAGCTCGAGGCGACGCCGCAGACGGACCCGCGCGCGTTGGAAACCGCGGAGGACGGGAACGAGCCGCCCGTTCTTCCCGACCCGGTCCCTCCGGCGGACGCGCCCGCGGGGGTCCCCGCGGGAGATCCCGAGGTGGCGGGAGGCGAAGCGGGCGGCGGAGTGAAGCGGAAGTCGCCGGAGCCGGAAACGGACGTGGACAGCGCCGAGGCGGACGCAAGCGCGAAGGCGACGCGAACCTCGCCCGAGGCGCGCGGCGAAGGCGCGCGGCGGGGGCGATCGGGGAATACCGAGGTGTGACGCGTGCGGGGACGACTGGCGCATCGGGTCGTGAAGCCCGACGCACGCGCGACGCGCCGCGAGGCGCGTCTAGTCAAAGCGACGAGCGTCGTCGCGAATAATAGAAGCATGGTACCGCGAAGCGACGAGCTTCGTCGCGAATACCAATATTAGAAGCATAGTACCGCGAAGCGACGAGCTTCGTCGCGAATACCAATATTAGAAGCATAGTACCGCGAAGCGACGAGCGTCGAAGTAGGATTCTTATTATGCGCGCAATGTAATAATACAGAGCCGTTCAGACGAGTTTCGGCAGCGAGGCAGAGCGTGGAGCATCGGATGGACACCGCGCCGCGTTGCGCGGCGCGTTTGGCGTTTTCCGGTTTTCCAAAACCGCACCTTCACACCTTGACGTGACCTTCGCGCGAAACGAAATCTCGCGCCTGACAGAGAATAGGTTCATCCGACGTGGCAAACTTCCTCGGCCCCCACTTTTTCGGTGCCCGAGCGATGGCGTCGTGCGCGCACCAGTGGAGCCGAGGGGCGCTCATCGTCCCTCGTCGGGTAGGCCGATGCGCCGCGACGCGAGGCGTGCGGCGTGATGCGTCTCGAACGCCTCCCCGCGCCATCTACCAGGATGTGGAGACGCTTTGGTCGGAAGTGCGCTTTCCCGACGAGCGCACCTCCTGGGAGAAATCCAAAGAAGCGTGCTGGCTCGCAGCGTACGACGCGCCCTTCCACGGCGTCCCCGGTGGCCCGTACATGCACGGCCGATTCGCCACGATGAACGACCACATCGCGAAAATGCACAGCAGGTTCCTGGAGAGTTCCCGCAGAGCGCTCTGCGGGCACGAGCTCTCCGCGGGCGAATTCGCAGACGCGTTGGACCGAGTCGCGGCGACGCTCAACGTGGAGATGAGCGAGGCGGTGCGCGTGGTGTTCGGCGAGCCGTCGCTGGTCGCCGCGTCGGAGGCGGACATCGTGCGACGCCTCGTCGAACTGCGCGGGACGCACGAGAACGAGGACATCGCGAGCCTGGTCGTCGCCAGCGACGGCGCGCTTCTCGCCGACGCCGCGCACGTCGAGTGCGCGCCGGACGCGTGACGCGGGGCGCGACGCGCGCCGGATGAACGAGCGATGACACGCGCGACGACGGTCTATTTGTGTATCCTGAAAAGCGAGCGCGAACGCGCTCGTGCTATCCAAACCGCTCGCAAGGATCGTCGCGCACCACCTCGAGCGCCCCGCCCCCGCCCCCGGACTCGGAACGCGTCTTCCGGCGCGCGCCGCCGCGACGCGCTCCGCCTCAATCAAACGCCCCCAGGTCGCGAGCGGCGTCCAGAAATTCCAAATACGAAGCGTCGTCCGCGCGCGGCGCCGCGGGGTTCGCGCGCGGCGCCCCCGGGCGCGCGGGATGTGCCCCTCCGCCCGCCTCGGCGCCAACCGCGCCGACTGTGCGCGCCCGCTTCGTTGGAGGCGGCGCCTGCTTCTCGCGCTGGATGCGCACCGACGCCGGGACCAACGCCTTGAGCCCCGGGTCGTGCTGCGCGGGAGCCAGCGTGCGCGCCGTGGGCGCCGCCGCCTTGGTGTGCGCCGCCGCCGCAGCCGACCGGTCGGGCGCAGCGCGGCGCGCGGGCACGCCGCCCAGCACCCCCTGCGCGCTCGGGGGCGCGCGCAGGGGCGGCGCGGCGGTCACGGCGCGCAGGTGCGGGCTGAACGCGAGCGCGCGATAGGCGGACGCGCCGACCGGCGCTCGCCCCGCCCCGGCGAAGAGCCCCGCGGCCATCCCCGCGGCCATGACAGGCACCGCCGGCGGTGGCGGAGGCGGCACGGGAGGCATCTCGTCGTCGCCGACAATGCCTGGAGGAGGTCCCGGGGGAGGCGGCACGGGGTGTGGCGCACCCGGCGGAGGCCCGGGCGGAGGCCCGGGGGGGGGACAGGGAGGCGCGCCTGGAGGCGGCCCCGGCGGGGGACCGGGCGGCGGTCCCGGCGGCGGTCCCGGGGCCGCCCCGGGGGGCGGTCCCGGGGGCGGCGCGAGCGGCTGCGGCGGGTGTAGCGGCGGAGGTCCGACCCCGTCGATCCACACGTCGAGCCCCCCTCCCGATGCGCCCGCCTCCGCGCCCGAGCCGACCCTCGGCTCGCCGACAACCCCCCAGCCGTCGTCCTCGTCGTCCTCGTCCTCCCCCGCAGCGGCGTCCTCCATCTCCGCGCGGATCTGCGACGCAGCCTTGTACTTCTGCGGCTTCCCGGGAGGCGGTTTGCCCGTGGGGTTTAGCGTGGGATGGTAGTACACCGAGTCCTGGACGCGCCGCTCGCCGAGCCCCGAGTCCGCGCGCGCCGCCGCCGTCGACGCGAGCTCGAGCCCGGAACTCGGCGCGCGGAGCGCTCCAATGTTCTTCACCTTGGGCACGGGGGCGGGGGCGGGGGCGCCCCTCGCGGCATCCGCCTCGCGCTGCGCTGTATGTCGCCCGATCGCATCCTCCAGGACCTTTATCCGCTGAACCTTCTCGTTGGTCGCGAGGCCCGCGCGTTTGAGCTCCTCGATCTTCGCGAGTTCCCCCTCGAGCGTTTCCACGCTCGCTTTTTCAAGCGCCTCCTCGCGCGCCGCCTTGCGCTTCGCCTTGTTCCTCGCCACCTCCTTCTTGCGCTGCTCGCGGCGGTGCGCGTCGCCGGGGGCCAGAGTCTGCGCGCGTTTGGAATCGGGGGACGGACGGGTGAGCGGGGGAGGGAAACCCTACGGGGAGCGCGGGGACGAGAGGAGGCGGTGGAAGATCCCTTCGGACGAGGAGTGCGGTCGAGATGTCCCGTTTTGCGCGCGTACCTTGCCCATCGTGCGTGTCCTCGCCCCGAGACGCAGAGAACGAAGCTACGCCGGCGCCGGCGACTTCGAGCGACACCCACCGCCACGCCTCGCGCTGCTGGGATGTGCGGGAGGAAGGATCTCGTTCGTGCCCATGACAATCGATTTTCTCCGCCCGGTCGAGTTTGATTTCCCGGCGAACCGCACGTCCCGGGCCGGCCAAAAATGGGCGAACCCGTTTTGGGCTTCCCGGGTCGCCCCCACTCCTCGAGGCGCGTCAGGCCGCCTGTTGAGCCGGAGTGGGGTCGCTTTTCCGGCGCGGATCTTCCCCGAGCTCTCCCTCGGCACCGCGGGCGCGCGCGAGATGGCTGTCGGCGCCGTCGCCGCGGACGGAGACGCCGCGGATGGCGCCCCCGTTCGCGAATTGCGGTGGGACCACGCGAGGACGATCGCCGCGGACGGCAACGGCGCCGAGCGCTTGAAAGAGGCGGACGATCTGCGTCTGCGGCGCGCGTGCGAGGACTTCGGGAACAGGAAAGACTGCACTGACATGATGGAACGCATGATGCTCAGCGCCATCTCACGGTTCCCCGCCGATCCTCTGGCGTACATGACGGAGTACTTGGAAAAGGAAATCGAGAGCGGCGAGGTGGCGCGCGGCGATTCGGGGCGCGGGTGGGGGGAGGAGTTGCACGGCCTGGGCGTCGATTTGGAAGAGAAAACGCAGGCGTTCGCGGCGAGGATGGATTTCCAGACCATATGCTACAAGCTCTCCGCGGCGATGATCGAGGCGAAGCCGGAGGACGCGCCCGCGTTCGCGCTGGACTTTTTGCGCAAGCTCAAGGCGGAAAACGCCGAAGCCGCGGCGCCGTGAGTGAACGACGGCGGACCTCGACGCGCCCGGCGTGTAATGTATCAACACTCACCGTGAACCGACCAGATGGCACGTACCGTAATACGCGTGCGAGGGAGAAATGCGTCGGGGTTCGGTGCGTCACGCGCTCCATCCCCCGGCGCTCCCCGAGCGGCGCGATTTTGTTCGAAGACGCAAAGCTGCCAGGTCGGAACTCAAAAGGATTTCTCGTCTTTTTGTGACGAACACCTCCGAAAAATAGTCCAAACATCCAGCATGATCAGTCAGAAAAAAAAGTAAAATAAAAACGTACATGTAACACCAGCACTTTCATTTGCGCGCACGTTGTCTCCTCCCTGCGTCGGCCTCGGTCGCCAAAAGCGGCGCGCGGGGAGGCGTCGGCGCTTGGGTATCGTGGTCGGTTCGCGCGGCTGAGTGGAGCGTGCTCGTTCTGCGTGTCGGCGACAAGCCGCCTTTCCGCGCGGGGTCGACGCGAGTCGACACCGTCATGCGGGCCTTCAAGCCAGACGACGAGGATGTGCCCCTGCTTCACGCGCTCGGAGAGGGCGTCGCGGACGACTCGAGGGCGACTCGGACGTGGGTGACCAGGGCGACGGCGTGTTTGGTCGCCGGTCTGTTGGTCGCCGCCGGCGTCGTCGGCGCGTCTTCCCCCTCGGCTCGCGCCTCGCTGGGCCTGGAGCAGGTCTTGACGCCCGCGGAGCGGGTGGTGGGCGACCCGGTGGTGACGGGCGTGGAGTTGGTGCCCCCGGAGGAGAAGGAGGAGAAGGAACCCAAACCGTTCACCGCGATGGAGGGCATGTTCGCGTACGAAGGGTGGACGCAGAGCCTGTTCGAGGAGACGCAGGACGACAGGCCGCTGCTGCAGCAGCTGCCCAAGTACGGCGCCTCGGTGGACTGGTCGCAGATCATGGCCACGCTGAACAGCGGCATCGGGAAGAGCGGCCGGCGCAAGCTGTTCCTGTTCATCCGGCACGGCAAGGCGACGCACAACGAGTGGGGCAAGCTGCAGCACCACGCGCACGACGGGGAGGACATCCCGTGCGATTTCAAGACTCCCGGGGACCTGGTCGATCCCGACCTCACGGACCTGGGGAGGAGCGACACGTTGAAGTACGTCCGCGACGTGTTTCGAGACGGCTTGGGCGCGGCGATTCACAAAAAGGCAAAGGTGTTCTCGTCGCCGCTCGCGCGGTGCATGGAGACGACGCTCCGGATGCTGACCAGCCAGACGGGGCTGCGTGTGGCCGGAGACAAGGTCACCGTCAGCGAGCTGCTGCGGGAGAGAATAGACGCGAGGGTGCCTTTCGAGCTGAGGAGGCCGGTGAGCTTCGTGCCCGCGTCGGTGATAGCCGCCGAGGCTGCCGCGGAGGCGGCGAAAAACGGCGCCGCGGCGCTCTCGGGGCAGGGCGGCGCGCGCGGGCCCGGGGGCATGTGCTGGGAACCCAGCAAGGGCCTGACCGGGCACGAAGGAAGGTGCTGCGTGCACGACGGCCTGCTGGAGAAGTTTGGGGACTACGGCGTGTTCGAAATCAACGTCGCGACGCCTTCGTTCCTGAACGTCGAGGTTTCCGTGCAGGACGCGGACTTGGACTACGAGGACCGGCCCAAGGATGACGAGACCGGCGAGCCCATCGCGCACCACGTGAAGCAGTACAAGTACGTGGGCGCGTCCTGCGGCCTGACGGAGGTGGCGAACAGGGGTTGGCAGGAGTGTAGCGGGCCGGAGATGCTCGGGTTGCTGGCGGAGGATGACCTGGCGCTGGGGAGCAAGGAGGAATCGGAGTACGCGCTCGTGGAGCGCGTGCGAACGTGGTTTTCCTCGGTGTACGATAGCGTGGAGGAGAACGTGGTCATCGCGGTGACGCACTCTGACTGGATCAAGCTCGCGCTGCGGGAGCTGGACATCGAGAAGCCGTGGGTCGTGCCGAAGAACGGCGAGATTTTCCCCATCATCATCGAGGACACGCGCACGTCGGTGCCCGGGTGGATCGAGAAGCGCGAGGCGAGGGAGCGCCGGGTGAAGTCGGCGACGGATATCGGCGGCGTCGTCGACCTGACGCCCGGGGACGGCTTGGGCGCGCACGAAAACGTGTTGGACTTGCTGAAGATCTCGGACGAGGCGGCGAAACAGGCGGCGGCCACCGCCGCCGCCGCGGAACGAGCGGCAGCGGTGGAACGCGAAGCCGCGGAAGCCGCGAAAGCGGCGGCGGACCACGCGCGAGTGGCGGAAATCGCCGCGCAACGCGCCATCGCCGAGGCGTACCACGCCGACGCGGCGGCGACGGCGAAGACGAATGCGGGCGCCCGCTGAATCGCGGGCGCCCCTCCTCGTGGTACTACGTAGACTACCACACGACTTTGAGTCTCTTATCACTAGCCAGCTAGCTACTACATAGACACGTGAAGGACCATGAATACGACTAGAGACTACCGTTACCGGGGCTCGCCGCGATCAAAACACGTCGTCGTCGTCCTCCGCGAGTCCGGCGACGTCGTAGTCCGCGTCCGCCTCGCCCGCGGCTTCCAGCCCGTCGTCGAACCCGCCATCCGCCCACCCGTCATCCGCCGCAGGAGGGTCCGGCGGCGAAGAATCGACGCCCGCGTCCGCGTCGCCCGCGAAGACCGAGGGAATGCCCAAATCTGCCGCGTACACGTCGCCGGCGTCGAACGTCTCGTTCAGCGGAGATTCCGAATCCGGCGCGGGCTCCGGTTTGCGCTCCGCAACCGGCGGCGGGTCGGGCGCCGGCGCCGGCGCAGCCGCGGCGTCCACTTCGTTAGCCTCGAAATCGTCCGCGTACGCGTCCTCGCCGGCACCACCGGGAGGATCAGGCTCAGCAGGCGTCGTCGTCGTCGTCTCAGGGTCGCCTATCTCCCCCCCGCGACCCTCGAGATCACCCGCCGGCGCGTCGTCGTCGCGCCAAACGAAGTCGTCCGTCGCCGCCTCCGCCGGCGCCGCGTCTTCTTCGCGCTCGTCGTCCCGCCACACGAAATCGTCAGGCTCGGGCGGCTCGGGCGGCGCGGCGGG
>Ga0209666_1001510_pt1 | contig 17826 bp, 4 predicted proteins | sample SaaInlV_125m_DNA_FD_184679 | JGI IMG/M metagenome (GOLD analysis project Ga0209666, IMG submission 184679) | Marine microbial communities from expanding oxygen minimum zones in the Saanich Inlet - Saanich Inlet SI037_S3LV_10m_DNA (SPAdes)... | ecosystem: Environmental > Aquatic > Marine >...
GTGCGCGACGGCGGACGACGACGCCGCGGCGCGCGGCGCGCGGCGCGCACGAATGCGCGCGACGTCGTGCGTCGAGTGCGCGCGCGTCGTCGCGGACGCGCGCGCGACGCGCGAGCGACGCGAGGCGGCGGAGCGCGAGCTCGCGGCGGCGACGCGCGACGGCGCGTGCGCGCTCGAGCTGCTGCGCGCGGTGACGACGAGCGACGACGGCGAGGGCGAAGCGCTGACGGCGGCGGAGCGGCAGACGTGCGGGGTGCTGGCGGCGAACGCGCTGGGGACGTCTTGGCGCGGGACGGAGGCGACGACGCGCGAGGCGTGCCGAGCGGAGACGCTTCGCGCGTTGTTTCCGGCGAACGCGGGAGGCGAGGATGGTGGACGCGGAGGGCGAGCGTCGATGCGAGCGTTCGTGAATTGCGTGGATGTTCTGGCGCAGTGCGGGTGCGCGGAGGGAGGAGAGGGGTGGGAATGGCGCGAGTTGTGGACGGCGCTCGACGCGGCGAGCGCGAGCGGCGAGGCGAGTCATCGAGAGGCGAGCGCGCGGACGTACGCGGTGCTTTGTGAATCGCTCGGTGCGCGCATGGTGAGCGAACATGAGAGGTTACTGGTGATGTTCGTGCGAATGGTGTCGTCGGATGAAGACGCGAACGTGAGGTACGCGGCTTTGGACGGCGTCGGCAAGTTGGCGGGAAGTTGGTGCGTCGCGCCGACGCTCGGACCCGCGCTGTCCGCGTGCGCAGTCGAGTTGGTGCGATGTGCGGAACGATCGCTAGAAATAGGAGACGGCAGGCTGCTCGGCGCGTCGCTCGAAGCGATGTCGGCTTTAGTCGGGGCGCGAGAGGACGTTTACGGCGCGCACAACGCCGCGCTGATTCAAATCTTGGAGCTCGCGCTACGCCTCGGCACCAATCCAAAGCTAGACGCCGGCTCTATTCGTGCGCCAGCACTGCTGATTTTGACAAAGATGGCGAAGAAGCACGCCGAGCTGTTGACGGAAACGATGGCTGGTCAGATTGATTTACAGTACGACCCGCACGTTTTGGGTCAGGGCGGTCCTATTTCCGCCGCGCTCGTGCCGCCGTTGCTGACGATTTCTTTGGAAGCCGAAGAGCGTTCATTTGATGACGAAGATGTCGAGGGCGAAGGTTTGGACGAACAGAGTTCGTCGCCCGCGGCGTTAGCTCGAGGTGCTCTTCGCGCGCTTGCGAGTACGATTCCCAACCACTTCGTCGTCGCCCCGGCGCTGAATCTTCTCGAGCGGCTGCGAGGCGGCGCGAACGCACCCGCGGCGTGGAGAGTGTTTGCGGCGATCACAGAAGGTACCCAAGGTGAGGGCGTGACATCACATCTCCCGGTGCTCATTCCCGAGCTCACTGAGACCATGAAATGCGTCGATGTGAATCTCAGAGTTGCCGCGATGGAGGCCATGTGCATGATGGCGACGCACTGTCAGCCAGAGATGGCGGATGAATACGCGGGTACGACTTTCTCGCTCATCGCGAGCATGTTGACACACGCGCCTCGAAGTTGCCAGTGGGCTGTGCACGGTGCGTTATCGAAGATGTGCGAAAACTCCCTCGGTGAGGCAATCGCGCCGCTTATAGTGCCGCTCATAGAGGCTTTAAAGGCGCAGACGATGGACCTTTCTTGGCGTACAGCCGCGCGTGCGACGCATTCATTTGGTGCAGTGGCGCAATGCTCTCTTGATTACTTCACTCCGTACGCTAGTGATATTTTGTCACTTTTGCTTGCTCGCGCTAAATCGGCGGAACAAACCGGAAACGGTACGGAGTTGCAAGCGAGATCAGTGGCGACGATGGCGACCATCTTGGGTGTCGTAGGCATCGAGCGCGCTCCGAATGGATTGCTTGAGTTGCTGCTCCAGACCGCGGCATCGGCGCTAACGTCCGCAGACACGATTGCTCGCGAGTGCGCGCACGAGTGCTTGGGTAAATTAGCCGTCGCACTGGAGGACAAGTTTGAGCCGTATGCGATCGATGCGGCATCTGCGGCAGTCGCGGCTCTCGCTCAAACAGAGTCAGCTTCGCATAGAACAGCCATCACCACTGGCGTCGTCGAAGAGCAGATGGCTGCGGCGGAGGCTTTGGGCCAGTACTTTAACAGCGGCGTGGTGTGTCTCCGGCCCTTCTTACCGACCACGCTCGAAGCACTTGCGTTCGCATCTGATACGACTCGACCGACACCGCTTCGGTTGGCGGCAATTCGCGCCTTGGAGTTCATATTCTCTCCGTGGTCGAGTGCAGAGAAGGGCGACGTCGCGTTTCTCGCTCTCAGTACGGCGACGATTAAGCTTCTTTGCGAGCGCGTCAGATTCGATCCGGACGCCGCCGTGGTGTTAGCCGCGATTCAAGGCATCAGCGAGTTATTAGATAAGGCAAAAACTTTGGCAACTTTACCTATGGACGTTCTTGAGGGCGCAAAAGACGCTGCGGAAGTTGTTATTCGCTGGCAAAGCGTGTGTCAAATCGAGTTCGAGGCAAAAGAAGACGCTGCGGAGAACGACGACGACGACGAAAGCGATGATAATGATATTTTTGACTCAATGGTGTTTTGGGCTGAACGAATCGCGCCACAGGACGAAGATAGCGACTGAGACTTTTGTAAAATTAATGTAAATGCCTCTGTCTGATTCTATCGCCAAACTTTATTGCGAACAGTCCGCAGAGCGTGCACGCACAAAGTAAACCAGTCAGTCCGAAAAGATTGCGTCCAACGTGATCATATTCGACGCCAATGACATTCAAGTAAGTTGCGCCGCGTACTGGGACCTTGACTTGCTGGCCATCGAAGTCAGCATTGAACAAGTACGGACCGCCTCGCATCTCGGAGGCAAGAATGCCTCCCCATGAGAAATAGAAAGGCGATAGGTAACGCACCCACGCACTTCCGCGGGGGAGTAATTTGACGTTTATCAAGAATCCAGCAAACACTGCATCGACGAGTAAGACGACAGTGTTGGCCAAAGTTGCGGCAGCCGTTGAAGTAGAAACAAACGTCATCGTGGCGCACTGAGCCGACTGACATAAAATAAAAAGCAGAATGAAGGCAAGAAAGGTAAAGAACGCGGTGAACGAAAGTCTAAGACCCATCAAAAAGTAGAAAACCACAATTGCGAGACAGGCCGGTGGGATTCTCAAAAACAGCCAATCGATTGCGAGTTTGGTGAAAAAGTACAGCTCGCTTCCGTAGAACTTGGCGCGGACTTGTCGCCTCGCAATTTCCCGTTCGTTGTTTATCCCATCGATAAGAGTCATCGCTGACAATGCAAAGTACACCAGAAGAAAGAACGTAGATCCCATTCGATTCTGGAAGCCCTCGAGATCGTTAGTCGCGTCAGTCAGAAGACCTAAAATCAAACCGATCACGATTGGCGTAAAATAGTGCGAGACTAGCACTCTTCGCTCTCTACTGATGACCGCAAACGCACGCCACAAGAGCACGCGTGCTGTTTTTATGGCAGATGTGTACTCATCGTACATACATTCGGCGGCTGGAACTTGAAGTCTGGAGTGTCGTTTCGACGCCACCGACGATGGCTTTTCGTCGCGCGTCGCTTGTACTGCACAGATGAAACGATTCTGCTTGGCTTCATCGCATGCGATATCCAACAACCACTCCGCAGTGCTCACTCCAGGCGGAGCTTCCATGTCAATCATAGTCAACGTATTATCAAGCTCGGCCGGCGAACCCGTCCACAGCAAGCGGCCGTTCTGCGTGAGAACAAGAATTTTGTGAAAATTATCCAGGACACGCCTCGACGGTTGATGCACGGTTGCGACGACAACCTTTTCTTGGTGAGATGCGAGATCACGCAGGAGTGTGAATACGCGCCAGGACGTGTGTGCATCTAGTCCAGAAGTCGGCTCATCTAAGATAATCGTTGTTGGATCCACAACCAGCTCCTGCGCGATCGCAACCCTGCGCAATTCGCCTCCACTCAATGTTTGTTTCTGTGACAGCGTCCCGCCAACGCGAGAGTTGGAGACGTGTGTTAATCCGAGAGCTTTTATGACATCATGAGTGCGCTCATGCAGCTCGTTCGCGTGCAAGAACCAGGGTAGTCGTAGGCTTGCTGCGACCCAGCACGTTTCGTAAACGCTTAACTGCGCGATCATAGGCGTGTGCTGCGCAACAAACGCGAGGTTGTGTCGCTTTTCGTCCAACTCTTCTCCATTTACCAATATCGTTCCACTTTTGAGAAAGTTTCCGTGAACAAGCGCGTTCATGAGCGTCGTCTTTCCACAGCCGCTCGGTCCCAGAACGCCCACGATTTCCCCTGGGTGAAACGTCGCACTTACGTCATCAATTATGATGCGATCATCATCCACGGAGCACGTCACGTTTTTCAGCTCTACCGTAGTAGGGTACTTATAACGTGGCACTACGTTGTGCGCAAAGATTTCACGGAGTTTCCACTGCCGCTGAGATCTAAATCTGACAAAGACGAACGCGGCCATGCCCACAACGCCAGCCACAACGCCGAGTGCGATGCCTGCAGTCGCCGCTGACTTGTCCGAAGTCTCCATCCCTCCAGTTCCATTCATAGCTTCTACCGCACCGAATGCATCCTCAATATCCGGACGAATGTACGATTCATTCGTGTTTCGAAGCCATTCCGTCGGCATCGGTGGAGCGCGAGGCGGCGGTGGCGTCGTCAAACAAGGCAAATCGTCTCGAGGACACTGCGAAACTCGAAGGAACGCCGCGATGGTCGCCCCGTTTTGTAATAGTACGTCTAGATTCTGCACCGCACATGCGTCCAGGTCCAGTTGCGACACCTCATACCCAGCTTGCGCCAATCTCTCGCCTAAGAAGCACACGCAGCTCTCGCAGAGGTCTTCGAGCGACAGGGAGCACGCCTCGCCGAGCCCAACCAGATCAACTCGGCCAGCGTCGATCGGGCACGTGTTTTGCGCGAGAGCGATGACGAAAAGCGATGAGACGACCAGACATACGATGAGAAACTTGAAACGCATGGTTGCGGCTCGGAGTGAAGCCCGCCTCGATACCGACATAGTTTTGGTGACTGTCTCGGGATCGTCAGCGCGTGGCGACGAGCGTTCAACGTCGACGATTACTATTGCAAACGACAACGCACGCGCTAAAGACTATGAACTAATTCTAAAGTGCTACATTTTGAATATTTTCGTGTAGTCGAATGCGAAATCGATCGGATTACCGCGCGAAATCGCGATTGGAATGTCTCCTTCTGCTTTCGCAGGAGATTTGCATCGCACGCTTCCGTCGCCGTTGAACAGCGCGTGGATGGGACCAGTGGTGCCGAATTTACACCAAACTGGAGTGTCTGGAGGGAAATAACTACTCGCAACAGTGAGTGTGGTACCACCAGCGCGAGTCCCAGCAAGTGGTGACAACGAAGAGAGCGGCATATTTTCAATCGGTTCAAAGACGATTTGAGAACCGGTCCAATCGTCCGCATTCAAGGAGAGATCAACCACAAGGGGCGCGTCCATCAAACCGATGGAGAACGTGGGAGTCTCACATCGCATGATCGTGGAAGACACATGAACGGCACCAACGGTATACATCCCGCCGAAGCGGCAAGATAAGCCGTCCACCGACGTTCCTGGCATCATCGGCGATCCATGTGAGGCGACAGATATGGATTGAATCAAGTTGTCTCCGTGCACATTGATGACTGTCCCACCCCCGAAGACGCCCATCTCCGGGTATACCATGTCGATTTCTGGTGCTTCTTGGAACTCGAACTGAATCCCAATTGCAGTGTACGAAGTCCCAGCTTCGGAACTGGGCGACAGTTGCACTGGCACAAAGCCTGCGTCACTCGATGGTGTCAAGCACTTGGCCGTGCTCGAATCGCTGATGAAACCGTTTCCATATCTCGAAAAAAACTTGCACGCTAACGAAGAGGGTACAGAAGCACTGAACGAGAATGAAATTAATGTGCCTCCTGAGTTGGGCCCGAAGAGGTTCGTGGCGGAATCGATACCACCAGTGAGGTCTGGTACAGGAGTGACTGTGACGTCGGTGTCGCTGTCAGAACTTGCAGAGTTGACAAATTTGCTGTAATCCAGCATGTTGTTTGACACTCTGACCGAATAAGTCTGAGGTTTAAGACCAGGAGCGACGCAATTCAAAATCGTAGCGCTCACATAAGTAGCTCGAACATGAACTTCACCAAACTTGCAAAATAAATCGCGGTTCGACACGAACCCACTTCCAGTTAACTTGACGAGCCTGCCTCCTGATTCCAGAGTTTCCAAAGCGGCGGTATTCGTCATGCTTGGCAAACTGCGGTACTTCATAACGCCTCCTGCCGAGCCCCACGAATCGGAATCGACGAAACCTGTGGACGTGTAGATGCTGGCAGTCGCATCAGAGGCGCCCGCTGGGGCCTCGAAGCGAATCAACGCCGAAGACAAAAAGCTCTGTGAAATGTATGGGTTCGTCTGTGCCACGTCGCCGAGACGAATCGACGTCATGCCCTCGACGAAGTTCACTCCTGACACGACCGCGACAGTGCCACCTCCCGTCACCGCAATGTTTGGCTGAACAGTGACGGATGACGCGCTGTCCACGTAAGCGAGCTGCGGGACATTCACAGTCAGATTTGCTCCTCCTGGGAGTTGAAGTATCGCAAAGTTGACCGAGTGAATTTGCGTGAGGATTCCGCCTATGTTATTGGCTTCTTGACAGAGCGTGTACTGCGGCGCAGCTGGATTGCACGTCGGTACTGACGAAGGCAGGCTACCGATGTGCGCGTGCAAACGAACGAATACGTTGTCCTTCGCCGGTACGACACTCGGGATGAGCGGACTCGGTTCGAATGGCTTGAAGAACGTCAACTCTGCCTCGTATGGATCACTTCTCGCCGATAAGGCGTGCGACAAAAACAGCGTTTTATTTCCACTGACAGTCGCGGGGCTGATTGCTTCGACTTGCGCAGCGGTCACCCAGCGCAAAGCGAGAGGCGAAATCGTACCAAGTGACGCATACAGATCATACACTTGCATACCCAAATCAGTTCCGAAAATGTTCATGGCGCTACCGCCATCGAGGAATAAGCTATCCGCTTGTAAACTCGTAATAGCTGGTCGCATGATCGAGTTAAGCTCGGCTTGCCCATCTTCCGGTGTCGTACCCAATAAGCCAGCCGTCAGGCCAATTTCAATGAGGGGATCTGCATACGGTGACTCGCAAATAATCAACGATGAACTCACAAAGTGTGCATCGATGGCGAACGTCGCGGTGAACTCGTTCTGATACCATGGCGAGAACATGCACACTAATCCGTCCGAAATCGCATCGACCAGCATGACAGAGACTAATGTGCCGCCGCCGGTGTGAATCACCTCTGGCCCCCACGCGTCGATTGTCGGCGACGTGACATAATGGAAACTACCAGAGAACGACGTATTAGCGGCATCAGGTCCTGTGATTATGATGGGATACATTCCTTCGATGAACGAGTCTCGTTCCAACGTGCATAGAATGGAGTAGACATTCGTCGTCACAGAGTAAGTACTCGTTAATGTAGTACCTCCCGTGAGGCAACCTCGTGAGGAGACGTTTTGAGCTGGATACGGCGCTTCGTAAAAGGCCTCAACGGTCGCAACTTGATCCGTCACGTGACCAGCGCGAGGAAGTACATCCTTGATTTTCGCTGGGAAAACGTAATCGAGCGTCAAAATGGAATCCACCGACGTACCAGATGGTAACGCGGGGTTCGCAAGACTGGGCGTGAGCTCATAACGCCAGTCTCGCTTGTTCATGGAAATTTGAAGATGCACGCTCTCTTTGCTGTGAGCCGGAGAGATACACTTGAGTACTTTGGAATCGTATGCACGTGCATAAAAAGGACCGATTGTGCCGGCACGGCACCAAATAGTGGATGGCGCTGAAAGTTTATCACCACTGACGATCAATGTCGACCCCCCTTCGATAGGGGAAAACGTGGGCGAGACGGATGAAAGTAACAGCTGATCGAGCGCAGTGAAGGCAGTCGATGGCGAATGCTCATGCGTCGACGCGTAAAGCGCTTTTGTTCCTTTCGTCGCGAATGTGGGCGTTTCGATAATGCCGAGAGTAGAAGAAACGACGTGCGAAACGACGGCAGTACTTCCAAACATGACTCGGCTCACGTCGCCTTTGCGGAAATTTGCGCCAGACATGAATAGAACCGTGCCACCATCCACGGGTCCAACCAGTGGATCCACACTAGTCACCGATAGAGGATCATAGTACTCAAACTGCGTTTGTGTCGAATCATATTGCGTGTATGTGGATACGATTGCATAGACTCCAACCTGTACGAAACCCGCCACTGCGCTTGCACCCCAGGAACACGTGATGGAACCGTCAGTCGATGAGACTTGTCTTGCGGTGACGTTTAACGAGCTGCACAAGTCTGTAACGGCAGAGTCCAATCCCGCGCCGAATATTGTGTATTCAGTCGTGATATGCATTGGTCCGTGCGCTGGTATGACTGCATCGACGTTATATGGGGACTTTGCGTAAGTGTACGTGACGCCTCTGTATGTTGTCGGTGTACCACCCGGGGAGGCACTCCAGTAATAATAGGTTGAAGTACCCCACACCGCTCCATTTGAAGGTATAGTCGAGTTGAACGTAAAATCGCGTCGATTTGCAGACACCTCAACTGGCACTTGTCCAGCAATATGATTGGGAACAGCGCATCGAATCTCACGACCGTGCACGTAGCTCGCTGTAACGGGGCCCAAGGTGCCAAATCTGCATCCGAGCTCAGAGGTATCGGAGAACCCTTCACCAACCAGAGAAACGCTCATAGTACCCGTAGTGGGTCCTAAGCTCGAGCTAATGCTCGTCAGATCTATACCATCGATATAATCAAGACCAGTCGAGGTGAAAGGGCCGATGCCGACGCCACTGGAATCTGTCCGACTGCCAAGTTGAGCTTTTATAATTGAGCCTCCAGAAGCGTGGTTCGGCGTTTGGATGACGATCAAAGCAGACGAGACAATGTTGTAGTCGACGTTCGCATCATCAACGCTGAGTTTAAGAACTTCACTCTTTAAATCTGTGCCTGAAATCCACACTTGGCTGCCTCCTGCAGCGGGTGTGACTCGTGGGTTCAAACCAGTTATCGTCGGCACCGGTTGCACCATGACTTGATCGAAAGAAACACCTCCAACTTCGTCTATGGCTGAGACCGTAGTGAAGCCTCCAGGTAGTTGCGGCGCGATATACACGCTGACTATGGTGCTCGACATTGTCGCGTTTCCTCGACCGAATTCGACGAAGGACAAAGTAGGAACTAGCAAGTAGGACGCCGAGCTTCTCCACAAGAAGAAGTAACCGCCTTGCTTGCTAGAAACGCCGTGATCCAAAATAACTGGCGGATCTACTGGCGCAACGTAAGTCATGGGGCTTGACGCACAGCTTTTCGATGGCGACAATGCGCTGTAAACACTCGCGCATACACTCGAACTCGCCGATGAAACACCAGCCGGGGACACGCAAGTCACAACCAGTGGACTGACGTACTGCGCAGCGATGGGACCAATCGAACCAAACGAACACACGGCAGAGTTGTCTATGAGAGGAATGTTCGTGCCTGTGAGCGTAACCAACGTCCCTCCAATATCACCGCTCGACGATGGCGCGATGCTCGAGACCACCGGAGCAGCTTGTCGAGACAGTGGGTAAGCGCCATCGCCACCCTCGATGGTCAAGCGCGTCGACACTTTTGTCGTCGCGACTGACTCGCACCGGATCAAACTAGAGGAGATTATGTGTGGCGCAACCGCGCTCGTGGCGTCAAATAAACAGTGGAATTGATCGGCATCATCAGCGATAAAGTGCTGCACGGTCAACGTGAATAGCTCACCAGGCATAGTTGACGCGCCAGGAGGGGAAACGCTCAGTAATAGTGGCGTCTCTTTGATCAAATACGAAACGCTCATCGTCTGGCCGCGCGAAATCACGCTCACTGCAGTGTAACCAACGCCAACAGGGTCGAGCGTGCACGCAAACTCGGACGCCCAAGTAGAGTTGAGCGAGAGAGCGATCCCATCGCAAGATGCGCTCGCCAACCAAGCGCCGAGAATAGTCACCGACGCTGGCAACTCCGTGGCACTCAAGCTCGGTGGCAGCGTCTCGGTGATTTCAGAAGTGGACACGTACGTTATGTCTTTGGATGTTGTCGATGATAGGCCATCGGCGTGCACCCTAAACTTCGTACTGGTGCTGTCGACCAGATGAGCGGGACTCACACAGTTTGCCGCTGTGCTTGATGACCACTGCGCCGAAACAAGAATCGTGCCGAAGGAACAATATAGAGTGTTGTCGTTTGGCATGTTCGAGCCCGTCACGTACACGACGCTCCCGCCCGAAATAGCAATCCCAGTCGGAGTCACAGAGCTCAGCGTGACGGCAGCGCGTGACGCAAACGTCAGCGCGTTACTCACCAAGTTGCCATTTTGCTTCACACTAGCGCTGAACACGGCTGCGGTCGAAATTGGGAGCTCTGTAACGACTAGCGCTGAGCTGACAAAGTGACTCGAAGCGCCGGCGTTAGCTTCAAGAGACAGGTATGCAGAGTCACGCATGTGTGAGCCTGAAGTGTAAATCAACGTGCCACCCGACGTTGGGCCGTTCAGAGGGTAAACAGATGATATCACCGGTGCCCGCGCGTATTCGATGGTTTGCTGATCAATCTCGTCATCGATGATGCTCCCAATGCCGACAGCGGCGAAGCCTTCTTCACCGGCGGGATTCGCGCATTCAACTTCACCAAAGCGGCTAATCGTACCAGCCACCGCAGCACCACTCATCACGCAATCATAGCTATCGCCTACACTGCCAGCCAAACCAAAGAGGCTGATGGCGGTACCACCAGCCAGAGGGCTTGTAGGAGGAATGATGGCGACTACGTCAACACCCGTGCTGTACACGAATGACTGCGCCGTGTCCGCGTACACATTGCCCAGGATAGCGACTTGAATATCAACCGTTTCATCGTAATACGACGGAGCGGTACACTCCACTTTCTTATCGTGTATAGTTCGTGCTTCGATGTACGAAACCGTACCTATGCGACAGTAGACAACGCCGCCGCCCTCAAAACCAGTTCCCGTGACGGTGACGACGGTGCCGCCAGCCAATACTCCTCGTGTCGGACTGACACTACTCATCGTGAGTATGTCGACCACACTCAGCGACATTACCGTTCGACTCCACACGCCGTCGTCACTCGCGCTACCAAACCCGACTTGTGCATCCGTATTGCCGACGGCGCCCACCAAATGGGAAGCGCACTTGACCAAAGCAGATGACACGAAAGTCGCGTCTACGGCATTGTCACCAAAGGAGCAGAGTACATTCGCCTCGTCGACGAAGTCTGAGCCTAGCATATAAACAACAGTTGGAATGAAGTTCTGAAGAACGACGGGAATCGAGCCTGACACAATTGGAGACGTGTAGTAAGCAAACGCCGCAGGTTCGCTCACGCGCTCGTCGCTTGCAAAAGTGTACGAGTAAACCTGAACGAAACCCGGTGTCGTGCTACCTGAAACGGTACATGGGTCGAGTAGAACACCACCGACTTTGCACCCTGTACCGCCGCTGTAGACAACCGACCAGACCAGGCTCAGAGATGTTGATCCGACGTTGTTCACGACAGATGGCATGACGGCGCCGAGAATATCGGTTGAGTCGTAAACAAACAACTTATCACCCCAAAATGAATGCGATATACCATCGCGGCGCCCGACACCTACGGGAATACTACCTATCATGTGCGCTGGGGTGACGCACTGTACTTGTGTCGTTGAGTAATAACTTGCCAACACGGATATTGATCCATATCTACAAAGCAAGTCATCTGTATCCTTGAAATTTGCCCCACGAACTCTGACCGCAGTCCCGCCCTCGAGGCCTCCCGTGCTCGGTAAAACGGAGCTAATCTCCGCGAGTGCAGTAAAATACACGCTAGTGATTTCCACACTCGCGCTTGGTGCACTATAAAGATACTCCTCGCCTTCAGTATGCGGAGGAATCTCACATTGAATAAGAGAGGAAGATACAAAGTGAACCGGAGCGGATGCATCCGAGCCGACTCTACATAACGATGCAGTAGAGAGGCTGATACCGCTGAGTGATATCACCGATCCTCCAGATGTGGAGACGTATGTCGGTACGGCAGAAATATTTGTCCCAGTGTACACCACTGTAGTTTCATCGCCAACAACTTCTGTGTACGTGTCTTCGCTGTCTGCGGGATACGCAAATGTCGGGAACGTGGTGCAAGGCTTGAAAGAGTCTATATTTGGCCCGGTCCAAAGTTCAACGCTCGTACTCGGATGTTGCGAAGCCGGAGAGATGCACGTAACAGTCCTATTGATCGTCAACGTGTCCATCACCGCGCTTACCGTGATTGTGCCGAAATGACATGAATAACCAAACATGTTATTCGGCTCGACGAGATCTTCGTTCCCACTTCCCTGAAGCACGACGGCGACGCCTCCGTATTCAGCCTTGGTAGAATTCCACGTGGTGAAAATTTCTATCGAGCATGGCTCTCGCCAAACTTCGAATGCCCGACTACCGCTGAGAGATCCCGAGTCTCCCCAGGAACGCAAAGACGTGTCGGTCATCCCGACTGTCGAAAAAGCCGGCGTCTCGCACTTCATAAATGCACTGGAAACGACCTCTGAGGGCGCTAACCCGCTCACAGCCGGCACTGTGCCGGTACTTCCGGCCCCAAACGCGCATTTGCTCGATCCGGGCACAAAGTTTGAACCGCTCACTCGCAACACCCCGCCCCCACCTATATCCCATCCGTACGGAAACACTTGCTCGAGCTTCACCGGCTCGTGCAGCGTAAATGTGATCCTATCGCTAGTAAAATCTAATCCATTCATCGAAACCTCGACGTAGGCGTATCCTTTACTCAACCGTAGACTCGGTGACACCGTGCACCGCACTAACGTCGAGCTGACGTGCGTGAGCGGCACCACAAAGTCCCCGACTCGACACGCCGACACGTTCGTCGAAAAGAACGACGCGCCGTGCACGTCTACGGTTAAATTATTCTGATTCAACTGCGACGAAGGCCACACTCCCCAATCCGCGGGATCCAGCATCTCCACTCCCGCGTTCGTCGTTCGCGCCACCGACGCGACGAGCGCGACGAGCGCCCACACCCCCCCTCCTCGCGCCGTCGTCGTCCTCGCCCGCCCTCGCGCTCGCCCGTTCAAACGCCGCGACGTCGTCCCCGCGCCCACCCCATCGTCGTCGACCGTTTCGATCGTCCTCGACGTCGTCCCGCGCGACGTTTCCAACGTCCACCACCGCGTCATCGCTCTTTCGCCGCCGTCCCGCGCGTCGTCGACGCTTCGCGCGCGCGTCATCGCGCTCGAATCAATCAATCGCGCCTTCGCGTCGTCGTCGCGTCTCCGCTCGCGTCTCCGCGCGTCGTCGCGCGTCGTCGCGCGTCGCGGCGTTCATCGGCGTTTCGTTCGCGCGTCGCGCGTCGCCGCGTCGTCGTCGACGCGCTCGTCGCGCTCGCGCGCGCGCGTCTGGTCGCGCGCGTCGCCCGCCCCGCGGCTCGCAAACGGCCGGACGATCGCGCGGTGCGCGAGGTGCGCACACGAGGACGGGATTCGATGGTTTGCGACGAAACGAACGATGGATGGATGCGGCGCGGTGCGATTCGCGACGCGCGAGACGGCGACGCGCGGTTGAGCGATGTCGAACGGCGATGACGACGACGCGCGCGCGAACGACGGCGCGGACGACGCGAAGGCGACGGGAGACGCGACGGGAGACGCGAACGCCGGCGACGGGGACAATCGGCGGACGGCGCGAGACGGCGCGCGAGCGACGCGCGAGGGCGACGACGGCGAGGACGCGCGACCGCGAGGGAAGAGGCCGGACATCTCGAACTTGGTGTCGGTGAAGATCGATAACGTGTCGTACGAGCTGCGGGAGGAGGATCTGCGCGAGGCGTTCGAGAAGTTTGGGGACGTCGGGGACGTGTACATTCCGAAGGAGCGCGGGAGCTATCGCGCGCGGGGGTTCGCGTTCGTGAGGTATCACTCGAGAGAACACGCGGAGGCGGCGGTGAGCGCGATGCACGAGACGGAGTTGGGCGGGAGAAACATTCGAGCCGCCATCGCGGAGCGTGGACGCCCGGAGGGAGGGTACCAAGCGAACAATAACCGCGGTAGATACGAAGCCAGACGGCCGTACGACGACGATCGAAGAAGGGACGATTACAGAGACCGTCGCAGAGACAGCGACGGGTACCGCAGAGACGATTATCGCAGAGACGATTATCGCAGAGACGATTATCGCAGAGACGATTATCGCAGAGATGATTATCGCAGAGACGACTACAGAGACCGTCGCGACGACTACAGAGACCGTCGCGACGACTACAGAGATCGACGCGACGATTACAGAGATCGACGACGAGACGATTACAGAGACCGACGAGACGATAGCAGACGGAGCGGTTACTCGGGTCACGATGACCGACGTGGCTACGACGACCATCGAGGACGTGACGATAGATACGACGGGCGTCGGGACTCTCGCTCGGCTCCGCCGCCGCCGTCGCGCGAATGATTCCTTATCGCGCACTAAATCTACTCAAATAATCAATACAATCAAACAAGTTGCTAATTTTTTTTCCCAAACTTTGCTTGCAAAGCCGCGAGACTCGAGGCAGACGAATCAGTCGCGGGCGTTGCTGGTTTTGAGTCTGATGGCGTGGCGCTGGGCAAAAAGCTTTGTTTTTTGCCCTTCTTCTTCTTTGACACCGTCTTCTTGCCCGTGCTCGCCGACCCAGTGATTTCCACGGTGTGCGCTGGAGCCAATATTCTCTGTGCTCCAGCTTGAACGGTGAGCAAACCATCTTCGTCGTCGATGACTTTGCCTCGGAACCCCGACTTTTTGACGACGACAACGTCTCCGACGGTGGCTTGCATATCATCCTCTGAGAGCTCAAAGTCTCCGAAAGAGCTTTTCGTGTTCCCAGTCGGGGTCGGTTTTGACACGCGAGCAGACGATGCGAGTAAGTCATCTGCGCGTCTTGCGGCTTGGGATGCGCCACGAACCTTTTTAATCTTCATCTTTGGCGGCGCCGTGGTCGCAACGAAGGCCTGCGACACGTCTTCGAGGCCCACCTTCACTTGCATGATCCCAGCCTGAACTGTCACCGTCGATCCGTCAACGGAAACAACTTTACCGCTCATGCCTGTCGACGCTATTTTCACATCTTCTCCGGAGGAAGGAATCCAGTTCGCGAGAAGTGCATCCTGCTCCGCTTTCAGTTGCTCCTCTGCCTCTCTCGCCAATCGCGCGGCGCGCTCGCGATCCGTCTCACCCGACGCTGCTGCGGAAATCTTGGACGGTGCGATGGCGTTTTTCTGCTTTTCTACTCTCGCTACTTCCGCAACTCGCGCCTTCGCATCTCGCATCATTGTCATTACCGTACTCGCTTGCGCATATGCGGCAGCCTCTCTCGCAGAGCGAATGAAGCCCATCGCGTTTTCGACTCGTGGCAAAGTGGCATCGATTTCATCAAGCATACCGATTGCGGTCGCAATATCCGCGTCTGCATCGCGGCGTGCGGTTTCAAGTTTAGATATTGTATCATCTAAGCTCACCAAACCTTCTCCAAGTAATTCTCGAGCTTCGTGAACGACGTCCGCATCCAATTTATATCTCGTAGCGATTTGCAGCGCGCTTGAACGCCCGGGCACTCCCCACAAGAGCTTGTAAGTCGGTCGTAAGTCTGCTTCATCGAATTCGACAGCAGCGTTTTCGAACTCCTCGTGTTCGTACTTGAGCGCTTTCAACTGCCCGTGATGCGTCGTCGCAAAAGTGAGGCAAGCGCCCAGTTGGCCGGGAATAATTCCAGCGAGCGCTTTGAGCAACGCATAACCAATCGCGGCGCCTTCAGCTGGTGACGTGCCCGTACCGACCTCGTCCATCAACACGAGTGATTCTGGCGTGCTCTGCTCGAGAATTGCTTGAGCTCGAGTGAGACGCCCACTAAAAGTACTGAGACTCGTCAAAAGGCTTTGATCGTCACCGATATCCACGAGCACCTTGTCAAAGAATGGAATGACGGCGCGCTCTGCAGGGATGAATATCCCGGATTTCGCCATGAGCGCGGCGAGGCCTACGGCCTTCATCGCCGCTGTTTTACCACCAGTGTTTGGACCTGTAATGACGACGACCTTTGTTCGCTTAGATGCGAAAATATCTACAGGAATAGGTCCCTTAAGCTTTGGCGCGCCATCTTCTTCGACTTCGTCAAAATCGTCAAAGAAATCATCAAAAATAGCATCTTTCGTGGTTGAAGATTTGATGGACCCTCGCGTCGCGACTTTGTACCCCGTTGAACTACTGCCTCGTGAATTTTGCGACTCCACGGCTTCTGCAGCGGCCTGGCGCCTCTCCGCGGCGGCTTCGATGGCTTGAGATGCCAATACGGGCTGTCGCAAACCGACAAGCTCGAGGAGTAAAGAAGATTTTTCTATCGGTGGTTTCTTCGTCTGTTCTCGCGCTTCATCGAATCCTTCGTCGTCTTGCTCTTCAATGTCCTCATCTTCATCTTCATCTTTATCTTCATCTTCATAAGCTTCGTAGAAGCCGTCATCGTCATCAGCAAAGACAGAAAACTCGGGGCGCACACCGTTGAGAGCTTGACTGTATCTGCACTTGGCCGCGATGACGTCCAACTTGATGACGATTTCTAAACACGCGAACAACTCCTCCACCACGAGCGCGATGTCGTTCGATAGTTCGCGCTTGATGGCGTCTATCGCACTCTTTTCCGCGTCCACGGCTTGTGCTAGCTCTCTATTCAACGTCACAATCCCCGGCGGCTCGATGAGCACAAGCGCGCCACCAGCCATCGTACCGACGACGAGCACGTCAGGCGGCGCCGGCGCCGGGATAGCGAGCACCATACGACCTTGGTGCGTTGTTGGCGTTCCTTTTCCTTGCATTGCCTTCTTAAGCTTTCCTTCCGCCGCTCCCTTTTGCGCTCGCGCGCGACGCAGTTCCGGACTCGCATTGTCGCGAAATTCGCCCGTCTCCTCCACCGCGCCTCGAATCTTCTCCGCTAGTTCGGAGTGCGTGATCATCTCGCCCGAAATCGCACGCAACGGCACCAAGGCCCGCGGTCGTCGCCCACTCTCCGTCACGCCTTCTATGGATGTCTTCAATCTCTTCGCGCTCTCCAAGAACGCCGCCGTCGCCGCGAGTTCGTCCCCGCCCAGCGGCGACCCTTGCCTCGTTTTATAAAATCCTCGTCGCACTTCCGCCGTGAGCATGCCTCCGAACTCGAGCGATACGCCGTGTTTACTCTCCATCGCCATCGCCGCTTCGGTCTCATCCAGCGCCTTCCGCGCCTCTCTCGACGTCGTCGACGCCTCCAGCGTCTCGCACGCCGCCTTCCCCAGCGCCGTCGACGCGCGCTTCGCCAAGAACATTCGCGCGTCGTCCCATCCCGCCGAAGCTAGCGACTTTTCCAGCAAGTCTCGTCGCACCGCGTCCGCGTCCTTCCGCGACGGCCCGAACGACGCTTTCCGCGCCGACGTCACGACCGCGCCGGCCGAGTCCGAGTCGTCTTCTTTATCCGCGTCCGCGCGCGCGCGCGTCGCCGCGCCGCGCGTTCGACGCCCGACGCGCGTCGTCGCGCGACCTCCGTCGACGCGCGCGCGCGGCGCGACGACGCGTCCCGATGCCGTCGCCATCGCGGCGTCGCGCTGTGTCGGCTTCACGACGCCATCTCTGCGTGCGCTCGATGACGCCACCGTCCTCACTGAC
>Ga0209666_1001511_pt1 | contig 17800 bp, 10 predicted proteins | sample SaaInlV_125m_DNA_FD_184679 | JGI IMG/M metagenome (GOLD analysis project Ga0209666, IMG submission 184679) | Marine microbial communities from expanding oxygen minimum zones in the Saanich Inlet - Saanich Inlet SI037_S3LV_10m_DNA (SPAdes)... | ecosystem: Environmental > Aquatic > Marine >...
CCCCGCTGCTGCTGCTGCTGCTGCTGCTGGGGCTGGACGAACCCGCCGAGGCCCGGGGGCGGCGGCACGCCTCGGGGTCGCTCCCGCGGCGGATCCGGTGGTACCCTACTAGTCTCGCGTTGGATGGCGTCGAAGACGTTCCCTTTGTCCGACACTTCCCGTTGAACCTCCGCGGACTCTATCGGTGCGGTGTACACCGGCGCCGCGAACAGATCGTTCATGATAGACTTCGACAGCTCCGTTTTGTCCACGTCGTGGTGTTCGGTCACGGTCACCTCGGAGGTTGTCTCGGGTTCCTCGGGGCTTTTTTTCTTTTTCTTCTTCTTCTTGCCGCCCTCGGCGGCGGCCTTCTTGCGTTCCTCCTTCTGCCGACGCTTGAAGTCGAGGATCACCTCGGTGTTCTCCTCGGGTTCTAGCGTCGGCGGCGGCGAGTTCGGCTTCAGCTTACCCACCCGCTTGACCGTGGCGGTGATCGGTACGGGCGCCGAGTCAAAGCCAGACGGCGACGTCACCACGCAGCACCACACGCCTTTACCAGTGTCCTCGAACACGTGGAAGAACGGTGTCGACACCTTAAAGGCGGAGACGTTGAGCGCGCCAGACGGCTCCTCCTGTTGTGTTTCGTCGTCTTCGTCGCCGTCGTCGGGTTCCATGAACTTGGTCAGCGCGCCGAAGGCGTGGCCCGTCGCGTGGGCGGCGGTCACCGTCGCTGGATCCTTGACGAATTCCTTGGCCACCGTCTTCGCGACGGTCTTTGGGAGGGCGCCCTTGGATACCGTGGACCACTGCTCTTCGCCCTGCGATCGGGGCGCGTTGTCCAGTTCCTCGAGCCTGCGGGGTGAAGGGGGGGTTGGGAGCGGAGGTGGCGACGTCAGTGGAATCGCGGGAGGGTGCCAGATTTTCCGGAACCGAGGTCGTCGGAGTCCGGGGTGCTCACTGCCGATGTGAAAGTCCGGGGATCGATGCGGGGATTCACGTGTGCTCACATTTGTAGCCTCGCGGCGATAGCGGCGTCATCCTGTGGCTTGGGTCCACCACCACCTCCCTTCTTTTTCTTCTTCTTGGATGCGCCGCTGGGCGGGGCCGTGTTTTTCGGCGCCGCCGAGGAGCCGTTGCTGCGGTCTCCGCGGTTGGGCATGTCCATCAGGGCAGCGAACATCGACATGGTGAGTGGCTTAGCTAGGGTGTCGTGAGAAGAATGCGCGGTCGTCGGGGTTGCTCCGGATCGAGCAGCGCGCCTTGTGTTGTGCGGAACGTGGCCGCGCCTCGAGCGATTTTGGCAACGGTGGCTGGCCAGCTGGCAGGAGGAGACCTGTCAGCCAGTTGGGTGTCCACGCCTCACTTTCCACTGCGAGCGGTTCAAACGCAGGTCGAGAGCCGCGGGGAGCCCTCGACGCCGTGACCGCGCTCCGGTCGGGACGAGAGGGAGCGCGGAGGCGCATCGGTCGCCATGGGTCCGCCCAGGATGGCACCCAGCAGGAAGCCGGGCGAGCCACCAGGACTGCTGGACACCGGCGAGGAGATCATCGCCATCGTCACGCCCGTGTCCATCTGCATGGTCATCGTTACGGGGCTGGTCCTCACGCTCAGGGTGGGGGATAACGCGAACGCGATGCAAATGCAGGGAGGCATAGCCACGGCCGCGTATCAGGAGGAGGTGCGACCGTTCAACGACACGGCGCGACGCCCTCCCTTCGCGTGACCCAAGTTGGGCACCCACCCAAACCGACCAAACCTAAAAACTGACATCCGAACCTACCGCCCCCACGCAGGAGTCCGACTCGAACAGCGATAAGCTGACCGGAGCCATAGAGAACTCCTTAGTGTTCGTCGCCTTCATCACCGCCGCCACGTTCCTCATATTCTTCCTGTTCAAGTACAACTACACCAAATGCCTGTGGGCGTACATGGGCTTCAGCGGCTTGCTCATCTTTGGCGTCCTCGGCGCCGCCGTCGGCTACGAGCTCATCCAGGCGCTGGGCGTACCCCTGGACATTCTCACGTACACGTTCTGCGTCTACAACTTCAGCATCGTCGGCGTCCTCGCCGTGTTCTTCTGGCCCTCGCCGCTGGCGATGCGCCAGGCGTACCTCGTCGCCATAGCGGCCATCGTCGCGTTCTACTTTACCAGGATCCCCGAGTGGACCACGTGGACCCTGTTGGTGGCGATGGCGCTGTACGACATGTACGCGGTGCTCACGCCGGGCGGGCCGTTGAGGGTGCTCGTGGAGCTCGCGGAGGAACGGAACGAGGAGATCCCCGCGCTCGTGTACGAGGCGACGCCGACGCGGAGGCCGGTGAGGCAGAACAGGGGCGGCGGAGGCGGCGGGGTCATCGAGGCTATGATGTCGTCGGGGACGCGCGTGGGCGAGGCGAGGTACCGGGGCAGGGGAAGCGGGCCGGGGATCGGGGAGACGACGAACGTCGGTGGGGAGATACGGGAGGTCGATTCGGCGGACGGTGACGGCGACGGGGATGGAGACGAGTCCGAGTCGGCGCCGCTGGTTTCATCCGTGTACGGAACCTCCGGAGACGACCCGGAGAGGCAGGCGCCAGCCTACGTGGACCCGATCATCGGCCGCAAACTGTTCGCGCTCCCGGACTCCATCAAGCTCGGCCTCGGGGATTTCATCTTTTACTCCGTGCTCGTCGCGAGAGCCGCGATGTACGACACTTTCGTCGCGACGGCGTGTTTCATCGCGGTGCTTCAAGGTTTGGTGGGCACCTTGTTCCTCCTGGGCGTTTACGAGCGGGCGCTCCCCGCGCTGCCGATATCGATCGCGTTCGGGGTGATCGCGTACTTTGGGGCGAGGTACGTGCTGGAGCCGACCATCATGGAGTTCGCCACCCACCTCGTCTTCCCCCTGTGACGAGCCGGACTAGCGTTAGCACCGATTTTAGCACGAAGAGAGCTCGTTCCACGCTGACTGGACATTCTCAGAATTGCGCGCGGAGGCCTCCACGGCGTCGACTAGCGGGCGTCGCGATGAGTTACCCGCTCCACCACCTGGAGGACACCCCGAACTGGGAGGTCGGCCTCAAGGTACACGAGCAGGAGAACAAATGGCTCATCCGGGAGTTCGACGCGGTGTCGCGCGCGTACGGCCATTACGCCAGGTCCCTCTCGCCCACGGGACCCTTCGCGGGGGGCGCGTTCGGTGGGGACGCGGCCGGGGTCGTGGACGGCATCGGGGGCATGCTCGGCGGGGTGCTCGCGGGCATGGAGAGCCTAGCCACCGGCGTCGCCGCGGATGACTCCGACGCGGACGACGAGCCCCGCGCGCCGCGCGGGTTCAACCAGCCATCCGAGGCTGCCTTCGCGGCCGCGTTGGAACGGGTCGGCACCGTCGCCGCGTCCGAGGACGACGAGATGGCCGCGCCCATGGCCGCGGCCGTCGGCGCGCCTTTACTCGGCCCGATCGCCGACGCCTTGCGCGCGGTGGGCACGTGCCGCGAGTCCCTCGGCAGGCGCGTCAGGGACGTCTCGCTCACACCGCTGCGCCAATTCATCGACGAGGACCTCCGCGAGGTTGCTCAACTCCGCGACCATTACGACCACAAGAAGGCGGCGTGCGAACGCGCCAGGGAACACTACCTCTCACGAACCACAGAGCTCGCGCGGGGCAAGGCGCAGGACGAGCTCACCGCCGCGAAGGAGAACCTGGAAGCGGCGAGGGCCCGGCTCGCGCTGGCGGCGTGCAACGTCGAGGGCCGGAGGCGGTACGTGTTGCTCGAGTCCGCCCGGGAGACCATGCAGGCGCTTCAGAGGTTCTTCGTGGACGCCGCGAAAGTGACGACATCGCTGGAAGGTGCCCTCAGAGAGATCGAGGAGTACTCGATGGCGAGCAGGGCGCAGGCGGAGATGCGGATGCTGCAGGCGAGTCGAAGGATGGAGGCAACCTTCGGCGTCACCGACCGGGAGCAGGCGTCGTCGTCGAGCTCGCCTACGGCGCAGTCGGCACCCGGGGACGGGGATATCCCCGGGGACGACGGGGACGTATCGTCGGCGGTGGCGGGTGCCGTCTCGAAAACCATCGCGGAGCGCTGGGAGAAGGACGCTCCGACGGGCGCGTGGGGGCCCCGCGCGTGGAAACCCAAAAACGAGCGCGAAGTCTCGGTGTCCCCGTCGCCGTCGTCGCAGAACCTGCCGGGGATGAGCCAGGGTCGTTCCGCGGACGCAGCGATTCGTAAATCACTGCTAGAGGGTGCGACGGAGGGCAGCAGGCTGGGTTCGCGGGCCATCCGGCGCGGGTACTTACTGCAGAGGAACGCGAACCACAGATTCAGCGGCTGGACCAGGCGGTACTTCGTGCTGGACAGCCTCGGGCGGCTCGTCGCGCACACGCCGATCGAGCCGAGGTGGAAACGGCCGGGCGGCAAGAAACACGAGGACGAGGAGGGTGCCGACGAGACGAACGAGGGCGGACACCACGGGTTGATGGGCACGGCGGTGAAGGGCATAGCGGGGGGTATAGGGGCGGTGTGGCACGCCGTGAGGCAGAACGCCGCGCCCGAACCCGAGGCGACGGGCGCCCAGTCCCCCGCCGAGGCTGTCGTCAACCTGCGCTTATCGTGCGTCAAGCCCGGCGCGGACGAGGGTGATAAGAGCGTCGCCGGACGTCCCCACTGTTTCCGCATCATATCGCCGTCGCACACTCTGCTGATGCAGGCCGAGTCCGAGGAGGAGATGAACGCGTGGCTATCGGATCTGCAAGGGGTCATAGCCGAGCTCATATCCATGAACGCACCGGGAGATACCCAGGCCACACCCGGAAGGGGCGACGCGAACGCGTCGGCGGCGAACGAGAGGAGCGTCGCGGGACAAGAAGATCCGAGGACGGCGCTGGCGTCGATCCCGGGCAACGATCGATGCGCCGATTGCGGCGGCGCCGACCCCGACTGGGCTTCGCTCAACCTCTGCGTCGTGATATGCCAGAGGTGCGCGGGGATACACAGGCACCTCGGCGCGCACGTCTCCAAGGTAAGGTCGCTCGCGCTAGACAGGGACGCGTGGACGCCGCCTGTGCTAGAGCTGTTCAAGTCGATCGGCAACGACGCCGCCAACGCCGTGTACGAAGCCGGGAGGCGAAGAGCTTCGACGTCGACGAAGAAGAAAACAAACGGGAAGCCGGCGACGACGACGGAGGACGACGACGACGACGACGCGTGGCTCGAATCCGACGACGACGACGACAAGGACGACAAGGGCGACGATGACGACGGGACGGCGGGCGTTTCGGCGCCGGTCGCCGCGGGGTGCGAGTCCGTGGAGGCTGCCCTCGCGGCCATCACGGCGAAATACGTCGAACGCGTTTACGTGACTAAGGGTTCGTACGAGCCCGGGTCGATGGAGTCCGCGGCGGGGGCGCTGAACGCCGCCGCGGTGCTCCATGGCCTCGCGTGCATCGGCCCCGGGGCGAACGAGGAGAAGAGCGAGGCGCTGGTCGCGGCCGTGGGACGCGGCGAGGCGTCGGCGGCGGTGGCCGTCCTGTTGCTCATGAACGGCGCGAGGGTGGACGGCGGCGGCGGGGACGACGCGGCCGATGACGCGGGGTTGATGGAGGGCGAGGTGCTCCCGGCGGTGCTCGCCGCGCTCAAGGCGGGGTGCGGGATCGAGGGACCGGTCATGGGTGCGCTGAGGAATTCCGCGGGGTTGCAGGGGACGCTCTTCAACGTCCCCCCGTCCTGGTAGTTATTTTAGACGATGCGACGGTAAAAAAAGCGAGGAGATTCCTTATCTATCGTCTCCACCTGATGGTCGCCGCGACACTTGAATAGAGCACGAGAGGGTCGGGTCGACCGAGATGCGCGGCTCCACGTGCACCGCGAACGTACCCGGTATCGCGGCCGCGCCGCTCGTCGCGTCGCGTCGTCGCGGGTCCGCCCTCGTGAGCCCATCGCGTCCCGGGTGCCGACACGTCCCCAGAGCTGCTGCCACGTCTTCCGTCGGGTTGGACCTCGAGGCTCCGGGCTGGAGCGGCGGCTACGGCACCGGCGGGAAGGTATGGAGCTCCAGCGCGGTTCTCACGCGATGGATCGAGGCGAACGCGAATTCGCTGGGCCTCGACGGAGCGTCCGTGCTCGAGCTGGGATCTGGCACCGGAGCTGTTGGGTTGGCGGCAGCCGCGATGGGCGCCGCGCGGGTTGTACTCACCGACGGCGGATCGGAGTCCTTGCTCAAGCTCGCGAAGGACAACGCCGCGCGCAACAAGGCACCAGGTGGCGCGATCGACCCATCGTGCGACATTCACGTCGCCGGGTACAGGTGGGGCGGCGGGAAGATGCCCGCGACGATCGTCGACGTCGCCCCGTTCGACCTCGTCATCGGGTCGGATTGCACCTACAGCGCCGGGGGTCACGGCCCGCTCTGCGACACCATACGCGAGCTCCTGACCAACAACGCCGACGAGAACACCAAGGTCGTGCTAGGACACCAGCACAGGTGCGGGGCCGCCATGCTCGCGGGCAGGGGAAGCGCCGGGTGGGGACGGGACCCGCACCTCGATATGTTCTTCCGCACCGCAGAAGCGCGCGGGCTCTCGGCGACGGAGGTACACTGCGAGAGCCTCGCGTGGCACGGACTCCGCAACGTCAGCGTGCTCACCGTGGAGCTCGCGCAGGAGCGCACGAAACGCGACACGGACGGGGACGAGGAGGAAGAGACGAAGGGCTCCGCATTCGCCGCGTTCGCCGTCGCCGCGGCGCTGTCGTCGATGTCGATGTCGATGCCGCCGCCGGTGGACGCCAAGACCTACAGCGACTACGACCCGGCGCAGTTCGATGAATTCCTGCCCGGCATCAACTCCGTGGAGATGACGTTGTCACAGCCCAACGTGTGCAGCAAAGACGCGTTCCGGGCGATGGACAAAGCACGGGATATGTACGAGATCGGGCGGCTGGACGAGGCGGACGGGGCGCTGTCCGCCGTTTTGACCGGTTCCTGTTCCTTGACCGGCGACTCGAACCCGACCAAGGCTGACGTACTCGCCAAGGCTGCCACGTGGAAGCTGCTGGGCGACGTGAGGGTGGACGCGTACAGGTGGAACGACGCCGTCGCCGCGTACGACTCGTCCCTATCCGTTTCACCCGCCGGGACGTCCGCCCCCGGAGCGCTGTTCGGCAGGGCAAACGCCAAGGAGGGACTGAAAGACTACGCCGGCGCGGTGGAGGATTACGGCAAGTGCTTGGAGCTGAGACCTACGGGGGCGGACGCCGCGACGCCCAGGTTCGAACGCGCGCAGGCGCTCAAGGAACTGGGGCGGTGGGACGAGGCTGTCGTCGACTACGACGCCGCGGCGGATCTGTTCAACGCGAATCGGCAAAAACGCGAGGCGAAAATCTCGGCGGCGCAGGCGGGATTCGCGACGTTCGAGGCTGGCGACTTGCAGGGCGCCACGAGCCGACTGGAGACGCTCGCGCGACAGCTGTACTCCAGCGACGTCCGCGCGGCGCTCGTGGCGACGTACTGGCGCGGTGGGGACGCGGCCAAGGCTGAGGACACCTGGCTCGATTTGTGCCAGATTGACGACGCGCAGTGCGGGAAATACGGCGACAAGGGTTGGCTCTTGTCTTACAGGAAGTGGACCCCGGGGCTGGCCGACGCCATGCAGGACTTCCTCAAGCTCAGGTCTTAAGAGATGTAGTGGCTAAACTTTATTATCGATCTACTAGCTAAGTCATTCGTCGTCGTCGTCCTCGCCGGAGAGCTCGAACACCAGCTCTCGGCCCGTGCGCAAGTCGTAAACCTCCACGCAGGCTCGCTCCTCCGTCACCGTCCTCACCACGTCCAGACTGACGTACATAGCCGACGCAGGCGGCGGCGCACCCCGAAACCTGCTACGGTCAGCCAGAAGCTCGTACGCGGACGTTATCGAGGCGGTGAGCGCCGGTCCCGTCATGTGCATCGTCTTGAGCCAGCCCACCGGCTTGATCATCGAGGCGCCCGCGGCGTCGCCGGCGGCTTCATCCGCGTTGAGCCACGCGACGAGCGCGTCCGGCTCACCTTCCCACGGCTGCACGAATCCCACCCTCGCGCGCCACCCACCGGCGCCCCCGTCCACCTCGGACCACGTCCCGAAGACCACGCCGAGCGACGACTTGACGTCGGCGTAGGGTCGCGTGCACCCGGAGGTTTCAACGTCGTTTTTTGAAAACGCCGACAGCGCCCCCGGCGGAAACACCACCAAGTCAACCCTCGGCGTCGCCCTGGCGTCAGCCCTGGCGTCAGCCTCGGCGACGAGCGAGGCCTTGCCGTCGTCGATCTCCTTTAGGGCGCTGAGCGCCAACGCCTGGTCCTCGGCGAAGGCTGCCTCGTCGTCCTCCCAGAGCGACCAACCCGCGGCGTCGACCTTTGCGATTTCTTTCCGGAGCGCGTCGGCGGCGGCGTCGTCCTCGCGGTCCTTTCGCTCCTCCTCGGCGGCGGCCGCGGCGTCGCGTCTCTTGGGCTTGGGCGCACGGGACGAGACGGCCCACCCCGGGTCGGCTTTGAAGCCCGGCGGGGGTGATTCGCAGTTCACGTTCATCGCCCGGAGCTCGTCGGGGGCGTACCTCTGAAGCTCCGCGAAGGCCTCCTTCGGTTCCTCCTTCGGTTCCTCCTTCGGTTGCTTCTCGGGCGCCGGCGTCGGCGTGGGTTCCGGCGTGGGCTTCGGTGGTTCCACCGGGTCCTCTTTCTTCTCCGCCGCCGCCGCCGCGTCCGTCTCCGCCTGGCGGATGGTGAGCTCTTCGAGGCGGCGTCGCACCGCCGCCGCCGCGGCTTCTTTTCTTTCAGCCAGCGCCCGAGCCTCCTCGTCGGACACGACCCTCTTGGTGGGCACGAGGGGAGCCTTGGCGCCCATCGCGCGCATCTCGTCCACGGTGACCATCGCCGGCTCCGACGCGGGAGGGGCCGGTGGAGGAGGAGGTGGGACGCCGGGGTCTTCCTTCGGCTCCTCCTCGGCGGTGCCCTCGTCCTCGTCCTCATCATCGGAAGGAGGGCGCTCGTCTTCCCGGCCATCCGCCGATACCTCGTCGTCCCAGATGGGGTCGGACTCTCGTGGAGCTTCCCTGAATGTCGGCGAGGGGGGATCTTCGCGTCGGGGCCGGCGATGCCGGTGGTCCGGGGGCGGCGAAGGGCGCGGCTGGGACCACGGCGGCTCGGCGCTGCGATGGCGCCGTGTCTCCTCCCTCGGGGGACCTTCGCCGAGTCCCCATCGCTCCCACAGGCGGATGAACGGGTAGGGTTGGCCGACGTCCAGGTGGTCGAGCACCAGGTGTCGACCGGCCACCCGCGAAGCCGCCATCTTCGCCGAAACCCGCGCTCGCAGGAATGGCCCCCAGCGCCGTGTTTCCTCCAGTTTGCAATGCTGACATCATTTCATCAGGCGCACCCGAGGAGGCACACCGGCGCTCGGCCATGTTGCCGCTCTTCGACTTCGCCGGGGAGCTGGAGACCGAACCGTTCGTGTTCGAGGAGGAGCTCAAGAGCAACGAGTCGCTCTCGCTCGAGGCCCTGCGCACCATCAGCAGGTACCCCTGACCCCGTCGTTCCCGATGCGTCAGCCATCTCCGAGGTGCCGAACCGCCGCTGACCTTCCCCCTCCTCCCCCTCTATATCACAGCGCCCGACGGGACCTATGCTCCACCAGGGGCGAGATCAGGGATCCCGCCAAAGCCTCCGAGCGAACCCACGCGTGCGAGGCCTACGTCCCGCTAATCGACAGCCTCTGCTCCAAGAAGGACAACCTGCAGATCTCGAACCGGTCCGGGGAGCTCAAGTTCAAGTGGTCCAGCCCGCTGGAGGGCGGCGACGTCATGCACAAGCTCAAGGGATTGGACCGCGCGCTCGAACAGGAGCGCGGCATGGCCTGGATGCTCCTCGCCGCGCGCGTCAGGGACGAGGCGGCGCTGACGGTGGACCAGTGCCCGCGGGCGCAGGTGGGACCCGAGCGGCACGAATGCGATCACGGCGGCGACAGACTCGTCGTCGTCGGCGGCAGCGTGCTCGAGACGCCCGTCGGGGACAAGTCCAAACCCGCGACGGACTCCGGTACCACGCCGAGGTCTCCGGGCCCCGTGCTGGGCGAGTGCGCGCCGGGCGTGGCCACGACGCTTCGAAGAGCCGCGGGGGTTTATAAGCACGCGGCGACGAGAGTGTTACCGGGTCTCAGTCCGGACCCGGAGCGGCCGAACGAGCTGTTACCTTCCATGGCGGACGCGATGCGGGCGGTGTGCCTCGCCGAGGCGCAGGCGGCGACGGCGCGGCGCGCGGAGGAGCGCGGCACCGGCGGGGACCTCGTCGCTAAGCTCCACCTCGGGGCGCACGACCTGTACAAGGAGGCTGACGCCGTCCTCAACGAAAACATCCGGGACTTTAACCGGATCAGCCGCAAGCTGCAGGCGTACATCCTGCTCGGCGCGAGTGTCCACAGAGCGCGGGCGTACAGGTGCGCCGCGGAGGAGGCGTTCGTATCGGGCGACATCGGGGAGGCCATCGCGTGTTGCGACGCCGCCAATAAACACTTAGCCCGGGGCCGGGACGCCGCGGGCGAGGCGGACCGATGGAAAACCGCGGCGCTGGAGGAGAGCGAGGCGCTGATGAACCTTCGCAAAAAGTACGTGACGGAGAACGAGGTGGTGTACTTCGAGAAGGTACCGGAGAGGCCCGCGAAGAAGCTGCCGGACGGTAAGGTGATCGTGTCGGAGATTGAGCACGTTCCGGTGTCCATCGACGTGCTCAGCTTGGAGTGACGTCCAATTTACCTAGGATTTAGCCAGCTCTCTAAGTGTCATGAACGCACGCTACTGCTACTGCTACTGCTACTGCTCTAAACTCTACGTAGCTAAAGCGCCGTCGCCGCGGCCGGGTCCCGCCACCGCTCGAACCCCCCGAGCCTGAACCGCCCAACGTACTCGTCCAGCAGCGAGTACGTGCTCCCGGGCGCCGGATTGTTGGGCACCTGAAACGTGCAAACCATCAGCGTCCGTCTCGCGCCTCCCTCGTTCGCCCCGCCCCTGTGGATCGCCCTCGAGTCCATCAGCATGACGTCGCCAGCGTTCAGCGGCGTCGGGCGGGGCGCGGGGATCCCGGCGGCGGTCAGGGAGCGGAGCTTCTCCGCCTCGCCGGCGCCGCTCGACAACGCCCGGTGCGCCTCAGCCGTGTTGCTCCTCGCGCAAACCTCCGTCGGTCCCGTCTCGAGCGTCACGTCCTGCAGAGCGATGAACGCGGTGATCAGCCCGCAGTGCGCGTACGCCCCAGACATCTGCGTGTCCGGGTGGAGCGGCTGCGCGGCGGCGCCCGGGTCCGAGACGAGGGCACTGAGCTCGCACATCTCGGCCTCTTCCGTGAGTATCGATGCGATGCACGGTCCGCACGCGCGCAAAAGCTGGCGCACGCACTCGCCGACCTCGTCGTTCAGCGCGAGCTTGAGGTCACGACGATTTACAGGGCTGGTGACGTTGCCGAAGTACCTGGCGGCCGCGTCGACCTGCTCGGGCGTTCTTCCCGCCGCCGAAAACTCGGTCGCCGTGCTCGCCTCGCCGAAAGCCTCGAGACTGGCCAACCTGAGGCGCTCGTTTACACACGCCCGCGTCTCCGTGCACGTCGCGAGGGAGACCACGCCTCTCACCACGACCGCACCGTGCTCCAGGAGCAGCGCGGCGGCGTCCTCCCCATCTCTAACCTCCAACACGGAGAGGGACGGCAGCGCCATCGGTAGTGTGAAAAGTTTGGTCGATCGACGTAGATATTACATTACATTAGCTCTGCGCCACGCGTCACTAGCAACACACGTAGTACTTGTTCTCCCAGATGGTCTCCGTCCTGGACCACTCCCTCATCCACTCAAACGACCTCAGCGTGTACCTGGGCGGCGGCGGCGCGCAGCAAAACTCTTTGGTGTCCCGCACCGGCCCGTGCGAAAAGGCGTACACGTTGTTGGGCACCCCGCGGAGGTAGCTGATCTTGTCCCGGGAGCTAACCTCCCACGTCGTCTGGTTGGTGACGATGAGGTACAGGTGGAACCCCAGCAGGGAACCCACGAACATGATGAAGATGAATAGCGTGATGGACATGCAAACCGGACCGGCGTTGTACTCGAACAGCTCGTGGAACGTCTCCATGTACTTCCACCCGCTGTTGCTGACGTGAAACGCCCATACAATCAAAGCGGTTTGCGCCGCCAGGTACCACACGAACCGAGCGTGGTTCTTCTCCCCGACGCAGGTTCCCACCCAGAAGCAGTGGTGGTCAAACTTCTTAACGCACCGGCCGCAGTCGTGGCAGTGCTTCGTGCGCAGACCCTGCCACGCCTCGCAGTGCTTGCAGTACTGGCCGACGGAGATGGAATCGCCTCCAAGAGCGTCGACTCCGTCGCCGTCATCGATGCCATGCGCAAACACCGCCGAGGACGAGGCGAGGTCGCTGGAGTTGCTCGCACCGCCTGGGGCGCCCAAGAGCCCCCCGGTTCCCTCGTCATGGTGCGCGCGTCGCTCGTCGCTGCTCTGTCGCGTTTGGAGGTCCAGCGAAGAACCGCGCTCGAGGTCCAGCTCGGCGTCGTCGGCGTTGTCGTCGTCGGCGGGATCCTCATTCTCCGCGCCGGCCGCGTTCCTCTCGCGCTCCCGTTTGCTCTTCACGCGCGCCGCGATGCGCTCACGCCTGAGCCTGTCCTGCTCCCTGTAGATGTCCTCCTGGTCCTCCGGGCACCGCTCCTGCTCGCTGACGTACCCGGGGTTGGAGTTGGCGACGCAGAGAAAGGCGAAGAGGTTGAGGAGGCACATGAACGCGAATCCAGTCTGGTACCCCGCGCCCCCGTCCGTCATGTCGTTGTCGAACTGGAACAGCAGGACGATGAATAGGATGTGGAAGAACACCCAGAATATCTTGGGTATCCACGGCGTGGAGCCTGTGGATGGATGCGGACGGGTCGCGGGTCAGTCGGGTGGGCTCTGGTTTGAATATTCGGGGCGGTCGTCGGGAAAAAAGCCGAGGCGCGGGGGCGATCTCTGGTCGGGGTCGCGCGCGTACCGTGCTTGCGACGGACATCCTCGCGCCACCAGAAGCACCCCGCGGTCTGTGGCACGAGCACGGCGGGCTCGCGGGGTCGGAACTTTCTCGGCGGGGGCATGGTCAACGGCGCACGTCGGAAAGTGAGGCGACTCTTCTCGACAGCCTGGCCGAGATATGTACGCTCTCGATGACGCAGCCTGGCGCAAGATCGAGTCAACAAAACGAGAAGAAATGTGGGCACCATCGCAAACGACTGATTCTAACTACTTCCACGCGGCTGAGTTACCCGCTAAAGGGCTCCTCGGTTCCGAGCTCGGGTACCGAACGGGTGACACCGACGCGTTCTCCTTCCCACTCGGCGTCGGCGGCAGCGGCGAGCGCTTCGCGGCGTTGCCCTGGTACCTCTGCAGCGCCGCCGCTCGCGCGTCAGCCTTCGACTTACCCCCGCCCCTCTTCACCGAATGGGCGCTGGCCCTCTCCGCGTGCACGGTATCTCGCGCGGTCGCCAGCGCAGCCTGCGCGTCGCGAACGATGGCCATCGCCGCCGCCGCGTTGGCCTGCGCCTCGGCGACGATCGGAGACTTTGTCGCCTCGCCCTCCTCGGACCCGAGTTTGGTCCTGAGCCGCTGCGCGCCCCTCCACTTGTCTCCTCCAGCTGTGTTCCTCTCAGCCTGCTCAGCCTTATCCCCGGCATCGCCCGCTCGGACCTTGCGGAGCTCATCCTCGGCGTTCTCCGCGCGTCGCCAGAGCTCGGCGAGGCGCGCCTTGGACTCGTGGAGGCGGCCCGCGTCCTCCGCCGCCTTCGAGTTGGCGCGGCGCATGGCGGCGACAGCCTCGGCCCGCTCAGTCTCAGCCTCCTCGAGCGCAGCCTTCGCGTCGCTCGCCTCCCTCTGCGCCGCCCTGCGGTCCTTCACGGCGGCGTTACACGCGTCGACCGCGCGCTTAACCTCAGCCTCGGCGCTCCGCGCGGCGGCTTCCGCTGCGATGGCCCTCGCGACGGCGGCGGACGCCGACGCCTCCATCGACTTGGCCTCCTCCCCCGCCGCTTCAGCCGCGGCGCGGGCCTCTTTGATGTCCGCGTCCGCGCGTGCATTCGTCGCCTCGATCAAATCCGACTCGGACCCGACCTCGGCGGCGCGCCGTTCGAGCTCGACCTCGGCGGCGAGCGCCCTTCGCTCGGCATCCGCGATTCGCGCCTCCGCCTCGGAAATCGCGAGCCGGCCAGCCTTCTTCATGGTCTCGACGTCAGCCTCGGCTTTGGCGACCGCCATGCCGATCTGTGTCTTGACAGTCTCGTACGAGCGCTTAGCCTTGGCCTCAGCGTCCTTCTTGGCGGCCGCGACGTCTTCGGCGGCTTTGACCTCGGCCAAGGCGACCGCCGCGGCGGCGAGCTCGGTGGCCTTCGCCGCCGCCGACATCTCAGCCTCGACGACCCTCGTTTCCGCCGCCGCGAGCGACTGCGCGGCGTGCTTCTCCACCTCCTCGAGGCGGGATTCCGCGAGAGCCACGGCATCGTTCGCGTTGCGTTCGATGGCTGCCGCGCGGGTCTGAGCCGCGGCGGCGGCGGCGTAGGCTTCCTCGGCGGCTCGGTCGGCGACGCCCGCGACGGACGCCGCGTCGTTGGCCATCTCGGCGGTTTTCTCAGCGCGTTCACGCGCGATGGCAGCCTCTTCAACCTGCGCTTCAGCCCGCGCGAGTTTCTCCGCGGTCTCCTCGCGGAGTGCGTCCATCATCGCTTGCGTGATTTTGACGGTGCTCTCCGCCGCGTCGGCTCGAGCCTCGGCGTCGGCGACTTTCATAAACGCCTTTTCAACCGCCGTCTCCTCAGCCTTGTTCGCTCGTCGCTCGGCGGCGGCGATGGCCTCGTCCGCCGCCGCCTGCGCCGCGCGCTCAGCCTCCGTCGCCCTGACCTCCGCGGTATCCGCCGCGGCGCGTGCGACTTTCGCCATCTTCTCCGCATTCTCCGCGCGTGCGTTGGCCTCCTTGACCTTGATCGCCGCGGACGCCACCGCGGACGATAGCTTTGATCCCGGCGGGACACCCATGGCCTCCGCGGCTCGTTGTTCGGCTTCCATGGCCTCCTCCGCAGCCTCCGCGCGGGTCGTCGACATAGACGCGCGGAACTCAGCCTCGGACAGCGACGCCCTCGCCTTTTCCTCGGCGGCGGCGGCTTCCTCGGCAGCCTTCTCGGCGAGCTCGGCGCGTTTCTCGGCGTCACCGAGTGCGGCTTCAGCCTTGGACGCGCGCGCGTTGGCCTTCTCGCTGAGCCTCTGCGCGAGCGCCGCCTCTTCCATAGCCTCGGTCGCTCGCGCGACAGCCTCCGCAGCCTCGGTCTCGGCGTCTGCGCGCTCCGCTTCGGCCTGGTCCGCCCTCGACTCCGCCGCGACGGCTCGAGCGTCTGATTCCTCCTTTGCCTGGAGCCCGCCTTTGAGCTCACCATTCGCCGCGGATGCTTCAACGCGCGCGGCTTCCCTCGCGGTCTCCGCGGCGTGCGCGCGGGCCTCCGCCGCATCCGCGCGTGACCTCGCGTCGAGCGACTCGGCCACGGCGGCTTCCCTCTCAACCTCGGATTGCCTCGCTTTGGCCTCGGCGTGCGCCGCCCTGGCCTCCGCCGCCGTCTTCGCAACCTCCGCGGCGCCCACGCGCTCGGAGCTCTTGACCGCCGCAGCCTTGACGGCGTCGAGTTCTTCCCTGTGCGCCTTTGTCGCGGCGGCGGTTGAAGCCTCGGCGGTCACGCGGTCCTTCACGGCGGCGTTACACGCGTCCACCGCGCGCTTAACCTCCGCCTCGGCTTCGTGCCTCGCGGCGGCGACGGCCTTCTCGGTCTTCTCCGACGCGTCACGCTCCGCACGGTCGGCCAGGGTGCCGGCGTTTTCCGTGGCGATCTCTGCCTGTTTCACCGCGGCGGACGCAGCCTCCGCGATTTTGTCCACCTCGCACTCGAGCACCTCGAAAGCCTCGACGACTCCGTTCTTTTCATCTTCGATTTTCGCGTTCCAAGCTTTGCCGGCGGCGTTCCAGCGTTCATCCAGGGCGGCGAGCCTCGTTTCAGCCGCGGCGAGCTTCTTTTCCAGCTTGGCTGCGTGCTTTTTGGTGGACTCGTCGCGCGCGTTCTCCCTGGCCTCGACGCGTTCGCTCCTCGCCTTCTTCTCCGTCTCGAGCCGGGCGCGAAGTTCCTCGTTCTTAGCCTTGAGGCTCTTGATCGTCTTGCGAGCCGCTCCGTTGGACTTGGCGGCGGGCTTGCCTTGCTCGACGGACGGCGTACAGGGTTCCTCCACGCGAACACGCGGGGGAAGGTACGGCGTGGCGTCACCGGGCGTCGACGCGGCGCCCGGTGTCGGACAATTTCCGCCGCCGCTCCTGTCTCCGAGCGGCGTCGCCGAGTTCATCGACTCCCCGCCGGCCGCACCCGCCACCGCGGCCCACTTGGCCATCGGGGATGCGACCGCGCTCGCCGTCGCAGCCGCGGCGATGAGCTCGGCGGCACCCACCTTCTCCTCGGCGGCGGCTATTCTCGCGGCGCTCTCCGCGGCGGCGGCTGCGAGAAGACCTTCGAGTCTCTCCTTCGCCGCGCGTAACGAGGTGACCTGTGTGCGCAGCGCGTTCACCTCGTCCTGGGTCTCACGCTCCCACCTCTGCGACGCGGCTTGCTCCGCCTCGCGCATGAACTCCTTCTCGCGGCGTTTCATCTTCTCCCCTTCCAGCTCGAACCGGGCTCGGTCCGTCTCGAGTTCCTTGACGGCGTCCTCGGTGAGTTTCTCGGCAAAGGCGTAGTCAGCCTCGGCGGTCTCCAACTGCTCCTCCAGGCTCGTCACCTTGGCCTGGGCGTCGGCGGCGGATCGCCGGACCTCGTCGAGCGCCACGGTGAGCTTCTGGCACTCCCTGGCAGCCTTGGCGGCGGCTACGCGGGCCGCGTCCAGTTCCTTGCGATGTTCCTCTGCGTCCGCCTCGACGCGCTCCAACGCCTCATCCCTCTGCCGCATCACGTCGTCCCGCGCCGCCTCCATAGTCTCCGCGCGTCTCTCGGAGGCCTCGAGTCGCGCGGTGAGTAAGGCGGCGGCCTCCTCGGCGTCGCTCTTGGCGCATCGATCGGCGACTGATCCCATCCGAGCGGATTCCGCATCCTTGACCGCCTCCTTCGCGCTCGTCTCCGCGGTCTGAAGGCGCTCATGTGCGGTTCGGTGCTCGCGGTTGATGTCGGAGAGCTCATTCCTGGTGAGCTCGAGGTCCTGGCGCAGGCGGTGGACCTCCTCGTCCGCCGCCTCGCGTCGAGCGGCTTCGTCGAGGAGCGATTCCTTGGCTCGGCATTCCGCGACGACCGCCTCGCGGAGCTGGGCGCTGGCGGACTCCGTGGATGCCAGCGCGCGCGAGAGGTCGGTGGTCGCCGCGGATGCGTTCGCAGCCTCCGCATCGCGCTCGCGGCGTAGGCTCATCGCTTCACCCTGCGCGCGCTCCAGCGCTCGCGCGTAGTCCTCCCGGAGCGACAGCGCGGAGTCCTGCGTCTCGACGAGCGATCTCTCGGCGAGCGCCGCGCGCGCCTCGCTCGCCTCCGCGGCGGTCTCCGCGCGCTTGGCGCTCTCCCTCGCCTTTGCGAGCTCGACGGACTGGAGCTTCACCAGTCGCTTGGCGCGCGTGTACTTGACCTGGAGCGCGTCGTTCTCCTTCCCCGCGGGGGTCCAGCCGTCCCCGGCATCGGAAGCCTCCTTCGTCTGCGTCGCCCGAAGGCGCTCGTGCAGGCGCTCGATCGTGTCGCACTGCGCCTGCAGCAGCCGCGTGGATGCATCGTACTTACGCCGAAGCTCCGCATCGGCGCCGTCC
>Ga0209666_1001512_pt1 | contig 17797 bp, 10 predicted proteins | sample SaaInlV_125m_DNA_FD_184679 | JGI IMG/M metagenome (GOLD analysis project Ga0209666, IMG submission 184679) | Marine microbial communities from expanding oxygen minimum zones in the Saanich Inlet - Saanich Inlet SI037_S3LV_10m_DNA (SPAdes)... | ecosystem: Environmental > Aquatic > Marine >...
CAGCCTTCTTCGCCGCAGCCGCGTGCCGCGTCGCCAGGAGCTCGGCCGTGCGCGCCGCCTCGAGCGCGCGCTCGATCTCGCCCTCCTCGGCGGCGCGAGCCGCCGCGCGCGCCGCCGACTCCTCGCGCGCCGCCGCCGCGCACGCGCGCAAGTCGTCGCGCGCCGCCGCGCGCGCCGCCGCGCGCGCCTCCGCCGCCGTCTCGCGGGCGCTCTTCTTCGGCCCCGCGCGCTCCGCCTTCGGAAGTCTCGGGGGTGGCGAGCGCGCCCATGGGTTCTCGGTCTCCGAGGGTCCTCGCTCCCGAGGGTCCTCGAGCCTTAACCCTGATCCCTCGGGGGGATCCGAGACGCGCGCCGAGGCGGAGGCGGCGGAGGCGGCGTCGTCGGGCTCCGCTCTCGACGGCTCGTTTCCGAGCTCGGCGTGCGTCGCGCGGACGGCGGCGACGCGCCGCATGAGATCCTCCGCGCCTTCGGGGTCGTCCGAGTCGCGAGCAGCCTCCGTCGCGTCGCGCGCGGCATCCACCGCATCAGCAGCCTCAGCCTCGAGACTCAGCGCGTCCGCTTCGAGCTCCGCGTCGTCTTCGGGTTTAGAGGGTTGGTCCGTTATATTTTCGTCGGGGTTGTCCGTCGCCGCGGCGTCCCCGTTCCACTCGAACGCCGTCGCGCGCGCCGCCCAGCGCGAGGGCGTCGCCGCGTCCGTCTGCGTCTCCGTCTCGACGCGGGAGGGAGGCGAAGCGGGGGAAACGCGCACACGGCGTTCGTCGAGCGTCGCGTCAGCCTCCGCCTCCGCCTCCGCCTCCGCCTCCGCGTCTCCGTTCGAAAACGTCGCCGCGCGCCACGCCTCTATCCCCGCGGCGGCCAGTTTCGAGGCGCGCCACGTCTCGGCGACGCGCTCCATCTCCAGCTCCATCGCGGCGGCGCGTTCCGCGGCGGCAGCCTCCTCGCGCGCGCGCGTCGCCGCCGCGGCGAGCGCCCAGCAACGCAACGCGCGCCGCGTCTTGCGCACCAGAAAACGCACCGCTCCGCGCGTCCCGGCGACTTCGCGCGCGCGCTCGGCGTCCGCCGCCGCCGACCGCCACGTGGCGAACGCGATTCGTTTCGCCCTATGTTTCGCTTTCATCGCCGCCTCGAAAGCGCGTTTCTCCGCGATCGATGCCATCGACTCAGCCTCCTTCGCCTCGGCGCGAGCCAGTTTGCGCGCCCGAGCCGCCGCCGCCGCGTCGCGCTCCGCGACGAGCGCCGCCTCGGCGGCGACGCGTCGCCGCTGCGCCGCGTTTCTCGCGCGCTCGGCGTCGGCGATTTCCCTCGCCGCCTTCTCGCGCGCGGCGTTCGCGGCCGCGAGCTTGGCCGAGCTCTTCGCCTCCACGTCGCGCTCCTTCTCGACGAAACGCTTTTGTCTGTTTTCCTTCTCCGCGAGCTCCTTCGTGAGCCGCGCGCGAAGCGCGCGCACCTCCTCGTCGATGCGCCGCCGTTCGCTCGCCGCAATCTCGCCGGAGGCGGATTTCAGCGGCTCGGGGCGGCGCCACCCGCGCGCCGCCGCGGCCGCAGCCGCGGCAGCCGCGGAGGCGGCCCTGAGCGCGCCCGTGCGCTCCACGAGCCTCGAGGCGCCGAAGTCATCCTCCGCGAAGGGCCCGCGCGGCGGCGCGGCGGCGGCGATGGCGGCGAAGACGCGCGCCCGGGACGATTCACGGCCAAAGGCCGCCGCGAACGCCCGCTCGTCCTCCGCCTCGGCCTCGAGGCGCGCGCGCGCGCTGGACGCGGGCGCGCGCAGCGACCGCCACCGCCCACCCGTGTTGGCGACGTCCAGCGCGTCCGCGTCGTCCGCGTCGTCCGGGAACCGCGCGTCCCGGCGAACGTCGTCGGCGTCGTTTCGGGGACTCAGCTGGCGCATCAGCTCCTTCGCCTCCCTGAGCACCTGCGCCGCGCGGGTCATGCGCGGGGACGGGCCCGGGGGTGGCTCGGCGGTCGCGCGCGCGCGGTCCCGAGACGGTCGCTCGGGGGTTCCGCCGGCCGAGCGCTTCGCGGGGATGCCCGCGGGGGCCTCCCCGCGCGCGCGTCGCGCCGTCCCAGAAGAAGCCCGCCGACTCGACGGGTCATCTCCGCGCGCGCCCACCCCGGAGGGCGCGCGCCCTGTCCGCCCCGAGCCCTTCCGCTCCGCGCGGGCGTCCCCGCGGGACGCGGTCCGCGCCCGCTCGGGGCCCTCCATCGCGCGCGTGCACCCGCGCGCCGAGAGATGGGCGCGAGGCGGGGTCGACGCGACCGAGAAAACCGCGCAGCTCGTTCAAACCGTTGAGCGACGACTACAGTACGAGTCGATACCAGTGGTGATTTCCGATTCATCGAGAGCCGATCGATCGCCGCGATCACGCGGCCACGATTGACCACGATTAAAACCTGGGTTTCAATCATTCCGACAAAAAGGATAGCGGTCCTCGCGGCTGGGTCAACAGACCCTGAAATCCCCCGACTTCGGACCCGTTGAAAAAAGAGAGAAGTCAACCGCGCGAATCTAGTCAGATTCCGAAACCCGCGGTTCACGCGATTGGCTGATTGTGCCAAGGTGTCGGCAACCCATATGAGCTGGCAGCGTTTCGGAGCTCTTTCGCGGTTTTTTCGAGAGGCTTTTCCGGAAAAAGTTGGCCGTGCGATAACACAGTCAGTAATGAACGCGCACGCTCAGCTCGCGTTGCGGGCTCCCGCGGTCTTCCGCGGGAGGACCGCGGCGCGCCCTCGCGCGCGCGCCGCGAACGCGCGATGGGTATCGACGTCGCCGACGAGCGCGGCCCGATGCGACGGTCGCGCCGACACGAGGCGCGCGAATTTCGGAACGAACGGACGCGCCAAACGGGATGTTCGCGCGAGCGCGGCGGAGGTGCGTCCGGATGTCCCGACGCGGCGGCGCGCGCGAGCGTGAAATACCCCGTATCGTCTCGCCTGATCGTCCCTGACGCCTCTTCTGACCACGTCTCCCCCTCGCTACCCTCTTTCGCGCGCCGCGCAGGACTCCGGCGCGTCTCGCGCGAGCGTCGCGGTCACGGCGATTTCCTCGCCCGCGGAGGCCAACGCGGAGGTTGCGGAAACCTCATCGGCGCCGGCGAACGCGCCCGCGCCGATGCCCGACGCGCCGCGAATCAAGCCGCGCCCCAAGCCGGGTCCCGTCGCGCTCGACCGCCTGCAGGCGGTGGTGCTCGCGGGCGGGACGAGCTCGGGTAACCCGCTGACGAAGTTCGACGCGCGCGCGTCGCTCAAGTTCGGCGCGAGCTATCGCCTCATCGACTTCCCAATGGCCAACATCATCAACTCCGGCCTGAAGCGCGCGTTCGTGCTCACGCAGTTCAACTCCTACACCCTGAACCAGCACGTGCAGGCGGCGTACCCGCCTGAGGTGTTCGGGTTCGGGAGCCAAGGGTACGCGCGCGCGCCCACCTCCGCGTCGCCCGCGACGACCGCCCCCCACGCCCCTTCGATCTCGACGCGACTCAACGTTCCGCGGACCGAGGAAATCGATTAACTCAGCGCGTAAACCGTGAAATGCTAATCGTATGGGCAACCGGCGGCAACCGTCAACCGTCGGCGAACGTCGTCCGCGGGTTCGTGACGGTTCACGCGGTTGTGGCGAGCGGGATTTTTAACCGATTTTTTTTTAGCGAAGCGAAGCGAAGCGAAGCGAAGCGAAGCTCGCGGACTCGGACGAGTTTTCCGACGCCGGCCAAAGAGAGACTGACACGCCGTTCCCCCAACGCGACTCCTACAACGACCTACGCCCCTTTCGACACAACAGGTACGTGGACGTGCTCCCCAGCTTCCAGACGGTGGACGAGAAGGACTGGTCGTTCGGGAGCGCGGATTGCGTGCGGCGGCACTACAAAGCCGGCTCGCTCCGCGGACCGTCCTTCGTCGAGGAGCCGGAGGCGTACCTGATTCTCTCCGGCGAAGCGTTGTACCGCATGGACTATCAGGAGATGCTCCGGACGCACAACGAGACGGGTGCCGGGATCACGATCGCGACCGTGTCGCGGAGAATCGGGGACCTGGACGTGACCAACTTGGGCGTCTGCGGCGTGGCGCCGACGGAGGCGGGGACCAGAGCGAGGGGCGAGGTTTTCGCGTTCCAGGAGCGCCCGTCTGTTGAGGAGCTGCAGACGGTGGCGGTTGGTTCGCCAGACGACGCGACGGACCCTCCACTGACGGACTGCGACGTGCACGTGAACATGGGCGTGTACATCTTCAGCAAAACCGCTATGGACAGCCTGCTCGGCGTCATCGAGCTGTGCTCGGAGCGGCTGGATTTCGGAAAGGATATCCTGCCGATGGCGATTTCCTCCGGCGTGGAGGTGCGCGCGCACGTTCACGAGGGGTACTGGCAGCCCATTCGCAATTTGCGCGAGTGGTACGACGCTAACTTGTCGCTGTGCAAGACGAAGAGCGACGAGCAAAACGCGATGAGCGTGATTGACGCCGAGTTTCCCATCTACACCGTGCCGCGCTGCTTGCCGCCCGCGCGCTTCCGCGGCGAGGTGTACTCGGAGGGCTCCATCGTGTCCGAGGGCGTGGTGGTGGGCGACGGCGCAACCGTGGTGGACTCCATCGTGGGGCCGTGCGTGGTGCTGGGAGAGGGCGTGCAGGTGCGCGGAAGTATCTTCATCGGGCACCAGGAGACGGGGTACCTGCACGGCGACGGCGCGCCGGACGTGGGCAAAAACTCTGTGCTTATGAATTGCGTCGTGCACTCGGACGTGGTGATCGGCGAGGGGTGCGTGCTGACCAACGAGGCGGGCGTGCTGGAGCACAACGGCGTGGACATCCAGAGCGGGAAGGGGTACATGATCCAGGACGGGATCATCGTGTTCATGCCGGGCACTACGGTTGAGCCGGGCACGGTGATTTGATCAAAGAAAAGGGAGGGTCGACGACGGGCAACACGCGCGGGACTTCGTCGCGGAGGGAGGTTGCGAAGCAGACGGCGAGCGCTGGAAGAAAGAAGAGAGACGCCGCGAGTTGGAGTTGGTTTTGTTTTGTCGCGAAGTGCACCACCACGACGCGCGTCGTGGTTTGAGGTTTTGATTTGTACGAAAGGTATTAGCTATACGCCGCGCCTATCAATAAAAGCTATCAATAAAAGAAGAGCGTCACTTAGATTTCTTCTCGGCGTCGCGCGGCGAGTCTTGCGAGAGCCCCGCGTCGCGCCGCGCGAACTGGTACCACAGCCACACCGTCGCGGGCGTCCCGCAGTGCCACAGCGCGTGCGCGTCCAGCAGCCCGTACACGGGCGGGAAGTCCAGCACCTCCGCGAGCGCGCACGCGTTCCAAGCCAAACAACACGCCGCCAGGTAGTTTCGGCCGGGCCGTGGACCCTCTCTCTTCCCAAAAAACGCCCACCGCAGCATGACTACCCAGTGAAACACCGCCACGCACACCATCACCGCCATGTTGTGCTGGAAGTGGTACTTCGTGCCGTCCTCCTGGCGGCGGTTGACGTACCACAGGTGCGCCAAGAAGCAAAAGGCGAAGCACGCGAGCGCGCCCGCCAAACGCCGCGGCTCGGCGATTGCGCGCGTCCGCGCCACCGCCGCAAAGGCGGCGAAGAAGAAGATGGCGTTCGCCGCGCCGTAATCCAACGCGTGCGTCCACGGCGTGTCTCTGGCGTGGAACACCGCGCTCCACAGCCAGCCGTGCGTCTGCACGACGCCGTTCGCGAACCAGAGGGACGCGGAGAGGCGGGGGGGGAAGACGGACGCCGCGCCTCGCGCGTCTTCGATTCGACGCCCCGCGCTCGCCCTCCACAGTTCCGGCAGGAACCAGACGTGCACGGCGGCGTTCGCGAGCGACGCGACGCAGGAGACGATCTCTTGCACGCCCAGCACGCGCTCGAAGGACCACTTGCCGTAGTACTTGGCGGTGTTCAGGCCCTCCGCGGCGCGGACGCGGACGACGGTGCGCATGCACCTGTACTTGCAGTCGGACGCGCAGTCCCAGCCGGTGAGCCGCATCGCGAGCGTGAACTCGGGGGGGAACTCGCCCGGGCCGAGCATCGAGCCGTCCCTCGCGCACGCGGGGACGCACCCACCGGTGGTGAAGGGCGCACCCTTGTGCGTGACGTGCGCGCACCCCTCGATGTTGCAGGTGTCCATGCACGACAGGAACAGCCGCGAGTAATAGGAGAAGTCCTCGTTCGGATCGGTCGCCTTGGCTATCTTCGCGCCGGCGGCGGGGGTGGGCGCGATGCATACCAGAAGAGCGAAGCACGTCAACACACCCCGCGCGAAGCCCGACATGTCACGCCGTCCCGACATCCTCCTCTGCGTCGCGGCGACTGCGCGCGCTCCGTTCGTTGTTACCACGAAGGCAATATTTGTATGACGCTGCTGACGCGACCTTGGCAGTGTCCAGCAAGTTGCTGAGTTTGCCCGGCGCGGGCGGCCGGGCGGCGGGCGCCCAAAAAACTGTAACCGCAATCTCTGAGCGCCTTCCCACGCAGAGTCGCTCGCGCGGGGGCGGTCGAGGCGCGGGACCGGACGCGGCGTGCGGCGGTGTTCTTCGCGCCACGATGAACGGCTCGACGGCGAGCGGCGCGGAGGAAACCCCCCGCACGTCCGTGAAGCGCCGCGCGAAGGATGCGGCTCAGGAAGCTTCGTTCGCGTACCACGCGAAGATGGTCACGTACCTGCTGGCGTGGAGCCTGGTGAGCGGGCTGATCATCATCCTGAACAACTGGGTCATGCACTACGACGGCTTCCCGTTCCCCATCGCGCTCTCCGCGACGGGCCCGCTGTTCAGCTGGGTGGTGAGCGCCGTGTTGGTGGCCTCGGGGCACACGAGGCTGGAGCGGCACATGACGTTCAAGACGTGGATGAAACAGGTGTTCCCCATCGGGTTCTTCACCGCAGTCACCTACGCCACCGGGAACGAGCTGTACCTCTACATGTCCGTCTCGTTCATCCAGATGATGAAGAGCATGAGCCCGATCGTCGTGTTGTTCCTGCTCGTGGCGTTCAAGTTGGACGTCCTCACCACCCCGAAACTCGTCGGCGTCGCAACAATGTCCGCCGGCATGCTCGTCGCGTGCCACGCCGAGCCCTCATTCAATCTGTTCGGCTTGGCGCTGATGGTCGTCGGCGAGGCCGCCGAGGCGATGCGCATGGTGTTCTTCCAGCAGCTCCTCGGCGTGGCGCAGTTTGGTTTAATCGAGGGGCTGTTCTACACGTGCCCCGCGAACTTCTTCTTCCTGTGCATCGGCGTCGCCGTCTTCGAGGAGGGCGAGATCAAAAAGCCGGAGAACTACGAGCGCGTGTTGCGAAACCCGGGCCCGTACCTGTGCATCTCTGCGTTGGGTTTCTTGGTCATCCTCACGACGCTCGGCGTGATTCAGACGTGCGGCTCGCTCACCTTCAAAGCCGCGGGGCAGGTGAGGAACATAGGCATCATCATCGTGAGCATGGCGGTGTTCGGGGACCACGTGACGGTCACGCAGGCGGTGGGGTACGCCATCAACGTCGTCGGCTTCTGCGTGTACCAGGTGGTGAAGACGCGCGAGGACCTGCATAATTTGCGGGAGGAGTTTGCGCGTGAGGCGCTGGACGGAGACGAGGGTGTTCGTACCGCCGCGGGAGGGGAGGACGCCACGGCGAAGACGCCGCTGCTGGACCACGCGGGGTCGCCGCTGGGGGGGGACAAGAGGGGGCGTGGCGTTTCGAGCGGGGTATAGCGGGCTGTAGCGGGGTAGATAACCGACGACGACAAAATTATTATTAGACGGAGCGACTTCAAACGCGAAAGCGAGGGTATTCGTAGCTACGACGTACGATACACCACATGACGCGATACACACATCACCCCGCCGCCTGCGCGGCGGCGTCGCACCGCGCCTCCGCTTCGTCCGCGAGCGCGGCGAGCCGCTCTACGACGGCTCGCGCGGCGAGCGCCTCGGCGCGCGCGTCGAGCGCTTCGGATTCCGCGGCGCGCGCCTCCTTCTCAGCAACCGCCGCCGACGCCGCCGCGCGACGCGCGCGCGCTACGCTCGCCTCAGACGCGGCTTCGGCCTCGGCGCAGGTGGCGTCCGCCGTCTTGAGCGCGCGCGTCGCTACGGCGAGCGCGGAGGACGCCTCCGCGGCGGCGCGCTCCAGTCGGTCCGCCAGCGCTCGCGGATCTTCGGCGCCGGCGTCCGTCGCGTCGGCGCGCGTCGCGGGTCTCTTCGGCCCCCCGAACATCGACGCGAGCGTCTCGCGGTTGCGCGCGACGTTCGCCGCGCGGACGCGCTCGAAGTCAGTCAGACGCGCGTCCTCCGCGGCACTCGACCCGTCGCCGTCGCCGACTCGAGGCTCGCGATGCTTGCGCTTTTTCCTACCTTTTTCCTCGCGCCGCCGGATCGGGGGCTCGTGCAGCGCGAACCGCTTGCGGCCGCCGCGCAGGGAAACCTCGTCCAGCCACGCGTCCATCGGGTCAAACGGAGGTTCAAGATTCGGATCAAACTTTGGATCCGTGTTTGGATCCTTGGGAGTTTTTTTTGTCGTCGTAAGAGCTTTACCTCGAGTCGTGCTCCTCAAAGCGTCCTCCGTCGTCTCCTCGTCCAAATCTGTTCGGTCCCCCGCGTCTCGCGTGTCGTCCTCCGTCTTCTCCACTTTCCTCCACCCCTCGCTCGCGGCGTCCTCGGAGTGGCTCTCCTCGGCGTCCCTCGGCGCCGACGCCGCGGGCAGCGCGAAGGGCGAAGGGCGCGCCGAATCCAACACTTCCCTCGCGCCCGTCGGGTCGCCGTTCCGGATGTCCGTCCCGTTCTTATCAGCCTTGAGCGCCAGCGCGTGGCCCTTCCTGGCCACCGAGAACGCCTTGAGCTCGCGGTCGGTGAGCGGCGCGGCGCATCCCTGCGAGGGGTACGCGAACCCGCACCGCCACGTGGCGCTCGCGCCGATCTGCGCGAGAGACTGCGTGGGGGGTATCTCCCGCCATCGGTCGCACTTGTCGCACGCGACCCAGGAATCGCGGAATCGCGTCGCCGCCGCGACGTGCAGCCTGTCGGTGAGCCGCTCGAACGCGGCTTCTTCCATGAACGCCGCGTCGAACGGCACGTTAAACTCGCCCGCGTGGTGGAACTCGTCGAAGAAGCGGCGGTAGGTGGCGAGCTTCGTCGCCTTCGAGGCTACGGGCGACACGAGGCAAAACACCGCGATGCCGAACCCGATCGGCGTGTGGTCGTAGTCCTTGAACATGATGGCATCGCGTCTAAGGAACACGCGCGGGAAAGGAAGCAGTCTCTGGAAGTAGCTCGTGTCCGTGCTGTTCCGGCACACCAGCAGGATCCCGGGGCAAAAACCCCACTCCACCTCGTTGATGGCGCGGTTGATGAACCGCCACTGCACGGAGGACTCGTACGAGGGGTTCAGTATGACGTGGAACCCCTTCCAAGAGTTTTCCTGCTTTAAGCCGTCGTCGGCTTTGTCGTACGTCTTCTCGGCGGGGATGTTCGGCCGGCGCTTGGAGTTAGTGCACGGATCTAGCAAACCGCGGATGATGGGCTGTTCGATCGTCGGCAGGTTTAAATCGAACACGCGACACCCGGCGTCGATCACCCAGTCCGGGGTCAGACCGTCCTTCTCGCCGTCCTCTCGCGGCTCGTACACGCGAGCCGCGTGCCGCGGGTCCACGGGCGCGCCGAGCGCAAAGGCCCTCTTCCTCCGTCCGTTTCCGTTCGTCACACCGGTCCCCTCGTCTCCGGAGTCCTCCTCGCCGGACTCCTCCTCCCCCTCGCTGGCGCTCCATGTGGGGACCCAGGCCCCCATGCAGGCCTCCTCCGCCTCCTCCAGCGCCTTGCGCGCCACGGAGGCCACCACGCGCAGACCGTGCTTCCCCTTCTTTTTCGGGGCGGACCGCCGCGTCGCGATCGCCAGAAGTCGCGCCGAGAAAGCGTCGTGCCGCTCGCGCGCGCGAAACGCGTTTCGCGCGTCCGAATCTCCAACGCTCGTTCCCGTCCCTTCTCGTCCCTCCGGCGACGAAAGACGCTCGCGCGAAACCTCCGCGTCGCCGACCCGGGGGACCCGCCCGTCCGCGTCCAAACGTTCGTGTTCGTGGATGAAAAAAGGCACCAGAGCATCTGCTCCCGCCCACGCGAACGAGCCGTCGCCGAAACACCGAACCAGCGCCATGGGTGTGGACGGCGGCGCGCCGCGGCTTCGCCACAGCCGTTCGATTTGCGAACAGTTGCGCAGTTTCCACACGCGCCCGGGCCACCACAGCGCGCTCGGGTCGTCCGCGTCGAACGAGCCGTCGTCGTTGTCACGCGTCGGAGTTAAACTCGCGTTCGGAATCGGAATCGTGTTGTTCTGCGTGTCTTTTGGCTGGCTCTTCTTGGACGAAAGGCGCGCCCAGACCAGGTCGCCGGCGGCGTACCCGGGAGGCGGCGGAAGCTCCTTCTCCGGGACGCGCGTCTGCCAGTCCACGTCGCACAGCGGCTTTTCGTCGTCCGAGTCGTCCGAGTCGTCCGAGTCGGAAGCGTCTCCCTCGGATGGGTTGTTTGGAGTTGGATCACAGTCGTCGTCTCCGAAGTGTTCTTCGCTTTTGTCAAAAGGACGTTCGTCTTCCTTCGCGTCCGCGACGCGCCGCGGTCGCGCCGGCGGCTTTTGTTTTTTTTTGGGGCATCGAGAGGGCGGTTTACGTCGCGCGCGAGTTTTAGTCGACGGTTTCGGTGTCTGGCCCTTCGCGCGGGACTTGCCCTTCCCGGTTGGACCCCACAGCGTGGCGGGGACGAATAAGGGCTCCGGGGCGCGCCGTTTGCGGCCGGTGGTGTTGAGCTCCTCCGCCAAACGACGCGCGAGGACCTCGTCCGACACGGGAACCTGCTCCCGCGCGGGCATGTCGAACGCGTCACCACCTGTTGTCGGGACTTCCGAGATGATGTTCGTGTGCACACTCCCGGACGCGTCGCGCCCCCGATCAAAGGGCGCGGCGGCGTCCGCGGACGCGTCGCGGTTCGCGTCGGGTGCGTCGGACATCGAGAGGCGCGCGTGACGGGTGACCCGTCGCGGTCCTGACAGCGTCCGGCGCGAGCGATCGGAATGACACATATTGCCGAAGTTCGAGACGCTCTCGTCGGTTCTAGAAACCAATCGCCGATCCGCGCGTCCCGCTCGGCCGGTCGAAAGAGGTCTATCGCTACGACACGTAAAAAAGTTAACAACGCTCTCCAACCTTTCGCTTATTTACCTTGCGCTTCTCAGCTCCCCTTGGCCGCCTTCCCCGCGGACGCTCTTTGGTCGCGCGCCTTGACCCGCATCTCTCCCGCCCTCTGTTCGAACCCGACGTGCGCCGCCGCCGAACACGTCAGCAGCGACCAGGCGAGGAATAAAAGCGCGTCTTTCGTTCCGCGCGCGAAATACGCTCTTACGAGCTCGTCTAAACCGTCTACGCCGACCACGTACCCGACCATGTTCCCCGCGATCAGGACGTGCACGTTGACCGCGCCCATGAACGACCGCGCTACTCGAAACCCAACGGTGTCCCTTGAACTGACCGTGGGAAACAGTTTTCGACCGATCTCTTTGACCGCGAGTTCCGGCGCTAAAAACACAGCGAACACGACGCACCACCCGATGAGACGGTGGTTGATTTTATCGTGCCACGCGGCGACGAATCCGAAAACCGCCCACGCGTTGATTAAGCGGTACTTCGCCCCACCTAAAGGCACGTACACGTACCGCACCAGCCACTTGTTGTAGGAGGCGTGCCACCCCTTCCAAAAACCCAGAATGGTGGCGTTGTTGTTCACGCACCGCAGCATGTTCTCGGGCGCCTCCACGCCGCTCGCCAGCGCCCATACGCGGAAGAAACGCCACATCACCGTGAACTTGAGGTACATGAAGTTGAGCGTCGCCAGGCTCGTCGCGCCAACCTCGAAGGGACCGAAAACGCCGGAAATTCCGTCGCGCGTCCACACGCGCGTGACCGCCATGGCGTTCGTGTACACGACGTGCGTCCAGACTTCGAGCAGCAGAAACACGAGGCCGAACTTGAGAAGCGCGTAGCGGAAAACCGCCCGACGCGAGTGCGACGTCTGCGCGTTTCGCAGCTGCGGCGCGAACCCGTCAAACGCCGCCGTCGGGCCCGCCAGGTACAGCGGCGGGTACAGGCAGTACGCCAAGTACTCGAAAAACGAGTATTTGATGCTGTCCGGCGGGTCACGGACCAGGCTGTCGTAATCGCGCGCGTTCGCGTTTTTTAAGAGTGTACTTTTCGTCGCGGAGGCTTCGACGGGTACCGTTCTTCGGTTTGTCTTCGGCTCCGTTTCGGGAGACTCGGGCGCGTTCGCGGCGCGCGCGGCGGGGGCGGCGGGCGCGTTCGCGGGGTCTTCGATTGCCTCCCCCTCGATTGCCTTCGTTCGCGTCTTCGGCTCCGGTTTCGTCCGCCGCCGCGCGTCCCGCGCGCGGCGGCGGTGCAGGTCCGCTCCGAAGCTGATCAGCCGGAGCACGAGCAGGTTGAAGTGCACCCACCAGCGGGGCAGGATGCCCTGGAACGCCGCGTCCAGCGGCGCGAGGAAGGGCAAACCAACGCCGGCGAACGACCAGTCTTGCGCGGTGTACTGCACCGCCGCCAGCGCGGCGAGCGCGCTGACCCACACGGCGGCGAGTCCGATTCTGGGGCGCCCCGCGAACACGCGGCAGACGCAGTAGTGCGCGCAGAGGAGCGATAAAATCCAGAGCGACCGCGCGCCGTGCAGGTACGCCGCGACGACTGCGCCGTACAAAGCGTGGAACGCCGGCATGGCGTTCGGGCCGAGCGTCCTCCGCGCCACCGCCACGAGCGGCGCGGTGACCAGCGCGGCGCCGAGCAACGTGGGGAAGGGCGTTCGGAACCCGCGCCACTGCGCGTCAGAGAGGTCTACCTGGCGCCCGAACAGCCAACCCGGCTGTAGGCCGGGGAGTCGCGCGGGTCTCTGCGAGACGCCCGCGTCGACGCCATCCGAAAACCCGAGGGACGACTCCGCACGCGCGCTCCACGCGCGCCATCCCGCGGACACGCCTCCGTCGTACTTCACGGACATCAGCGCGCACTTCGCCGTGCACACCGCGTCCAGGAGCACCGCGATGGAGAGCGCGAGCGCCATCTCCGAGGCGGGCGCCTTGGGGGGCGGAGGCTCCGCCCCCGGCGTCTTCGCAGGCATGGTGGCGCGCGCGCTGCAAAGTGTCTGCGCCCTTCAACAACAACAGGGGCGAACAGGTCGACTGATGTCGCGTGGTCGCGTCGTAAAAATGCGTTGTCGAATCCCTTGAATCCGAGGTGACGTGGTCACGCCCGAGCACAACTCCGAGCACCGCCATCATGAAGTTCACGCACGCCGTCCTCCTGTTCGCCCTCGTCGGCGGCGCGACCGCGCGCGCCGTCCCCGTCGAGAACGCCCGCCTGGTCGCCCCCGGCGACGACGCCCCGCTCGTGATGCGGCTCTCGGAGGATTTCCTCGCCGAGGCGACCGCCTCGCTCGACGCGGTGGGCGCGCACAAGCTGCCGTACAGCAACCCGTCCACCGGCGATTGCATGGAGGGCGAGTCCTCCGTGTCCATCGGCGGTCTCCCCGGCGCGTTCTGCTCCCCCTCGTGCGGGCCCGCCACGCCCTGCCCCAAGGACACGCACTTTGGCGCCACCGCGGAGGGCCAGTGCGTGCTGGAGACGCCCGGCCACAACCAGCCCACGCAGTGTGCGCTGATTTGCAAGCCGGGCGCCGGCGGCTGCCCCCGCGGCGCGTCGTGCCAGCCCATCCAGGGCCTCGGCATCTGCACGTACCCCACCGGCCCCCGCGAGGAGACGCCCGAGGAGACGCCCGAGGAGGAGACCCACTGAGAGGTCGGGCGAATCGCGCGCGCGCGCCGACGACGCGAGCGCGCGACGTACAAAAGTGTAAGCGCCTCCTGAGGAATCTTTTTCGCTAAAAGTTTGTCACAAAGACCTTTGTCACAACACTACGTCTGGTTTTCGCGCGTTCCAAAACTCCGGACCGCCTCGTACTCCTTCTTGGGCAGCGGCGCGTGGTACACCAGCGAGTGGAACACCCAGTGCCAGTCCACCACGGGCACGCCAAGCGCCCTGCCCACGGCGACGCCGGACCCGTCGCCGCCATCCACGACCGCCGTCGCGCCCTCCGCCCACCCGAACCGCTCCAAATCCGTCTCCTCCTCGGCGCTCGCCTGCGAGTCGGGCACCGACTCGGGAATCTCCGTCTCGCAGAAACGATCTCCGACGTCGTTTTCGTTTTCGGTTTCGTTCGCGTTTCTCGTCTTGCCGCGCGGCGTCCCGCGCCCGAGCGCGCCCGGCGCGCGACAGAGCACCGCCTCCGCGCCGCCCGCGAGAAGCAGACGCTCCATCTCCGCGACCAGCAGGCGCGCCGGCGCGGACGCCACCGCCACCACCTCCCCGGCGAACGCGCCGGGCGCGCCCGCCGCGACGCGCCGGCGGCCGCCCGCGGGTCCGACCCCGAAAACCGCGAGCGTTTTCGTTTCGTCACGCGTTTCATCGTCATCACTCCTGCCCGGCGCGACCCAGCTCCCGTCCTCGGCGCGGCGCCCGCGCCCCAGGTCCTCGAGCTCGAAGTCCCGCTCGGGGAGCCACCGGCCCGCCTCCGCGCACCGCTCCAGGTACGAGAAAGGAAGCACCCACGCACCCCGCGCCACCGCCTCCAGGTACTTCACCGTGCGCGAGCGCACGAACGTGTTCGTCTCGTCAACGTCCATCAGGAGGTGCGTCGCGCGCGCGGGGAAGCCCTCGGCGGGGTCCGCGGCGGTCGCGGGTTCGATTCCCGTCGGGTCCCCCCCCGCCTTTATTGTCGCGTCGTTCGCGCGCGCCACAGCCTCGGCGAGCGCCGCCGCCTTTCTCTTACCCCAGGCGCCTCCGAGCGACGCGCTCCGTGCTGAAGTGGACGGCGCGGCGTACGCGTACGCAAAGACGCGGGACCCGCGGGCGCGAGATAAAGACCGTCCGTCGCGTTCGTCCGCGTCGCGCGGAGGTCTCGCCGCGTCGCTCCGCGGTTCGCTCGTTTGCTTTTTTTCCGTTTCGTCGTCGTCGTCGTCTCGCTCGTCGCGCAGCGCGATCTCGATGAGCTGCTCCACCAGCTCATCGTCCAGCTTTTCCAGCTCGGCGAGCAGCTTCTTGAGCGCGTGCGTGAGGCGCTTCGGCGGGGGCTTCCCGTGTGCCGCCGCGTACAGACGCCGCGCCTGCGGCGCAGTCAGACGCCGCACGCGCGACGGTTCGCGCGGCGTCGCGGAGGCGACGAGTTTTGGAGGACTCGGAGGACTCGGAGGAATCGTCGCCGCGACGGAGACTGTCGGAGACTGTTTTTCTTTCGCGCCGCACGGCGTGTTGAGACTCGCGCGACTTCCGCGCGCGTCATGGCGCGTTTTATCGCTTCGGAACGTGCCGTTCGGGTCGGTGTTTTGCGTGTCGCGGTAGCTGACGTAGATGGGCGTCGGGCTGGGAAGCGTCTCGGAGGCGCTCCGGGCGTTTTCGTAAACGTTTTCGTCTTCGTCTCGGTCGCGCGGCGCCGGCGCGATCTCGCGTTTTCGTTTTCGTTTTTCGTTCGCGCTCGTTACCGTCTCGAGACGCGCCGCGAGGAACGCCAACGCGGCGTCGATCGAGCGCACGTCGCTCGCGAGCTCGCGGCACCTGGCCGGCGTCGGAACGGCGAGAGCGAGGCTCGCGTCGGTCTCCGGGGTCGAAACGGATTCGCGAATCCGCGCATCCGCGTCTTTTTCCTCCACGCGTGTTCTTTCCGCCGCGAACCTCGCGAGCGCCGACTCGATCTGCTCGATGACGCCGTTGTAGGTCTGGTTCACGCGCAGGTCCTTGAAGTGCAGGGGCATCCCGCACTGCGGGCATTTGCTCTCGTACACGCCGTGGCCCTGCAGCTTGTCCTCCACGCACGCCAGGCAGAACGTGTGGCAGCAGGGCAACGTCGCCGGATCCCGCAAAACGCCCTCGCAGATCTCGCACGTGAGCTCGTCGCTCAGCCTCTTGACGCCCGCGTGCTTGGACGGGCGGAGGTCGTCGTACCCGTCCATCGCCGCCGCCTCGGCCATCGCCGCCGCGACGGAGGCGCGCCGCTTCGTGGGGGGCATGCCGGCCGCGCGACGCGTAGTGTGCCCGCGGTTCAAAAAGTTGGCACACCCGAACAATTCGTCGTGCAGCCGGACGCCGGACCGAGAGCGACCACGCGCGATTCTACGAGACGACTACGTTACACGCGAGGACTACTACTTCATCGCGGGGTGCGGCTCGACCCCCCGCGGCACGACCCCCGGCCCGTGCGTCCTGACGCCGCTCTGCGCGACCGCCTCGTCCGTCTCGTCGAACCCGTCCGAGCGGAAGAAGGTGTAGGACAGGATGACGTCGTTCACGTCCGCCATGGCGGGATCCGTCGCGAACTCGGGGTCGAGGTAGAAAAACACCGGCATGTCCACCTCTTCGCCCCCGCGCAGACGCTGTTCCTCGAAACAGAAACACTGCACTTTGTTGAAGTAGCTCCCGGCTTTGTTCGGCTGCACGTTATAGGTCGCGACGCCCACCACCGGTTCCTTCGATCGGTTCTTCGCGGTGAAGAACGCGAGGGTCGTCTCGCCGGGCCGCACGACGACGTTTTTCTGCGTCGGCGCGAATCGCCAAGGCATGCCCTCGGCGACGTCGGCGTTGAACGAGACGGTCACCGCGCGGGCAGACGCCGCGGCTTTGGTTCGCTCTGGCAAAGACTCAGACTCCCGCAGCTTGTCCTCGATGGTCTTGCGCCGCGTCGTGCCCCCGAAACCCGTCGCCTGGCAGAACATGCGGTACAGAGGCACGGACGCGTACGTCGCGCCGACCATGCCCACGGCGAGCGCCAGAAGGTAGATGCCGCCCGCGCTGGCGCTGCCTCGAGCGCGCGCGTTGACGGACGCGATGTGCGCCGCGCGCGCCTGTCTCGACGCCTCTCGCTTCGAGGCAGCCTCCGCGGAAGACGAAGGCGGCGCCGAGGACGAGGGGGCGCTCGAGGCGAACGCGCGCGCGCGAGCGCCGCGCGCGGCGAGACCCGCAGCCGCGGAGGACACCGCCGAGCCCCCGTGGGTCCACGTGTTCGCGCGCCAGCCGTCTACGGTGGGCGGAGACCACGGGTGCGGCGCGCGCGCCGCGGCGGACGGCGCGCCGTGCGACGCCGCCGCCGCCACCACGCGACGCACGCCGTGCCTCAGCATGCCGCGGGGGACTTGCGCAGCAGCGAGTGGCGCCAAAGGGGGCGTCGTCGGTGCCGAGATCGGTCTCATCACGCACGAGCGCGTGTGTCGATCGCGATTTACCACACTGCGACGAAATTTCGGTGAAGGTGGAAAAAGCCGTTGAGGAGCGCCGCGCGGCGCGGTCGCGACGACACACCACCGCGCGCGGTCTGGTCGAGCCCCATCTCCGGGCTCCCCGCGCGTGGCGATGGCGATGGAGGAGACACGTACGTCCGCGCGCGCCCCTTCGAGCCCGTCAGACGTCCCGCGCCCTCCGGTCTCCGTGAGCGACTCGGCACTGACGATGACGAAACGCCCGATGTGACGAACGTCTTGGAGCGCGCGACTGACCGCGACTCCCACGCACCATCCCATCCCCTAATGTCGCAGCGACGCAACCGGACGCGCGTGGCGACGCGCCGAGCCTCGTCGCGCTCGAGAGTCTCGCGGCGGCTTCCCCCGCGACGAACGCGACCTCGACACCCGCGGTTCCGCCCGCGGACGACGCCCCTTCTCGGCGCCTGGCGGACGTGTCCGCCAAGTTTTCCCAGTTTTACAGCGACCTCGAGTCGGAGAAAGCGCGC
>Ga0209666_1001513_pt1 | contig 17788 bp, 41 predicted proteins | sample SaaInlV_125m_DNA_FD_184679 | JGI IMG/M metagenome (GOLD analysis project Ga0209666, IMG submission 184679) | Marine microbial communities from expanding oxygen minimum zones in the Saanich Inlet - Saanich Inlet SI037_S3LV_10m_DNA (SPAdes)... | ecosystem: Environmental > Aquatic > Marine >...
AAGGACCGGCTGGAGCAACTGGAGCACAAGGTGCAACTGGTTCTGTCGGAGCAACTGGAACTAGTAGTGCTAGCACAATCTATACGGCTGATGGTACATTAACGGGGGATAGAACGGTAGATTTAGACGGGAATAGTTTAGATATATCTTCTATTTCTTCTAATAGTGGACAGTTAGATATTACTAATATAGAAGCTCAAATTAGGTACAAGGATTCAAGTGATAATACACTTAATTTATTACAATTGAACCAAAATGACACTATTTTTGTTGTAAATAATAAGTTTGAAGTTAGAGGATTAAGTAATACTACGTCTTTCAGACCGATAGACATAACAGCTAATACTACTCATAGATTACTTATGAGTACTGTTCAAACTTCTTTAGGTACTACTGATGATAATTTTGATTCAAACAATAACACTACTGGAATAATTAGGAACGGGACTTTTAGGCTTTATGCTACAGATACTAAAACAGTATTAAGAAACAACACCGTTATAATTTCAAACAGTAATATTAGCACCGTTATAGGAACTGAAGATATAAGCCTACAAGGTTCAACACTAATCAAAGGAAACGGAACGTCAACGGGTAGCGCATTATCTATTTACAACAATGATACAACGCCAAACAAACTTTGGGACTTCTTAGATAATGGGAATGTTTCAGTTACAAAAAGTTCTTCATTCTTATTAAGTGCAAATAAAACTTTAAAAGTTGATGGAAGTTCTAATACCAATCAAAATATTTTTGAACTAAACGGTGCAACTAATGCTTTTGGAACGGGTGCAATTACGGTGGGTGCGTATGGAAACTTAGAAATTAAAGGAACTGATTCAACTAGTAACTTTAAAGTTCTTACAATGTTAGGAAATGACTACCTTACTTTAGATGGTAACGGTAATCAGGCAACTTTAAGAACAAAGGCTTTTGATATTGGAACAAGCACGACAACGGGGTATAAGCTTTCTTTAGATGCAGGAAAGCACGAGTTTATCAGAAATACAATAATGGGTGCTAACTTTGACCTTGTTAATAGTCAAGTTAAATTTTGGGAAGCAGGAATGACTTCAAGAAAGTTTATCGTTGGTGGTTCTTCATTAATAGGAACTGAAAAAATAAGTTTACAAGGTGATACACTTTTAAACGCAAACGTAAATATACCAAACCTACCAACAGCTTCAACGGGATTAAGTTCTGGTGATTTATGGAACGATAGTGGGGTTGTAAGAGTAGGAACAACAGTGTCTAATTTCTTAGAAAAAAACACTGGAACAACTTACAACACAAACAACTTGATGACAGTAACACAAGCGGAATATGACGCATTAACCCCTGACGCAGACACAATTTATTTTATAGTATAATGAAAATAGGAAATTTAGATATAACAAATCCGAAAATAGGAACAACACCAATAAACAAGGTTTATGTTGGAAACAATAAAGTTTGGCCGAATATAGTTAGTGATTTTATTTTTGAAATCGACACAACTCTTGGCGATGGTTTGAATACTATGCATTTAAAAATTCAACAAAATTCTGATATAGTTATACATTGGGGTGATGATTCAACAAATACATTAGTAGGTCATGGACAATCAATTACACACACCTATTCAACTAGCGGTATTTATTTAATTAAGTATGTTGGTACTTTTGTTAATCCAACTTTTTTTGAAAGTACCACTCCACAAAAATTGATTTCAATTAAAAATTGGGGTACCTCAATTTCTAACCTTAGTAATTGTTTTAAAACTTGTATTAATTTATCAAATATTAATACTCCCGATAAGCCAATTCTATCTGGTCCTAATCCTTCTGTTTTCCAAAATACTAAGATTATTAATGGTATTAATGGTTGGGATTTTTCCAATATAACAAACCTTACAAATTTTTTATATGGTGCTAGTTTATATAACGAACAATTAATTTTAAATTCATCTAATTGTACTGATTTTGGTAGATTTTTACAAGGTGCAACAAGTTTTAATAGTAATTTAACTGTTGACTGTGCTAGTGTAACAAATAACTCCTTAATGTATTTTTTTATGTTTGGTTGTACTAATTTTAATAGTACATTAACTTTTAATAATCATCAAGGAGATCATTCCTTTCAAAGTTTTTTTGCTGGTTGTAGTAGTTTAACAAATTTAAACAACATTAATATTAATTTAACTAATATTAATCAAGGTTATGCTATGTTTCAAAATTCAAATAATTTTAATGATGACTTAACCAACTTTGAATTTACAAATCTAACTAGCGGTAATCGTTTAAAATATTTTTTACAAAATACCTCTTTTAGTGATTCAAATTATCAAGTTTCATTAATACATATTACGGGTTGGAATGGAACAACAGCAACAAAAACTTTGTCCAGTAATATTGAAGCGCATTTTAATAATGCACGTTATGAAATAGGCGGTCAAAGTGAAAACGCAAGAAATTATTTAATTAATACTTTAGGTTGGACTATAACCGATGGCGGTGGAATTTAAAAAATAATAAATAAAAAATGGCAAGTACAACAATAAAACCTGAAAAAAGTATAATTTATTACATAATTTATTCAAACGATTTATCCGTTTTATTTGACGGAAACGTCGGGGTTGGAAACGTTTTAACAACGGGGCAACCTAATGTTGAAGAGTTTTCAACGGAAGAAGAAATGAAAGAAAGGCTTGCAGTCTTAGAAGCAGAAAGAGAAAATAAAACAAAATAATATAAAAATTCTTATGGAAAATTCAAATTCAATTTATTACAAAGTAACAGGAAATTTAACAAGTGACTTCGGTGAAACAATTACAAACCCAGTTTTAAAAATAGATGTTAATTCAACAGGCGCAGAAAGTGACGGGCTTTTAAAATGCGAATACAAAGTTTATTTTTCTGAAGAAAACTATTTAGACGGAAAGTTCTTTTTTAAGGCTTGGGATTCAGAAGAAGATCAAAGAATTGTTAATTTCACATATCCAGTTATTGATGTTCCAACGTGGGGATTTATGACATATAAAGAATTACAATGCAAAATAATTGCGGATCAATTCGGATGGACAGTTGACAACGTTGTTTTAGTCGAAGAAAGTGAATAAAAATAATTAATACTAATGGGTAAAATAAAACTACTTAAAGGAAATAATTCTATATCAATAGATAGAATTACTATAAACGAAAATTTTGAACATATTCACGAAGATATTGATACTATAAAAAGTACTATTGCAAATAAGAATGTTGAAACTGTTTCTGGAAAAGTAGATAACGAATCAACGGTTCCAGGAACTACAATAACACAAGCATTAGAAAGTTTAAAAAATACGGTATTGATTCCTGGAGCAACAGGACCACAAGGTGCAACAGGAACTAATGCTTTCCCAGAACTTATTTTTGATTATTGGGTAGTGGACCCAATACATGGTGATGACAATACAGGAATTAAAGGAAGTAGAAATTTACCATTCAAAACAATTGCGGGTGCCGAATATGGCGGAACCGCAACTAGTTTTGTAGGTGCAACCTCTGGTGATACTATTATAATATCTTCAGATATTGCAGAAGCAAATAGAGGAAAAGATGGACTTACTTATATTTTTGAAAATAATTCAACAATGTCCTATCCGTCTACTTCTCCCGCTATTAGTGGATTGAATTGGAACTCTCTATGGACAGACCAATCAGGAACCGACATTTCATATACGGTAATAGGTGGTAGATTTACTATTGATTCATATTGGTATGGTGTCTGGAGAAGGTCTGTTGTTAGATTGACATCAGCTTCTAAGGTAGTAATGCTTGATACCGAACATATGGAAATTATTGGTGATGATGGTTGGAACTTTTACCTAGAAGGTGATGGATGTACGATAGATGTTAGAGCAAGTGGTGATATAGTTTATGCTTGGATGCTGGTTAGAGTAGAAGCGCCCAATACAACTTGTAATGTTTACTCAAAAGGTAGCATAAGAACAAATGACTTAGGTTACGGCTCATCATTAATTAGAACTGACGGAGACGGTACTGGAACTGTTGATTGTAGTAATACTAAATTAAATTTAACAGCTGAAAGGTCAATAACTTGTGGGGGTCATTATGTAGGGACAATGAGGGGAGGATTAAACTGTTCTTCATCACCAAACGATAAATCAACTTTCATCATAAACACACCATTATATGAAGAGTATGATAGACATATAAATAGGGCAGGAGATGAAAAGGGTACTATCGCTGCTTCTAATCAAGTTAATCATTATGTACAATTCAATGCCGATGTTTTTAAACTACACCATGATACATCAGTACCTTCAGCATCCCCCTACTATGGAGGACATGCTGGAGTAACTTCGGTCTCAAGCTCTGCTGGGATATCTTTTGTAGTTGATATGAATGTAGGATTATTAATTCTGGGTGTTGGACATAGATTAGATTATTCAAGAGCCACTGCTTCAACTAACAAAGTTAAAGCAATTGTAAATTATAATAATACAACTATTGTTTATACCGACCCAAGTGCCCAAACAAGTTTCTATGATTGGAAAAGAGGTTCAAATAGATATGGTGGTTCTGTAATAGATACTAAGTTCTGTAACTTTTCATTTAATGGTACAACTAAAGTTATTATAAACCCATTAGCAATTACTGCTGGTCAAGTAACATTCGGAACTTCCGACAACACGGAAGATAACGCATATATTGTTGGTGAATTTATATCAAACGGAACGGTAAAGGTTAATACATTTACTGATAGTTTTACAGGGGTTAATTATGCAACTGGAATACCAAAGATGAAATTATTAGATTCTACGATGTTAACAGAATATTCTAAATATGAAGGATTATTATAATAAAGACTATAAACATATAACTATGAAAGATTGGCAAAAACAAATATTAGAAATGACAAAGGATGAACCTATTCCTGAAATTTTTAAAGTAGATATCAAGTAACGCTATGAAAAAAAGACTATCAATAAAACAAAGAATACTAAAACTGGGCAATTCTAGTTTCGGTAGACTGATAATTACTTGTATATCAATAGTCGTATTTTGCATATTAGCAACTAATGATATAATGAAAATAGAAAGCCCTCACATATTTTGGGATTGTATTCTGTACATGGGAGCACTTTCTTTATTTTCATATTTTTCTTATGGCATTTATTATGCAATCAAGAATGCTATAAATGATATGAAAAATAATTGATCCAAAAGTTGCAATTGTAAATCACTATTTGTATATTATATCAATACCTAAATACACAAGGATGAAAAAAGAAAGGAGTTTAAAAAGTATGCTAAAAAAATCTCAAAGAGATCAAAGAAAAGAACAAGGTTTCTTTGATGGTAGATTTATGCCAAGAGTTGAATCTCCTAAAAAGCAATATTCCAGAAAGAAAAAACATTCGAAATTAATTGAAAATTAAGTAGTCCAAAAGTTGCAATTGTCGCTGGGATTGTGTATATTGTATATAGTTGGTGAGGGTAGTACCTTTATCACGTTTAACTTTTAAAACTACAAAAAATGGCAACAGGAAATTTTTACAACGAAAACGCTTCAAAGATTTTTGCTTCAGCTTGTGAAGAAGAATTTGAATATGAAGATTTAATTAGCAACGTAGAATACGGAATTAAAGCTCTTGATAAATTAAGTTGGAGTTCTGGAAAAGCTGGCGAGTACCTTGATAACAGTTCAAAGATATTAGAATATTCTTTGAGTGATTCTTTTGCATATGCCGATGGAACTTCGATTGAATGTGTTATTCATCCAGTCGCTCGTTCAGGATATTACAGCGGAGTTAACCTTGATTGGATTTGTGAATACTACATTGACGGTCACGAAGTCGAAAGTGATGAATGCATAAAAGATTACTTAACTTACTACGAAGATTATACAGAACTTAAAGCACTTAGAACAAGTGTTGCAAGATTCAAAAGATTAGACAAAATCAAAGAAAAATTGACAGACAAATTAGAAAAGATTTATCTTGACTATACCACACCTTTAGTTGTGACTGCAAGATTTTCTAATGGAGAAACAATGTATGCAGAAGCATAATAACCTAAAAACAACAACACGCAATAACCTAAAATAAAAATATATGAAAACAATTGAAATTGATGGGGTTTTATATAACCTCACACCGGCAAACGAAACGCGTCCGGTCAATGAAGTACAAATTACGAATACGTTATACTATGGGGCTTGTAGTGATGATGGCAAATTTGAATTTTGTGTTCTACTGAATGATGAAAATAAAATTTGGGAAGATACACAATCAATAACATATTTACCTAATACAGACAAACAAGAAATATGGGACAACGTAGATTATTTGAAAGATATACTAACTGGAAAAAATAGATTTAATTTTGATGAATTATCCGATAGTGAATTTGAAATACTTACAAATTTATTAAAAGAAGTTAGAAAAAAAGGTTGGATTTAAAAACAAAAATTATGAAAGAAGATTTAAAAGAATATTTCGGTTATTTAGAAACATTAAGAGATTCAGGGGTTACTAATATGTTTGGTGCAGCACCTTATTTAGAGACCGCATTTGGTTTAAGTAGAAAGGAAGCAAGAGAGGTTTTAACAACTTGGATGAAAAGTTTTTAAAAATAACCTATCCAAAAGTTGCAATTGTCACCAGGATTTCGTATCTTGTTTTTGTTGATGATGGTCATCGACATATTGTTTAACTTTTAAAATACTAACAATGAATACAGAAGAAAAATTATTATTAGAAACATTTGTTGATCTGGCATTTTCCGGTTCAACTTCAGTTCTTGCTGAATGTCTTCGAGAGATCGAAATTTGGGAAGGAGGTTGGGTTTCTCGAAATCCTTTAGATGGTTACTTTGAAGTAAGTGCTGATAATGGAATCTTAGAATTGTCACCAGATTTAGAACCTATAAAATAAAAAGATATGAGTGAAGAAAAAACAAGCAGTACTGGAGTAGGATTAGGAACAATATTGTTTTTAATATTTTTAACACTAAAATTAACGGATCATATTGATTGGTCTTGGTGGTGGATTACAGCACCTATGTGGATACCAGTTTGTGTAGGAATAGTAATTGTATTTTTAGCTGCAATCGTGTCAATCATAGTCGATAAATATTAAATATGGAAGATATAAAAGAAGATATAAAAGAAATACTAATTAAGTTTTGCATTACTGAAAACTTTGGAGCTTGTGATGTAGAAAATTGGGTCAAAGAAAACGGCACAAAAAGAAAACACAGAGATACTGTAATTGACATTGAGCATCGAGTAGAAGCATTTTTATTGCAACACGAGATTGATCTCTTATCAAGTAAACTGAAAACTTTGCAGAATCAGAAATAAGAAGTTTTGTAATGGTAAAATTTCCTTATTTAGATTCATTATAAATAAGGATTTATTTTTCTCAAAAGTTGCAATTGTCAATCTAATTGCGTACCTTGTATTTGTTGGTGAGGTCATCAGCACATTGTTTAACTTAAAATTACTAAAGATGAGAAGTAAAAAAAATGTAGGAGTTGTAGAAATGATAGATTATGCAAATATGCAATTAGCGAGAACTGATGATTTTGCAACCAGGGAATTTAAAACTGGAATCAGTATTATGGTCGAAACTGTTCTTCACAAAAGTGGAAACTATGATGGTTTCGGTTTTCTTAACAAGGATGCAAAACAAGAAGAAACGAATTCTGATGGATCAGAATTCTACAATAGATTTTATTATACTAGTAACAAATTAAAATAAGGTATTATGAGAAAAGTATATTTAAACGTAAATTACGGAAGAGGTGTAGAAACCGTAGATGAATTAAGTGATGCAGATTTTGAAACACAAAAAGAGTTCCGAAAGGAATATCAAAGACTTGTATCAGAATATCGTATGTGTCAAATGCCGGTATATATTAGCCAAAGAGCTACAAACGATTGGTTAAACCGATAGTAAATAATACGAAAATGAAAACATCTAAAGAATACAAAGTACATTTCAAAGCTGCAAATACAGACTATGGAATATTGACAATTCCGAAAGGAACTTTATTAACACATCAAACAGCAAATGGTTTTGATGAAAAATATCATTTTGTTAATGAGTTTTCTTGGGTAGAATTAACCGAAGATGGTACAAAGCAATTCGGATTATTGCACGATTTAGAATACAGAGGTATAAATGTTCCTAAAGAATATGTTACCTATGATATGCAAGATTGGCAATTAAAGATATTGGAAATGACCAAAGACGAAGAGGTTCCCCAATTATTCAAAAATTAATAAATTCCTTTTTAGAGGTATAGTGTAACGGTAGCACGACAGTTTTTGGTACTGTAAGTTGAGGTTCGAATCCTTGTACCTTTACTAATTTTAAAACAAAAAAGATGAGTACAAAATTTATAGTAAAAGAAGTATTAACAGAAGATGGAGATTTAGATAATATCTTTTTTGATGCAACACTAATCGTATCTAATGATAATGAAATAGTGGTAGTTGATAATTTACAGAATGACTATCACGATTTTATTGATGCAAATACACTGACAATTAAAAAAATAAAAATCGAAGTATAAACCTTTATTATATAACTACTATGAAAAATATTTTAAATAATGAGACCGTAAAATCTAAAGATGTTTTTACGACAGAAGATTCAGTAACAATTGCTTTTGGTGATAATAGATATTTCGCAAGAGTAAACGAAAAAAACGAATATACATTATTGTATTTTTCGAATCCTTTAGGAACTATCGGATTTGAAACTGAATCAGAATTCCTTGCCCACATAGAAGGTGATAACAATGTTGGTAAAAGTAAACCGAATCCATCACACTGGCGTTATTAATCCTGGTGTTCAATGAAAATGACTGTTTAGTGTCAATGAACACCTAAAAATGCTGAACACCTAAAAACAGACTTTTAAAAAATAGATTATGAGTTCAGAATATGGAGTAGGTACTAAGAAAATAATGGTCGATGTAATAGATCACGGTCACGATATGTGGCAAGATTTATTCGATATAATTGATAAAACTAAAACCTCTCAAATAGAAGAAGATTTGATTAGGGAATCCATGGATGATGTACAGAAACTTATTACAAAATTGGCATACTTGAATAAAAACTTAACACATTTAAAATAAACTTTAAACTTTAAACATTATGATACCAGCAATTGGAATGGGAGTATTTTGGGTTGTATTAACAACAACGTTATTAATAACCAGTAAAATTAAGTAACATATGGTGTGATTAGCTCAGTTGGTTAGAGCATTGGTTTGTGATATCAAAGGTCGTGGGTTCGATTCCCACATTACACCCCATTTATTAAAATAAAAAAAGAAATAACAGACTTTAACTATTATATAGTAAAGACTAAAAAACAAGGAAAATAAACCTTTCTTTGTTTTTAAATATCGAGAGTGTGGTGTAATCCGGTAGCACGCTATGTTTGGGACATAGAGGCACAGTTCAAATCTGGCACTTTCGACTAAAGTGCAATAGGATGCACTATTGAAGATCATATTGTAAATTTCAATGTCAAATAACACAGATAGTGCATCCTATTGCACTATCAAAAGAATGAAAATAATTTAAAAATAAGTAGTCTAAAAGTTGCAATTGTCACCAGGATTGCGTATCTTGTATTTGTTGGTGGGGGTGATACCCTTGTCAGTTTAACTTAAAACTACTACAATGAAAGTATTACTTAAAGCAGTTAAATTAGGAAAAGTGGTTCTTCAGGAACTGAAAGTTCTGCAAGGAACACCGGTCCAAAGTCAACTCGGAGAACTTGTTCAATTCGCATTAACTTAAAAAAACTAACTATGAAAACATTTACTACAATAGGAACTGCAATTGATTACGCATTAAACGTTAACTACAATTCAGGCAAAATCGTTTATGACATCGACAAATTAGAAGCTGGACTAAAGAAAAGCAAAATAGTAAAACTGAAAGGTTTTATATTTGTCCTTGATAAATTTGATATTTTAACTTAAAAAAACTAACTATGGAAATTATTGATGCAGTAAACAAGATAGGATATACACCAAGTGGTAATAGACAAGCTATTGTCTTAGGTGATTATGCACTTAGTATTCAAGCAAGTAAATTTCATTACTGTACACCTAGAAAAAATTTAAGAAATGCTGGTGATTATTCCAGAATGGAATTAGGAATTATTAGTGATTTTCCAATAATGAAAGGTTTGTCTGCGTTTCCTAAACTAAAGGAACTAAAGGAACTTTGTGATGGAGATTTAGAATTGGATAGTACCTTTTCGGTTTTTGGATATGTTCCAGTAGCATTACTTAATGACCTTTATTTGTACTTTAAAGAAAATGCATAAATTAGAAACATTAAAAATAAAATTATGGCAAGTATAGTAAGAGAAACCTACGATGGTTATACTATTTCTGGAAGAGGAATAGTCAGAAAAGTTTACGATATAGTAGAAGAACACGAAGACCACTACTACGTGGAATTGAAAAATACCAACGCAAGTATGTACAGCGGGTCTGGATTTTTTACTACAATTCAAAAAGATGAAATCAAAGAAGGTCATTTTGGAAATGTTCGAATAATAGATTAAAAGACTATGAGTTTATTATATAAAGATTCCAAGCATATAAGATATACTTGCGAAATACGACAGATACAAGATGACAAAATAGAACTTGATTTTTGGTCTGATTGCGGAAAGTTCGGAACTGATGAAATGCTTGATAGGTATGTACTAAGTACTGAAAGGTTATTACAGATATTACAAGAACGAGAAGATATAGAAGATGATGAAATTTAATTAAAACAATTTGAATATAAACTAAAACCAAATAAATATGAAAAAGTACATTGCGTTAAAAGAAGGGAAATCTATTGGTGTTTTTAATGACACAGAGGAAATTCTTGCAAAATTAGGAATTCAATTAGTAGATGTTACAAAGGATTTAATTACAATTGCACCAAAGGTTGTTAAAGCAAAACCTATTGTCAAAAGTAAATCGACTGGATATAATGCTGGTAGGAATGGCAAAGGTAGATTAGACATAAATGGTCCAATACCAAAGACCCCAGTATTTCAATATACACTTGGTGGTGAATTTATCGGTGCTTACGAATCACAACGAGTTGCTAACTTGTCTCTTGGTAGACCAACAGACCACACCGGAATTTCGTCTTGTGTAAGAGGTGTAAGTAAATCGTCTGCTGGATTCAAATGGAAATATCAACACGAACCTTTGTCTTGTAATACATCTGATCCAAAAACTCGTTTATCAAAATCCAAAGTAAAAATTCCAATTTATAAATGTGATTTACATGGTAACGCAATTGCTTTCTTCCCAGATACTAAAGAAGCACAAGTGTCTTTAGGTAAACCAAATGCTAAAAAGATATTAAATGCCCTTAATAGAGTAAATCGAAAAGGAAAAGCATATGGATTTTTGTGGAAAAAAGCATAAACAAAATAAAGATGGATAATGATATAATGAAATCGTTAGGGGACATAGATGTTATAATTGCCGAAGGCGAATTTTTGAAACAGAATACTAGCGTTCAAGAACAAATTCTTTCCCTGTATTTTGGATGGGATTTCAAAAAATACGAAATGGAATATATGCTAACAATTTTAGAAACCTACAAATCTCAATGATGGAAGACAAAGAACTAGAGAAAATAAAAGAAGCAAAGAGAGTTGAACAAATAGATAGGTTTGCAGTTGCATTCGTATTGTGTTTTATTTTCGTGATGTTGTTTGTAACAATGTTAAGTTAAGAACTATGGAAGAATTTAGAGACATTCCTGGATATGAAGGATTATATCAAGTCAGTAATATTGGCAATGTGAAATCATTGACTAGAACTATAATAATGGGAGGTGTTAAACGACTACGTAAAGGAAGGATTATGAAATCATCACTTATTGGACCTGGCCGAAAACCATATTCAGGAATTGGGTTACATAAAAACAACAAACGCAAATCATTCAGTATACATCAACTTGTTGCTATGGCTTTTCTTAATCATATACCAAACGGACATGTCGGTTTAATTGTTGACCATATAAATAATGATTGCACAGACAACAGATTAGAAAACTTACAATTAATTAGTAATCGAGAAAACGTTACTAAAGATATGAAAGTTGGTACTAGTCAGTACACGGGTGTTAGTATGTATAAACTAAGAAATGGTAAGTTTTCTAAATGGCAAGCTCATATAAGGATAAACGGAAAAACTAAATACTTAGGACTTTTCGAATGTGAACTAGAAGCATCTGAGACTTATCAAAAAGCGCTGAGAGAACTGTTAGCATCAGAAATTAAAGATAAATCCAAAATCAAATTATAATGAAAGCCATAAACATAGATACTGATGCAATTCCTCGTAAGAAACGAAAGAAACCATCTAAATTCCAAAAGTTTAAAACTTGGTTGGAATTTGATGTTTGGAATAGTATCACTTATTACTGTTGGAGAAACCCCAAAAGAATTGTTTACAACTTTATCTATTTTTTCAAAGTTGTTTACAATTATAGAGACTTCGATTATTCTTATAACTTTGAAATGTTTCACAAGTCATTAGAAAGAACTGCAAATGCAATTGATACTAAAGAAATCATTGTGGACCACAAAGAAACTGCAGATTCTATTAGAGAATACATTAGACTTTGGAAAAGATTACAAGATGATGACTACGTAGAAGAAGCAGGTTGTAATTGGGACAATGTTAATCTTAGATTCGAACCTATAAAAGACGAAGACCTTTTTGAAATGAAAAGCGATTCTAGTTATTCAGAAGAAGAAATGAATGAATTCTACAAAAAAGCAAAGGTTCTTAGAGAGAAAGACTTCGAGTTAATGATTGAAGCATTTAAGAAATATGAGCAGTGGTGGGATTAACTGAAAACTTTTTTGAAAATAATTGCCCCAAAAGTTGCATAAGTCAAAACTTATTCGTATCTTGTATTTGTTGGTGAGGGTAGTACCTTTATCACGTTTAACTTTTAAACTACTAAAAATGACTGAAGAATTAATTGGAATGATCGCGGGTGTTGTAGCAATTGGATTGATTGCACTATATGTAAACTTATCATCACGCAAATTAGCTAAAAAATAAAAATAAAGATATGAAAGACTTTTCGATTTACAGCGACAAAGAACTGAAAACTTTCAGTAAGAAAGGAGATTTCACTATTCTAAAAGATAGTGAACTTTTGCATTTGAAATACGAACTTACACAAGTTCCTTCAAGAGCAATCTTGCCAGTTCCCTTAAAATTAATTAAGGAAATACAATCAAGAGATTTACAGAAACCTGAAACGGATCTTTTTCTTTACGGAGAATAAGGTGGGAGGAGATAGATCACCAAAAGAAAATTGGTCGATAGAAAAGGAAAAATCCTTGTACCTTTCTTTAAAGAAAAGATACAAAACAGGAAAACCTATGACTGCATCAGAAAATGCACGAATGTGGAAATCCTTACAAAGAATTAGAAATTCATTTAAAAAATAAATATTATGGTATATTACAAAGAAATACAAGTACTAAAAGAAACTTTACCTAACGATATGGATTTTGGTAAACGAATAAGACCACTATTACCTTTGCTCGTGTCTAAAGATTTCCCTAACGATATGGACTTAGGAAGACATTTTAGAAAGATTAATATATTCAAAGATTACGTTTATAAAAAATAAGACCATGGATAGACTAAAAGAAATACATTTAATTATACAAGGACTGGAAAGAGAAAAGGGAGATATCATTAAATCTCTCAGGAAATTTGAAGGTTTACTACTTAGTGGTTCAAAGGCAGATATCAGGAATCAAATGCTAGAACGAGAAACTGTTATTGATTCAGAACTCATTAAGTACGTAGAAGAAGAAAAGGATATTAAATGGTCTAAGAGTATAAATTCAATAGAAAATTGGACTGACGATTTATCTTAGATATCTGAAATTGCTAAAAGGTTTTAGCGATTTTTTTGCTTTAATATATAGAGGTTAAAACAAAACAAAGATGAATAAAGAGAAACCTAAAGCAATAAAATTATTAGAAGATATTAAAGGTAATTATAGTACATTTGTAAAAGGAGAAATATTCTTTGAAGATGAAGGTACTGATGGGAATGGTTTCGAAACAGACGAGGCCGGAAATCTAAGTTTCTGGATTTGTGAAGGTATGAAAACTCATACAGAAATTAAAATATCACAATACGAAATCGTTAATGAAATAGATGCGGCCCAATATATGTCAACCATTCTACAAAAAGAATTGAACCTAGAAAGAGAAAGACAAAAAGAAATTAGAAATGCAAGAAAAGAATCTTTCAATGAACCAGATGACTTAGATGCCTACCTAACAAAAAGATTTATATTAAAAAATTATGAGTAAAGAAAAGGATTCAATCGTAATAGTATTTCCGTCATTTGGTTCAAGAACTTTAGATGATGGATGGAACACAGACAGACCCGAAGATATAGTTAGATATATATTTTTTGGAATAGTAGATGACTACGGAACTTTGTCTGGTATTGGTTATGACTGGGGGGGTAATAGTTCTGGTTGTGTCGATAGTTATTTTTTTAGAGATGAGGTAGAAGATTTCCTGGATGAGGACCTAGAAAATAAATGCTTTTCTATTGCAGAAAAATATATTACTTTTGAAACTGACGATGATGGTGATGGTCTATTTTTATTGGCAACTAAAGAATTGAAAGGGGCATTTACCCACGAATCGGATGATGAGGTTTTAGTCTTTACTAATACGAACGCTAATTTAGAAGAGTTGCAAATACCTGAGTTCGGATTATCTTCTATTACAATTAATAATGATGCAAAGGTAAATCCACTATGAAAAAGTTAGATAAAATAATATACGAAGTAAAAAAAGGACACGGAGAAATTCTTATTACTAAACAGGAAAAGAGGGGTTCTTATATTGTTTGCAGAATGTTTGATGATGACAAAAAAGCTCAAAAGATTGCAAACGAAATAGTCAATAAAATGAATGCATAAAATAATTGAAAAATAAGTAGTCTAAAAGTTGTGATTGTCACCAGGATTGCGTATCTTTATTTTGTTGGTGAGGATATCAGCATTTAAAACAGAGATATTATGGCATTGAAAAAAGGTACTAAAATGAGAATCGTTGGGAGTGACATTAAAGTTACTTCATTGAGTGAGGGTGAATTTTTTGGTGAAGCTACTTATCTAGATAGAGTTGAAACGCCAGGAATAATTGAGGTAGTAAGTCCGGAAGAAGGAATATTTGAGTTCGAGGGTGACCACTATCAATTGTTGGTATCGGATTTTAAACCTTATTTAAGTGAAAGATATTTTGGTTTATGTTTTGAATGTATTTGATTCAAAAAAACTAAAGTACCAAAGGTAAAGCCATACTTTTGGATAGTTCAACAGGAGTAACATCCAATTGGCTTAGCGATGTTACAAATGTTTGGGAGGAGTTTACAGCCTACTCACTATTTGGCTTTAAAGAAAGACTATGAATGAATTAGAAATAAAAGAATTACTTGCAGGATTTATTAATCACTTGAACTCTTTAGGAGAAGACCTTTTTATTCGCGAAAGTGAAATACAGGATTTCCTTCTAAAGAAACCAGAAGTAATCAAAGTGGTTACTGAAAGATTTCCAATCGTAAAATGTTTAGATAAATTCGGTAAGAAAATAACCGATGATTCGTTTGTAGAAGTTTCTGCACTATCACAAGGTAATGGTGCACACAAAGTGTATAAAAAAGAAGACGGTCAACTTTATTTTAAACCTTATGGTTTAGAAGAAAGAGTTTCATCTTATTATAGAGGTGATATGATACTATGCAATGAAGATGGAAGTTGGAAGTAAAATAAAAGATATGGACATAAAACAAGCAATCGAAATATTAGAAACTCACAACAGATGGAGAAGAGGAGATGATACTGTACCAATGTTAAAACCTAAAGATATAGGTATTGCCATTGATGTAGTTGTTGAGCACGTTAAAGAAACTGAATCTTATTTGAAACAAAATAGTTGAAATATGAAAAAGGAAGTGATAAAAGAAAGTGAAAAAGCTATAATAATTCACTTAACTGGTTATCATAAATTTAAAGGATGCCAATGTTTTAAAGATTGTTCTTGTAAAGAGGATTTTAAACCCTCAGAAATCGACTGTTATTCAGTTACAAGAAAAGGTAAAAACAGATTGTTTTTCGAGAATCTTAACGAAGCTATTAAAAGATTTGATTTCGTCAATTCTTTATAATGGTACAACTAAACAATGTATTAACGAATTAAAGAGATAAAGAAAATGGACGCATTAGAATTTTATAAAAGCCACGAATCAGCACCATTACCCGATTTTGGAGATTTAGTAAGTTTAACAGTTGAAGAGCTTTGCGAATTAATGGAGCAATACCACCAAAGCAAAGTTAATAATGGTGTTTTAGATGATGTTAGTGACTGCGAGCAACATTACATTAGAGGTGATAACGTAGAAGAATGCACACCACAAAATTGTAGACATGGATATTGAGCTAATTATTAACCACCGAGCAACATAAGGCTATTAATTTTTAGCCCTTGTTATGCACCGTTAATTTTATAAATATGGAAATAGAAGATATAAAAAAACTTAGACCAACATTCAAATTTGGTGATATGACAATGACTGATTGGTTTGAAGTTTCAGAAGGTAAGGGGTATTGTGTGATAAAAAGTGGCTTAAAACACGCTGATGGTGTTACAAAATCTCCTTATGATTATGAATTCTTTAAGGGTGGTGATAATGCAACAGAAGAGGTTTTAGACCATTTCAATAACTGGTGGAACTATAATGGTGCATAACGGTTAAAGTAAAAGCTTTGTATTGCTTTTTACTTTTGTGTTATAGTTAGTTTAAAATACTATGAATAAGCAAACTAATAGTTTGTAAATAAGATAAAATTTAAACCAAATGGATTGGAGATATATTAATGAACTTTTACCAAAGGATAAACAACAAATAATTGTTTATCATGAAGGATTGCAAAAGGAGTTACAAAGAACTTTTAACCTTGAATTTTGGCAAAAACACAAACGAATAGTTGATTGTGACGAATTCTGTAGAAAATGGAAGGCGAGGGATTAATTAACTATAACGGTTAGGCTAAGGTTAGTAGCCATTAATTACTAGCCATTAAATTATAACAAGACCTAGTTAGGCTATTAACTTTAGCCATTGTTAGGCACTTTTAATTATGAAATGGATAGCGATAACAATAATGAAAATGATGCTTGCTAAAGCAAAGAATGATAGAGATAAGCAGACAGATACTACATTCATAAAAGCGTACAACGAGCTGGTACAAAACTATGAACATACAATAATGTTTTTAAAAGCTCAATAGTAATTGTGCCTAATGATATAAATAAAAATTGAAGCTATGGAAGAAGATATTTACAAAGCAATAGACGACCTATTGGCGCATAAGACAAATAAAACAGAAACGATTGAAAAGCTTTTGATTTTATTTAATGTTAGTAACTGCGAAGCTGAAGACAAACCAGAAACAGTGGAAGAATACGAAGAAAGAACAGGTTTAAGTAAATCATCAGGAATACCATTAAGTCACTTTGATGATATGATGAGTGGAACACCATCAGACCACGGTTGGTAGTTGTTACTAACGCTGTGTGTATGTGGTCGTTTTAATGCCATATACACGTTGTTGTGAATCTTTTAAAAGGCGTACCTCTGGAGTGGGTACATATTAGTAAGCATACATCTAACAGTCGGATTCATCTTCGACAG
>Ga0209666_1001514_pt1 | contig 17787 bp, 16 predicted proteins | sample SaaInlV_125m_DNA_FD_184679 | JGI IMG/M metagenome (GOLD analysis project Ga0209666, IMG submission 184679) | Marine microbial communities from expanding oxygen minimum zones in the Saanich Inlet - Saanich Inlet SI037_S3LV_10m_DNA (SPAdes)... | ecosystem: Environmental > Aquatic > Marine >...
CAAGCGAAAGGCCCAGTAGCCCCGCCGCTGGTATGTTTAGATATAATACTACAGATGGGCAATTTGAAGGTTATACTACAGAATGGGGTGCTATTGCTGGTTCTGGAGGTGGAAGTGGAGAAATAGTAAAACAAACGTTTAGTGGTACTGGATCTCAAGCTACATTCACACTGTCGGATACTATTGGAGACATTGATAATATATCTGTATATGTAAGCGGAGTATATCAATACCCATCAAATTATACAGTAAGTGGCGCAAATGTTATTTTTGCTGCAGGTTCAATTCCTGCGTTAGGTACAAATAATGTCCATGTTGTTCATACTACAACTGTTGCGAGTATAACAGAAGTTGGTTCTGTATTCGTAGACCAGTTTACGGGTAATGGATCAGATACGCAGTTTTCGCCATTAGGCGCTGTGCCTTCTAGCGAAAACCATACAGATGTATATATAGACGGTGTATACCAGCAGAAAAATGCTTATAGCATTGCTGGGTCACAAATAACGTTTACAGATGCTCCAGACACTGGTGCTTATGTAGAAGTTAAAACAACAGGAACTATTGCTCCTGCCGCTGTTAATGCTGTAGCTACAAATTTAGTTTCAGATTCATTTACAGCCACTGCAGATCAAACTAGCTTTACTTTAACAAACGGCACTCCAAGCGCGAAAGAGCTTACAATGGTCTTTGTACAGGGCGTATATCAAGCTAAAGTAAATTACAGCTTACTAACTAGTCCTACTAGAATAGTATTAACAGAAGGTGCTGAAGTTGGTGAAACAGTTGAAGTAATATCTGTATCAGGTGCAAACTTAACAACAAGTCCTGTAGTAAGTGTTAACGGCCAAACGGGAGCTGTAACTTTTAATACATATACAGCACCGACTGTATATGTAATAAATACAAATACAACAGCTGTTGCAAATTCAGTTTATGTGCTTACAGCAAACCTTACACTGACGCTTCCGACTAGTCCAAGTTCAGGTGACTCTATAAAAATTTCAAATAGATCTGGAGTTGCAACTTGTGTGCTTGCAAGGAATGGTAGCAATATAATGGGTAGTGCATCTGATTTAACATTAGATACAGCATCTGCAAGTTTTGAATTAATATACTCTGACGCAACAAACGGCTGGGTAATAATAGGACAATAATATGGGGAATTTAACAGATTTTTTTGCTGCGGGTGCCGGGGGACAAACACTAGAAGTTATATCAGGAATATGCGATGGCAGTTCTTATACAGTTGATTCTGGTACTTACACATTAGCAAATATAACAGCAAATCAGGGCTTAACTACTAGTTATGCAGCAGCTTCTGGATCTTCAATAGCATACACGCCTCCTGAGGGGGCAACCCATGTGGAATATGAATATGGTTTTCAACTTGGTTGGACTAATGACCATTGTATATCGCATTGGGGATTGTACTTAGATTCTGATGAAGTTACTCAAGCTAGAAGAAATTTATCAGGAAGATTTGTTGAAGACTTTATAACTTTAAAATGGGTTTTTAAAATAGCAGATACTGCTGATACAGCAAATGGAGTTGTAACATCTTGGACTAGTAATAAAACAATAGAATGGCGCGCAAGAGAATATGGGACTAGTAATGGATTAGATAGATTACATTACACTGTATATTGGGACGGAACGGTTAGTGCTCAACATTCAAAACCAATTTTAAAAATAACAGCATATAAATATTCATAATAAATTATGATTTCATATACATATCAAATATTGTCGCTAAAAAAACATAACGATAATTTTTTAAACAATATAAAAAGTTTTAAAATACGTATTACCGGTACAGAGGGCGGCGAATCGCATTATATGGATGATGAAATATTATTAGACATGCCTTCTGAAGGTTCTTTTATAGAATACCAAGAGTTAACAGAAGAAAATTTAGTTAACTGGTATAAAGACGGTATAAGAGAAGGTTTTGCTCAAAGCGAAATACAACAAAAATTTAATTTAAATAAAGGTACTGAAACAAGTAGTTTTCCCTGGTTATGATAGGAACATCACAATTAATTAATACGTTTTCACGTCCGTGTTTTACAGATACGACAGATATATTTAAAGACGGAAGTGGCGTAGCCCTGTATGGTTTAGATTATGATGCTTCAGATGCTGGGGGTGCTTCAGGTAAATTTGGTGAAGCTGCTATATTTAATGGGAGTAGTAGTTATATTGAATTACCATCTTTAGGTTTATCAACAACATCAGACAATACTGTTTCTTTTTGGGTTTATCCTGAAACACAAACTAACACTAGCCCAACATTATTGTCTCTATGGACTGATTTAGATTTAGAAGTAAGATTATCATCATCATTAGAAGTACAAGCAGTTTATAGAAGTGGTAATTCTTGGGGTTCTAAATCAAGTGGTTTAAACTTAAATTCAAACCAATGGAATTTTGTAAGCGTATCTTATGAGTATAGCGTAGGCTTTGAATTTTTTGTAAATTCCAGCACAGCAACACAATCATTTACAGGAACTATTGATAATAGCTCAGGAAATTCTAAAATAGGAACTTATGCTAATTTTACAAATGGGTATTTTAAAGGCTCAATAGACCAAGTAAGAATATTTAATACAGCGCTTACACAATCTCAAGTTACCCAATTATATCAAGAAAACAGTTCAACTGTAGGTACACATTTATTTGGATGTATTGCAAACTATAATCTTGATGGTAGCGCAAAAGAGTCTATGGGTACCACAGCTTATGATGGTACAGAAACAGATATAACATATAGATATGACGGAACCCCGACAGCAGTAGACTTCGGCGTTGGAGGCAAATCAAACTATGGTGCAAGGTTTAATGGGAGTAGTAGTAAAATAACATTATCTTCTACAATTTCTGGTATAAAAACTTATTCTTTTTGGATTAATCCTAATTCAAGCGGTAATGCTACTTATGCAAGAAGATTATTTGGAGATGTTGGCGGAACATCTTATACCAACTCAATTACTTTTGACAAGCCTAATAGTAAGGTAACATATTACGAAAATACAACTGCAAGAAGTAGTGCTACTATATCTGATGATGCTTGGAGTCATATTGCTTTTACATCAGATGGTACTACTTTAAAAGTATATACAAATGGAAGTTTAAGTAATACTTATACAACAAGTGGATTTGTTAGTTCTATAAACGAAATATGTAGCACAAGTTCAAACCGACAGTTTAAAGGCTCAATAGACCAAGTAAGAATATTCTCTAAAGCGTTATCATCTGCAGAAGTTGGTAAACTTTATGGCAACGGTGCAGGGGAAATAGCTTGTGCTTATACATCGACTACAGATAACGTTGCTTACCCTATTGCTAATACTGCATATTATAAATTAGATAATAATAGTAAAGACTCAGCTAGGTCAACTGGTAAGTTTAATGAGGGTGCGGTATTTAATGGGAGTAGTAGTTATATATCAGGAACTGTTGGTGCTACTACAACTACATCTTTTAGTATGTGGATTAAAATAAATAATACATCTTCAAGTCAATTTATACAAGTTTTTGATAATAATAATTTTGCTATTTTTATTTATAATGGAAAGCTAAATATTCAATATGCCTCTGGTAGTAATAGCAACGGGGTGGCTTGGACAATATCAAATGCGTCTAACTGGAATCATATAGCAGGAACATTTACAAGTAGCTCTTCAACTTTATATGTAAATGGAGTTCAAAAAGCCGAATCAATGAGTAATTGGGTTAACGCTGAAAGCGTTCCTTACATTGGCAATAGAAATGCTTTGGACGGCTACTTTGATGGAGAAATAGACCAAGTAAGAATATATAATACAGCATTAGATTCTACAGATGTATCAAATTTATATGCTGAAACAGTTAGTGATACTAGCACACTGTCTTTCCCATCTGGTAAAACAGCAATTGCAACATATCAATTAGATGGTAATTCTACAGATTTATCTGGTAACTATAACGGAACAGACACTAATATAACGTATGCTTACGATGGGACTGAATCAAACATTGAGTACAGGTTCGGAAGGTTTGGTCAAGCTGCGGTGTTTAATGGAAGTAGTAGTGGGATAAACTTAAATAGTGTTAATTTAGGCACAACTTATACTATTTCTGCTTGGTTTAATTGGGATGGAGTAGATAATAATCAAAATTCTACAATAGTAGGGAGTAGTGATGAAAATCCATCAATAATTCATAATAAATACAGCACTTTAAATTCTATTAGTTATGATTATAGTGGTGGGGCGCAGGTACTGTTATCAAATATAGACGCAAACACTTGGTATCACGTAGCAATAGTACAAAACGGCACGTCTTTTGAGGGATTCATAAATGGCATTTCAGTAGTTACTGCAACTACGCCAACCCTTACCGCAACAATTGAAGGTATAGGATATGACCCTAATCAATCAAGGTGGTTTTCGGGTAAAATAGATCAAGTACGCATGTATTCATCTGCCCTTACAAGTAGTCAAGTAACTGAACTTTACAACGAAAAGCCTGAAGTAGATACTTCTAACTTTAAGGCGGTGTTGTATAATGGTACAAGTGCGGAACAGTATATTTCTAATGTAGGAATGGACTTGGAAACAAATGGCGGTTTAGTTTGGATGAAAAGTAGGGATAATACCTATAACCCCACCTTGTATGATTCAGTCCGAGGAACAGGTACTTCTAAAGCAATTTATTCAAATGAAGTTGTTGCTGAAAATACCTATCCAACTATAAATAATTTTGTTTCTTTTGATGCAAATGGTTTTACAGTTGGTGCAACTTCACACGCAAATAATATTATTAACAAGACAGGGGACAATCTTGTAGCTTGGTGTTGGAAAGGCGGGGGTTTATTAAACAAATCAGCTAGTTTTAATGGGAGCAGTAGTAAGATAGTATTGCCAAATACAAGTTTGGGAATTACGGATGCTTCTAATTTTAGTATTAGTTATTGGTTTAACACAAATTCTGTGACCCAAGACAATCAAAGTGTTATTTGGGCAAACGGAAGCAATGCAGGAGCAAGATTTGGCTCAGGTATAAATTCATCAAGTCAGGGCGGAGATACTTCTGTTTATTTTGGTGTAGGTACATCTTCTTTTACTTATGTTAATTCGGGAACATCGGCTTTTACTGCTAATACTTGGGTTCACGTTGTTTGTGTGAAATCTTCTACAACAGGAATGAGTTTATATGTAGACAATGTTTTAAAAGCAACTAACACAGGGGCAACAGGGGCTGCGTCTTCAACCGCAACAGCAGATAATAGAATTGGGGGATATAAAACAACCGCGGAGAGCAGTTGGTTCAACGGATCAATTGATCAAGTAAGGGTATTCAATAAAGCAATATCAGCTTCAGAAGTCACAGCCCTTTATAATGAAACGGCTAGCACTATAAATACCTTGCAGGTATTAGGTGATACATCTTGTGTTGCCGCATATCCTTTAGGTGTTGGAGCAGGTGATATTGGGAATACATATTCAGGAACTCCTACAAATGTAACATTTAACAACCCCGGTCATTTAACTAGGAATAATAGTGGTACAATTGAAAGTACGGTCAGTGCTAATACAGAAGCAGGGTTTAGTATTGTTAAGTATACAACTCAAGCAAGTGGAACAGGAACAGTTGGTCACGGATTAGATAATCCACCTGAAATAGTGATAGTTAAAACTACAGGGGTTTCAGATTCTTGGAGAATGTATCATTCTTCTTTAGGAGCAGGTTATCAAATATATTTAAACTTAGGAAATTCAGCAGGACCAACCGCTAATCAATGGAATAATACCGCACCAACTCCAAGCGTTTTTAGTCTTGGAACTGATAATGCAGGAAATTATGCATCAATAGCCTACTGCTTCCATTCAGTTACAGGATATAGTAAGATAGGGAGTTATAGTGGGACAGGAGTTTCAGGTAAGGAGGTTGCTTTAGATTTTAATCCAAGTTTTGTTTTAATAAAAAGGACTAATGCTTCAACAGGCTGGATAATTGTTGATGATAAAAGAGGCACTAAAGAATTGTATCCAAACCTTTCAAACGCAGAAGATACTACTACTACCGGTGTTGTATTAGGTACAAATAAATTTACTTTAAACACTACTGGTTCTTGGTATAATGCTTCGGGCGGGGTTTATTTATACATGGCATTTAAATAAAAATTATGGCTTTAACAAAAATAACATCGGGTGTTATAGCACCAGAATTTACAACCTCGGCAAATTTAGTGTCAGGCACATCCGTATCTATTGATTGGAACAGTGCTCAAATATTCAGACTTACAGTAAACCATTCAGCGACATTTTCTTTTACAGATTATAAAATTGGTATGGTAAAAATTATTGTAGCTACTGGAGCAGGGGGCGGTAATACCCTTACTTTTCCGGCAGAGGCAATTAAATTAAGCGGCGACTATGATGATACTTCTGCCGCTAAAAACTTTATTCAAATAGTATGCACAGATGACGATGGCACGCCTGAGTTTTTTTATACAATATCTCAGCAGGCTACTTAGAGTAATATTTAAATTAAATTAAATGGCTAAAAAACGTTTTAAAGACACCGGCGTTGGGAAGTTTTTATTAGAAAAGATTCCTAACGTCGTAGGCGCAATAGCTGGTGATACGCCCGTGGGCTCAGTAATACAAGCTATTATTGGTGGCTCAGATATGAGCGAAGAGGATAAAAGAATTGCATTAAAAAAATTAGATTTAGAAAGAGCAGAAATAGACGGCACAACTAAACGTTGGGTTGCAGATGCGACTTCAGGGTCGTGGCTTGCAGCTAATGTGCGCCCTTTAACTTTAGTATTTTTAACAATAAGCTATGTAGCTGGATGGTATATGGGTTACCCATTAGATTCAATTACAGGTTTACTTACTATTGTCATTGGTGGCTATTTTGGATCTCGCGGAGTGGAAAAAGTATTTGGAAACAGTAAACACAAATAATGAGCGATTTAAAAATTTACGGCATAAACGTCGGAGCGGTAGCCTTTTCGGCTATACCTAACATTAACCCCACTTTGCAAACCGTAGTATTGGTTATGACAATAATATACACTGGGATGAATATTTATATGAAATTAAAAGATAGAAATAAAAAATGAAATATTTCGAAGAATCTGAATTTAGTGAATTTGATAAAATGGATCCAGCACTACTAGCTATGCTAGATAATTTAAGAGCAGAATATGGCTATCCAATCAAACTAACATCAACTTATAGAAGCCCTGATCATCCAATAGAAGCTAAAAAATCTAAACCAGGTGAGCACGCTTATGGAGCTGCAGTCGATATTGCATGTGTAGGCGGTGAGGCAACCTTTAAATTGGTTAAAGCAGCTATTAAAGTAGGATTCACTCGTATAGGTATTTCAAGAAAAAATAATTTTGTGCACGTAGGTATTGGTTATCCAGGAGCTCCTGAAACTACTATATGGACATACTAAAATAAATTAAATGAAATTAATTAGAAAAATTAGCATAGGCCAAGACTATAAAAATGAGGCTATGCATTATTCAGTAGGCCAGGAAGTTTACGGAGGCCACAAAATTTGCGACATAATTGAACAAGAAGGTTCTTTCCAGATATACATTGAAAAGAAAGGTTCGCAATTGCCTTGGAAACATTTTAATAAAAACATGGCTGTGTCTATAGAATACAATCTAGATTATTAAATGAAGTCATTATACAATTATATTATATCAACAAATGACAGATATAATAACAAAACATCTGTTGAAGGTAAAGAGCTTATATTAAATACTGAAATTACAGAAAGAGATTACGAATTTGTAAATCGAATAGGTACAGTAATAAGTACGCCTATAAATATTAAAACCCCTATAAAAGCAGGTGACCAAGTTATAATACATCATAATGTATTTAGAAGGTGGTATGATGTTAGAGGTAAAGAAAGAAATTCAGGTAATTATATAGACGAAAACAGATACTCAGTATCACCTGACCAGTTGTTTGCTTACAAACAAAATGGTGAGTGGCATTGTCCAAACATGTACTGTTTTGTAAAACCTTTAGAAAACGAAGACATATGGAGCACCGAGAGTGAACAAAAACTTTTAGGAGTGCTTACATATACTAACGACTATTTAAGCTCGTTAGGACTGTCCTGTGGAGATATTGTAGGGTTTACACCAGAATCTGAATACGAGTTTAACATAGATGATAAAAAATTATATAGAATTTTATCAACGGAAATAACTATCAACTATGGACATAAAAAAGAAACGCAAACTTATTCTTAATGCTGCAGAAAATTCAATTGATGAATTAATAAAAGTAATGAATAAGAGAATGGATCCAGATGAACTAGATCCTGAAAAAGTAAAAATATCAGCCTCAGCTTATAGGCTTGCAATGGAAGATGCCATTGCACTTTTACAAAGAGTAGAAGAAATGAACGAAATGATGAACGAATCACCTAAAGATGCTAAAGATAGTTTCTATGGTGTAGAAAACAGAGTCAAGTAATGTACAAACAAAGTTTATATGCTATACACTCTGCGCATTTGTCTACTAAAAATGTAAAAAGAAACAACAAGCTAAAAAATTACAAGTACGGTTATAATGACGATCTTGATTGTGTAGTAATAAGTAAAGATGGAACTATAGGTGAAATTTTTGAAGTACAAGGATTGCGTATTGCACTACCTGCAATACCAAAAGAAGTATATTCAAATAGCGAAAAACCTGAAGATCAAGTTTTTAAGCAAACCTTAAAACCTGCTACGCTATCAAAAATTAAATCAATACATGATTTTCAATTATATCCAGATGAAATTAAAGAAAAGTATTACGAATATATTAATTCAGAGTTTGATCGTCGCAGTGATGGCTACTGGTTTATGTGCAACGGCACAGCAACCTACATTACAGGAACGCATTACATGTACCTCAACTGGACAAAAATTGATGTTGGTGCACCTGAGTTCAGACAATCAAATAAAATATTCTTTTATTTTTGGGAAGCTTGCAAAGCAGATTACAGATGTTATGGAATGTGCTACCTCAAAAATAGACGGAGTGGCTTCTCCTTTATGGCAAGCGCAGAAACAGTTAATCAAGCTACAACATCAAAAGATGCAAGATTTGGGGTATTATCCAAAAGCGGTAGTGACGCAAAAAAAATGTTTACCGACAAGATTGTACCTATATCGATTAACTACCCGTTCTTCTTTAAGCCAATACAAGATGGGATGGAAAGACCTAAAACAGAACTTTCCTACAAAATACCATCTAAAAGGCTTACAAGAAATTCACTCAAAGCAACTGATCAAAACGAAGTACAGGTTGGTGAAGGATTGGACACTACGATTGACTGGAAGAACACAGGAGACAACTCTTATGATGGTGAAAAACTAAAATTACTAGTTCACGATGAATCTGGCAAATGGGAAAAGCCCGATAATATATTAAATAACTGGCGTGTTACTAAAACCTGTTTAAGGTTAGGAGCAAAAGTTGTTGGTAAGTGTATGATGGGCTCTACATCAAATGCTCTAGACAAAGGTGGTAATAACTTTAAAAAATTATATAATGATTCAAAAGTTGAAAACCGAAACCGCAATGGGCAGACTGCTAGTGGACTATACTCTTTGTTCATACCTATGGAGTGGAACTATGAAGGATTCATCAATAAATATGGATTTCCTGTATTCGATAGTCCAGAAAAACCTGTTGAAGGAATCGACGGGGAGCTTATCAGGCATGGAGTTATCGATCATTGGGAGAATGAAGCAGATGGACTCAAAGGGAATAATGATGCTTTAAATGAATTTTATAGACAGTTTCCAAGAAGCGAAAAGCATGCGTTTAGAGATGAAATAGAAAAGTCTTTATTCAATCTAAATAAAATATACGAACAAGTAGATTTCAATGAAGAAATGACAATGCAAGGTTACGTAACCCGCGGTTCATTTAGCTGGAAAAATGGAGTTAAAGATTCTACAGTAGAATTTCATCCAAACAAAACAGGCAGATTTAAATTATCCTGGATTCCGCCCTTTGAAATGCAAAACAATATAATAGTAAAAAACGGTATTAAATACCCAGGCAATAAAGATTTAGGCGCTTTTGGTTGTGATAGCTATGATATTAGTGGGACAACTGATGGCAGCGGATCTAATGGTGCGCTTCACGGGCTTACTGCATTTAGTATGCTCACAGATGTACCGTCTAGTCAATTTTTTTTAGAATATGTTGCTAGACCACAAACAGCTGAAATATTTTTTGAAGATGTACTTATGGCAATGATATTTTACGGCATGCCAATACTTGCTGAAAATAATAAACCTAGATTATTATATCATATTAAGAGAAGAGGTTATAGAGGATATTCAATGAATAGACCCGATAGACCTAGAAATAAATTATCTGTAACAGAAAAGGAATTAGGTGGTATACCTAATACCTCAGAAGATATAAGACAAGCCCATGCGGCTGCAATCGAAAGCTATATTGAAACTCATGTTGGGTTAAAAGAAAATGGAGATTGCGGTAGAATGTACTTTCAAAGAACATTAGAAGACTGGGCTAAATTTGATATTAATAAAAGAACAAAGTTTGATGCATCTATAAGTTCTGGTCTTGCTATAATGGCATGCCAAAGGCATTTATACGCGTCTAAAACTGCAAGACAGGTTAAGAAAATAGACTTTGGGTTTTCAAAATATAACAACCAAGGTTCAAAAAGTAAAATAATACAATAGAAAATGGCAGAAGCTACAGGACAAGTTACCCAATTTCCCAGCCAATCGGTTGACGATGCTACAAAGAGTAGCAAAGACTACGGAATGGAAGTGGCGCGTGGTATACAAAACGAATGGTTTAGAAAATCATCTGGCACGGGAAGGTTCGTACAAAATCAACGAGACTTTCACAAGTTAAGATTATATGCTAGAGGTGAGCAATCTGTTCAGAAATATAAAGATGAATTTTCTGTAAATGGAGATTTATCTTATCTTAATTTAGACTGGAAGCCAGTACCAATTATACCTAAGTTTGTAGATATAGTTGTTAACGGTATGCAAGATAGATTGTTTACAGTTAAAGCTTTTGCACAAGATCCAACATCTGTTAAAGAAAGAACAGACTATGTGGAAAAAATTGTAGAGGATATGCAGACACAAGAAATTCTAGCTTCTATAGAACAAAACATGAATGTGGATGTTCGCAATACACCAAAGGCAGAATTGCCCTCTACTACAGAAGAACTAGAACTTCATATGCAGATAAGCTATAAGCAAGGTATAGAAATAGCAGAAGAGCAAGCCATAGATAATACTTTTAAAAGAAATAACTATCCTGAAATTAAAAAAAGAATAGATTATGACCAAACAGTACTCGGCATTTCGGCGGCTAAACACGGGTTTAATAATACAGATGGCATAAAGTTAGAATACGTTGACCCTTCAAACCTAGTATATTCTTATACAGAAGATCCTAATTTTCAAGATGTATATTATTTTGGCGAAATAAAGCAAATAAAAACTAACGAGCTTAAAAAACAATTTCCAGGGTTATCAGATGAAGATTTTAATGACGCGGTAAAAAAGTCAAGTAATTATAATAATTATGATTATGCAACTGCAGAAAAAGATGATGACCACGATTCTAACACACTAACTGTGTTATATTTTAATTGGAAAACTTGGGAAAAAAGTGTATTTAAAATAAAAGAAACATCAACTGGAGCTAAAAAAGCTATAAAAAAAGACGATAAGTTTAATCCGCCAAAAGATCAAAGAGCTAGATTTGAAAAAGTAGCGCAGGCAAGAGAAACTATATACGAAGGAGTAATGGTTCTTGGGGCGAATAAGCTTCTTAAATGGGAAAAAGCTTCTAATATGGTTCGTCCTGATTCTAATGCTAATAAAGTAATGATGAATTATGTAGTTAGCGCACCTAGAATGTATAAAGGCAAAATTGAAAGCTTAGTTAGCAGAATGGTTACTTATGCTGATTTAATTCAGCTTACACATTTAAAATTACAACAGGTAATTCAAAGAATGACCCCATCTGGTGTTTATTTAGATGCTGATGGATTAGCTGAAATTGATTTAGGCAACGGGACAAACTATAACCCACAAGAAGCTTTAAATTTATATTTTCAAACAGGATCGGTTATAGGAAGGTCTATGACAGTTGATGGTGATATGAATCCCGGCAAAGTGCCAATACAAGAATTACCCGGGGGTGGTGGCCAGCAATCAGCTTTATTAATACAAGCGTATAATTATTATTTAAATATGATACGCGATGTAACAGGCCTTAACGAAGCAAGAGATGGCTCTGATCCAGATCAGTATGCCTTAGTTGGGGTTCAAAAGCTTGCCGCAGCAAATTCTAATACAGCAACAAGACATATATTGCATAGCTCGCTTTATACTACTACAGCATTAGCTGAAGCAATATCAATTAGGGTTAAAGATGTTCTTGAATTCCACCCGCAAAGGGATGCTATGATAACGGGAATAGGGAGATTTAGTGTGGGGTCACTAAAAGAAATGCAAAACTTACACTTGCATGACTTTGGTATATTTTTAGAACTAGATCCCGATGAAGACGAAAAACAACTTGTAGAACAAAATATACAAATGGCACTTTCTAGAGATCAAATATTATTAGAAGATGTTATTGATATTAGACAAATAAAAAATACAAAATTAGCAAATCAACTATTAAAATATAGAAGAAGCAAAAAAGAACAAATAGATCAAGCTAAAGCCGAAAGAAATATAGCTGCGCAATCTCAAGCAAATGCACAAGCGGCGCAAGCAGCTGAAATGGCTAAGGCTCAAGGTGAAACTATTAAGGTTGAAGCTAAAATAAAACTAGCAGAAGCTCAATCTAATTTTGAAGTTAAAAAATTAGAAAGTGAAGCTATAACTAAGAAAGAGTTAATGCAATTTGAGTTTGATCTAAATATGAAATTAAAAGAAATGGAGCTTGACGCTAAAAAAGAAATAGCCAATGGCAAAATGTCTTTGGCCGATGTTACAGGCCCACCATCTTCCGCTAAGCCTCAAAAATCATTTGAGTCTAGTGGCAATGACGTTCTAGGCGGAATAGATCTTAGTAGATTTGAACCTAGATAAAAAATTATTAATTATTATATATTATTAAATTATGGCAGAATGGAAAATTAAAGGTGCTGCTGAAGACGTTGAACAAAAGTCAGCACAAGAACAAGAACAAGCTGTTTTAGATAAAGCAGTTGAAGAAGGTAAGATTGAACCTGAAGCTGCGGGCAAAGAGGTTGATGAAGTACCAAAAATTAACTTAGACGAATTAAACAAAGAAAAAGATGCCGTTCAAGAGCGAGAAGCAGAGGAAGTTCCTGTGGAAGATGCACCCGGAGATAGCAAAGAAGTGGAGCAAGAAGTACAGGAACAAACCGAAGCCAAAGAAACAGAAGAGCAAGACTCGCCGCTCGAGCTCATCAAAGACGAAGAAGCGGTAGAAACTAACCAGCCTAAAGTAGATGAAAGAGCTGCTCAAGTAAACGAACAACCTAAACCTGCAGAGCCCGAAGTTGTACTTCCGGAAAATGTAGACAAGCTTGTTAAGTTTATGGAAGAAACAGGCGGTAGTGTTGAAGACTTTGTTTTATTAAATAGAGACCTATCAAAATACAACGATGGTGATCTATTGCGAGAATATTATAAACAATCTAAACCTTGGGATTCACAAGAAGTATCTGAATATATGGAAGATAATTTTTCATATGAAGAAGATGACGACCCAAGAGAAATACGCTCTAAGAAAAGAGCATTTAAAGAAGAGCTATTTAATGCTAAAAAGTTTTTGGAAGGAAACAAAGAGAAATATTATGCTGACCTCAAGTTGAAGAAGCAAACAGATATTCCTCAGGAGTACCAAGAGGCTTTAGAGTATTACAATACATATCAACAGAACGCTGAATCAAGCAAACAACTTACTGAAAGTTTTTTACAAAAAACAGATAATGTGTTTAGTCAAGATTTTAAAGGTTTTGATTTCCAAGTTGGAAACAATAAATACCGTTATAAAGTCAATAATGTTAATGATACAAAAACACAGCAATCTGATATTAATAATTTTGTAAAACCATTTTTGGGTGACGATGGTCAAATTAAAGACGCTAAGGGCTACCATAAAGCATTGTTTACTGCAAGAAATGCAGATAAGCTAGCTGAACATTTTTATGAGCAAGGCCGTGCCGACGCTCTGCGCCAATCCGCTAAGGAAGCTAAAAATATAAACATGGACCCAAGGCAAGAAGGTGTAATTAAAACATCTTCAGGTCAAAAATTTAAAGTTGTTTCGGGCGATTCTAGTTCTAAACTGAGAATGAAACTAAAACAATAACTTAAAAATTTATTACAATGGCTATATCAACTGGCATTGAAAACTTAACCCCTTCATCTAGCAAGGGATCATTATTTCAAGGTAATTATATTACCGATTTCGATTTTACAAAACAATTTTTACCTGATGTATACGAAAAAGAAGCTGAGATTTACGGAAACCGTTCTATCTCTTCTTTCCTACGTATGGTATCAGCTGAAATGCCATCTACTTCTGACGAAATCAGATGGATTGAGCAAGGAAGACTACACACACGTTACGACAACGTAGCTATTGGCACTGCTAGCGGTACTGGAGAATCTATATTTACAGTCACTTTTGCCGCTAAGCCTGACGGGACTGCTTATGCTGCAGGAGATGCTCCTGTTGTTAGAGCTGGACAAACCATTATGGTACAAGGACTAACTTCTGGAGGTGCTGCTACAGGACCCGTAGTTAAAGGGGTCGTTACTGTTGCTGGAGCTGCCGCTGCTGGTGATACCGGAACTTTTACTGCTGTTGCTTATACAGCTGCTGACTGGACAGGTGTTACAGGTGCTGCTTCTTACGCAAAAGCAAACGTACTAGTATACGGTTCTGAGTTTGCTAAAGGTACCGACGGAATGGTTGGATCTTTGGATTCTGACTACAGCTCTTATACTAACAAGCCTATTATCCTAAAAGATAACTACGCTATCAATGGATCTGACACTGCTCAGATTGGTTGGATCGAAGTTACTTCTGAGAATGGCGCTTCTGGTTACCTATGGTACCTAAAGTCTGAGCACGAAACTAGACTAAGATTTGAAGATTACCTAGAGATGTCTATGGTAGAGTCAGTAAAGAAAACTGGTTCTGCTGGTACTGCTGCTGCAAGCTACTCTGGATCTGAAGGTTTCTTTGCTGCATTAGAAGCAAGAGGTAATGTATATGACGGACTATCTACAGATTTATTAGGTGGAGGAACTCCAACTATGGTTGGTTTTGATAACATCCTTAAGCAACTAGATAAGAATGGAGCTATTGAAGAAAATATGATTTATAGCAATAGAGCTTTGTCTCTAGCTATTGATGATGTATTGGCTTCTAAAAATTCTTATGGAGCAGGTGGTACTTCTTACGGAGTATTTAATAATTCTGAAGATATGGCCCTAAACCTAGGATTCTCTGGATTTAGAAGAGGTGCTTATGATTTTTATAAGACTGACTGGAAATATCTAAATGACTTTGCTACAAGAGGCGGATTTGGTGATGTTGAAGGAACTATTATTCCTGCAGGTACATCTACTGTATACGATCAAGATCTAGGCAAAAATATCAAAAGACCATTTTTACACGTACGTTATCGTTCTTCTGAAACTGATGACAGAAAAATGAAAACTTGGATTACTGGATCAGTAGGAGGTGCATACACTTCTAGCTTGGACGAAATGAGAGTTAACTTCTTATCTGAAAGATGTTTGATTACTCAAGGAGCCAACAACTTCTTCTTATTGAAGTAGTGAATTAATATAGCAGAGGGTGGTTACGGCCACCCTTTAGCTATTATTTTATTAAATTATATTATGAAAAATTGGGAAATAAAAGACAGAACATACGTTCTTAAGAATGGTATGTCTCCGTTAACATACAAAATTAAAAGTACAGGTTTATTGCACTTTGATGAAGAAAAAGCAATTAACAGGGAAATAAGATATGCTGATAATCAAAAGTCATTATTTATTGACGAACAAGATGGTTTTGCACAACTTAAACATATAGTATTCCGAGATGGAGTGCTTATGGTTCCTAGAACACAACCTTTACTACAACAATTATTATCATTATATCATCCTGATAGACTAAATTTATGGGAAGAAATTGACAACGTAAAAGAAGCTGTTGATGATATAAGTATTATAGAATTAGAATTAGAAGCATTGAAATTAGTGCAAGAGCTTGATGTTGAGCACCTTGAGGCTATACTTAGAACTGAAATTGGTTCTGATGTAACAACAATGTCTTCTAAAGAAATAAAAAGAGATTGTTATTTGTTTGCTAAAAGCGAACCAGAACTATTTATTGAAGTAGCAAAGGACGAAGATATTAAGCTTCGTAACTTAGCTAATAGATGTGTAGAAGCTGGTATTGTTAAACTAACAGATGATAACACAGTATTTAAATGGAGCACAAATGGCAAAAAAATTATGACTGTACCGTTTGATGAACATCCATACGCAGCGTTTGCACGATTCTTAAAAACAGATGAAGGCGTAGACGTTATGAAAGCTATTGAAAAGAAACTTTCATAGAACACTAGGTTATAGTTATTCGTTTAGCTATAACCATCTAATAAATAAAAACAATAATGGTAAGCATAGACAACGTTTATAAAACAGTATTAAACATACTTAATAAAGAAAATAGAGGTTATATTACGCCGGCTGAAATTAATTCACTGGCTAACCAGGCTCAAAATGAAATTTTTGAAGGTTACTTTTCTTTAAGAAACTATGTTGTTTCTAACGATTCCGACTATTCGGATATTAGAAAAAACGTAGAAGAAAAAATAGCTTTGTTTGAAAACGAAGAAACAATAAGTGCTGGAACATTTTCTAATGCTGCGGGTAATACAACCTCGAGCTACTATGCTTATCCTTCTAACTTTTTCAGGTTAGGCACTGTATCTACAAGTGCTATACACGCAAGTGAAGTATCAAGTCAAAAAATATTATATCTAAATAGATCGCCACTTACTAAACCCACGGTGAATAACCCTGTATACGTTAGACACGAGGGTGGTGTAGTTATGTATCCAACGACTGGAATAACTAGTATAGATATAAACTACATAAGAAAACCTGCTGAAGTAAAATGGGTTGGTGGTACTGCTGGCGGACAAGTGGTTGCTAATACGAGCGCTAGCGATTATAAAGACTTTGAGCTGCATACTTCTGAGCAACATGAGCTAGTAGTGAAGATATTATCTTACGCGGGTGTAATTATAAGAGCTGCCGATGTAACTCAAGCGGCGGCAGCAAAAGAACAACAAATAATACAATCTGAACGATAATGGCAGAATCAAGAAAAATATATACTGGTCAACAATACTACGCAAACTTTGAAGGAGACACGGGCAATATTCCTGCTAACTTTAAAGGTTTAGGTTATTATAGTAGGACTAGTTTAGAGGATATTATAAATAATTTTATTGTTGCATATATTGGCGAAGATAAAGCTCTTGCCAAAGTGCCTCGCTACGAAGTAGATTTTTGGGCGCAAAGAGGTATGCAAGAGTTTAGTTATGATATTTTGCATAGTGAAAAAAGTGTAGAAATAGAGTTAGGGTCAACTCTACAATTTCCATTACCACAAGATTACGTAAATTACGTTAAAGTTTCACAAGTGGGCGAAGATGGTAAAAAAGATATTCTATTGCCATCTAGAAAAGTAG
>Ga0209666_1001516_pt1 | contig 17782 bp, 8 predicted proteins | sample SaaInlV_125m_DNA_FD_184679 | JGI IMG/M metagenome (GOLD analysis project Ga0209666, IMG submission 184679) | Marine microbial communities from expanding oxygen minimum zones in the Saanich Inlet - Saanich Inlet SI037_S3LV_10m_DNA (SPAdes)... | ecosystem: Environmental > Aquatic > Marine >...
CGCCGAGTGCGTCAAGTCTCCGGCGTTAACGCCGAGCTCGATCCAAGGCGGCGGGAACGCGACGAGAAGGTCCGCGACGACGCGTCCGGTTTCTTTCGGCGGTAACGGCGGATGCGTCAGCGGCGCCGCCGCCAAGATCTCCAACCCGGCGGGAGCCGACGCGGTCGGTCTCAGCCGGCTCTTGTGTCGAGGCGCGGAAGGAGGCGTGGCGGTCGCGATTCTCCGCGCATCATCGACAACATCGTCACCCTCCAGACGCGAAGAAAGCGATTTCAAAGAATCTCGCGCCGGGATTTTTGTCAACGCGTAGTGGTCGCGCGCCGCGGAGTGTTTCACCGCACCCGCCGCGCCCGATTTGTCCGCGATGGAACTCAACACCTTCCCGAGATCCACGGCTGTTTCGCCCAGGTACTCCATGTCATCCAGTCTCGTGGTCGTCAAGACGCCGCGCGTGTGTTTCGGTAAGTTTTCGTCCGCGAAGACGTACACGTCGTCGGCGTCGTCGGCGTCCGGGACGCGATAGAGCGCGAGCGCGATTTTTTTGCTCCTGTCGCGGAGGCGCTGGAGATGGCCGCGGTCCAGCGGGCCGGCGAGGCCGTCCACGCGCACGGGGACGCAGAATCGCGTGGCGCGCGCGTTCGTCGGCACGACAACGGGCTCGGTGCACCCGGCGACGATCCAGTCCCTGTGCCGAGCCGCGAGAGAACTCGGGGCGTCTCTCGGCGCGCGCGTCGGGGTGGACGACGCGCCGGGAGAAGCGCCGGTCGTCCTCGAGCCGCGGTGCGTCGGGACCTTCGCCGCGGGCGGGGCCTCCACGAGGAGCGCCACGAACACGCGCGGCGTGCGCCGCGTCAGAGCGCTCGGCAGGTTATACACGCTGACGTGCATCTCGAGCGCGTCCAGCGCGTCGCGGCGCGTGTCGCGGACCACGAGGCGCGACGCGGGGGAAGTCGGCACGTCCGACGACGATGCGCGCCCCGCCGACGCGGGGTTGACCGCGTCGCCGCCCACGGGCCTGTGCGCGGCATCGCGCAGCGCCGAGCGCCACATCGCGCCGAAGACGAGGGCGAGCCACCGGCGACCGGGAACGAGAGTCCCGAGTCGACGCCGACCGCCGCGCGCGCTCGAGCACTGACCGCGATGACGCCGAGGGCAACGGCCTGCGGAAAACGGTTGTCACACCCGATACCAGTGGTTTGCCGGCCGCACCTCGGCACCTGTCGTAACGTCCCAGAAAAAACGCCCTTTTCGCGAATGAGATCTCCGCGAGGCAGCAAAGACACGGCGCACGAGCGCACGACGCATCGGTTGCGCATCGGAGGTGACGGCGTCAGAGATTCGCGTGCGGGTTCGCGCAGTGCGGACATGAGCGCGGGTCAAGACTCGCGAGAGGATAGTGCGTCGCGGTCCGAGTCCGAGTCCGAGTCCGAGTCCGAATCTGACGAGCGCGGCCAAGCGCGTCGCAGCGCGCCGATTCGCGCTCCGTCTACCGGTACCTCCTCTCCGAGGCTCTGCTTCAACTGCGGCGGCGATCACCTGGTTCGGGAATGCCCTGAACCCCTGGACGAAACCAGAATCAAGGACGCGTTCAAGGAGTGGAAGGACGCTCGTCGGATTCCCCGCGTGGCGACAGTCGCCGGGGCGAGATTCGTCAACGCGACTGGGGCAGTCTCCCGGGACGCGACGCCGGCTAAGAGAAGCGCCGAGAGCTTGGAACGAGAATCGCGGATGGCTCGCGCCGCCGCCGCGGAGGCTGCGGCGGCACGAGCGGCGGCAGCCGCCGTCGCCGCCGCCCAGCCGACGCTGCAGGAGCTCGCGCGAAAGCGCCTCGTTGAACTGCAGGAGCTCCTTGATGAAGAGGGCGAGGCGTTCATCCGCGAGGAGGTCCAGAAGTTCCTCATGTCCGAGAAGAACGACGAGAAGAGCGCCGATACCGACACGCGCGCACCCGAAATCTACCCGACGCAGGCCGAGTCCTCGGATTCTCGGGACGGGGCCGCCGAGGTCAGAGAGAGGCTGATCCGCGCGGTGACCGCTATCTTGAACCCCCTCAAGAACCCCCCGCCTCTCCAGGAGCATTGCGTGGTCACCCTCCACACCCTCTGCAAAAACGTGATCGACCATCCAAACGACGATCGGTACCGGCTCGTTAAGGCGACGTCGAGGACCATGACGCAGAAGGTGCTTCGCTGCGTCGGCGGGGAGCAGTTCCTTTACGCCGCGGGCTGGACGAAAGTCACCGTCAATTACGAGGGATACTACCGGTGCGATACCGCCGCGGTCTCCTCGGCGACGCTCCGATGCGCGGAGGATGTCCTTTCAAAGAATCTGACGCTGTGCCGCGACAAGGCGGCGAGGCACGAGCGTTTAAAGACCAAGGAGAAGGACGACGCCGCGCGGCAGAAGCAGGAGCTCCGGCGCGCGATCGAGGAGGACAAGGCGCGTCGGAGGGAGGCCGAGGAGAGGAAGAGGGCGGCCAAGGCGTCAGGCGCGTCGATGTAAAAAAAGTCATACGCGTCGCGTACGAAACGTGCCTGATTTTGGCGTCAGTGATCTGAGTTGGCGCGCTTGAGGCGTGAGATCGCCCTCGGGAAGTTCGGGTTCTTCGGGGACGTGACAAATAGTGACAAACGCTCGGCATCCGTCACACAACCCCCCACCCGAGAATGTGCTACAAGACCACCTGTCCTACCTGCAAGAAGCCCACCTGGGGAGGGTGAGGCATGCACATCGAGCAGGCCCTCGCGGGCGTGCCCGTAGAGGACCGCTGCGCGTGCAAGCGACGCTCCTCGATGTCCTCGTGCACGGTGAACTAACTGGAGAAAAACCTGCAGCGTCCGCCGACAACGCGTTTCGGCTCGCGTCGGCGGACGCTCGCCGCGCTCCGCATCCTCGGAACCCGCACGCGCGCCACCCATGAACCGCGTCTTCGAAACCCGACGAAATTCGGGGGGAGACGCGATGAACGCGGCGCGAACGCGGGGCTCACGAGAAGACGACGAGACGCGCATTGATTGGCAAGATGCAACATCAGCGACATCTGGTCCCTAGAAGGCGTGTTCGCGAAGGCGTGTTTCGAGTCGCGAGTCATCATAACAGACGGTTGTCGTTACCACGTACGTCTCCGCGCCTACCATAAGGGCGCGCTACTACGCGTCTCTTAAAACGCGAAACAAGTCGTTCCCCTCGATTCCATCACGAAAGTAAATCAAATCGTAAAGCGAAGCATCACCTTCATCACCTCCCTGACGGCACGGCGTACCGCCCGAGCGCGTGCGGGTTCTCATCCTCCAGCGAACCGACGATGGGTTTCTTTCCAGAGCCTCTGCTCGGCGCGCCTGTCTCGGCGCCATCCTTTCTAGGGCGACCGGGCCCGCGTTTCTTCACAGGGTCCTTCTTCCCGACGTCCGTCGAAGGACCCGGCCGCGCGTTCGAACCCGGGTCGGTCACAGCCGTAGTCACCGCCGCGCCTTCGGAAAGCACAGGCGGGTTCCCGCTCGCCGCCGCCGCCGCCGCCGCCGCCGCCGCCGCGCGCTCGCTCTCGAGGCGCTTCGCGCCCTTCGGCCTTCCTCGGCCGCGCTTCGCCGGCGGCGCCTCGGGCGGCGCCGGCGGCGCCGGTTTGTCCGCCTCCGCCTCCGCGACAGCCTCCGCGACAGCCTCTGCTACCGCGGCGTCGTAATCGTCGAACGCGTCTGGGGACGCCTCGCGAGCTTTCGGAGCCACCGGTTGCGCGGACGCCGTCGCCGCCGGAAGAGCCGCCGAGTCGCGTTCGCTTCCTTTAAAAACGGAGGGCGAACTCGTCGCGCGCGCTTTGGCGTTGAGGAGGAGCATGCCCTTCTTGCCCTTCTCCGCGCTTTTTTCGTGACTAGGACCCGCCGGGCTCTTCTCCGCGAGAGAGACGCCGACGACGGTTTTTTTTTCGCGCGGCGTCGTCTGAAGCGCGTCCGACTCTTTCTCTTCCTCTCTCGGGCGCTTCAGGGCACTTTTGTGCGGCGGAGAAGAGCCCGGCGGAGGCGTCGCCTCGGCGGGCGCCGCGGCGAGCGCCAAGTTCTCGTCGTCGAGCGAAACCTTGCGCGGGCGGCCAACCTTCCCCGGCCCGCGGGGTTTGCCCTTCGGCCACCCGCGCTTCTTCGGGGCCGTTCCGGAGGGATCCGCCGCGCTCGGGGTTTCGGTCCCGTCCATCAGCGCGAGCGATCCGGCCGGGAACGCGTCCGAAACGGGAACAGGCACGCCCGCGGCGACGGAGGCGGCGAGGTCGCCGTCGACGTCCGCCGCCGGCGCTAGCGTTGCGCCCCACCCGAAGTCGGCGTTCTCCTCCGCGTTCGCGGGGTTTATCTCTTCACCACGACGCGGCTCCGAAACCGAAACCGCCGCGCCCGAGAAACCGAACGCTTCGTTTCCCTCGGGCGGGGAGAGCGGATCGCGTCGCACGGCGTCGTCGACTCGCGCATTGGAAAGCGCGCGATCCGTCTCCTTCTCCTTCCGATTAGAAGCGCGCTTCCGCTTCTTCTTTTCGCCCGCGTCGTCCCGAGTAGCCGCCGCCGCCTCGCGCTTCTTCCTCTTCGCGGCGCGCTCCCAGTCGTCGCCGAACGCGTCAGCCCCGTTCGGTCGGTCCGGTCCGGTCCGGAACTCGATCCGCTGGATCGCGCCCGCGTAGGACATGGCGCCGGGGAAGCAGTACGACGGAAGCGTCAGCGTCGGCTCGCCGGACGCCGTCACCCGCTGCGACGTCAAAACCGGCGAAAACAAAACGCCCCGTAAACGGCGTGTACCGCGAGAACCCGCGGAGTCGTCGTCTCCCACCTCGCACTCGAAGAAGTACCCGGCGTCGAAGCCTCCGGTCACGACGCCGCGCGCCATCTTCCCCAAAAGCGGCTTCTGAGAAGACACGAGTCGCGAAGCGCCTTCGGCGTCCAACCCTCCGACGACCAGACCCGGCGACTCGGGAAGAGAAACCGGCGTCGCGCGTAACGATTCATCCTTAACTCCGGGACGCTTCTCGGAAACCGCGGGCGACGCGGGACGTTTTTGTTTTCGGTCGTGGATGCCTTCGACGTCCGCTCCGTTCGCGTTCGCGGCGTACCCGTTCGGCCGTCCCGCGTCGTTCAAAGGAGGAAGCGCATCTTGAGACGCTTCGTCGTTTCCAATCGTCGGCTCCGAATCTTCCAGCGCCGCGGCTTCCGCGATGAACGCGTCGCGGACGAGCGGACCGGCGGCTTCCCACTGCGCTTTTGTGTCGCGCTCGAAAGCGTCAAGCGCCGCGCCGCGCAAACTCTCGCGGCGGCCCGTCTCGTGTTCCGTCAAAGACTCCGCTCTGTGTCGCTTCCAGACCCGGAACAGACCGAACGCGCGAGACATCTGCGTTTCTTTTTCGTTTTCGTTCGGAAGCGTCGTGGGGCTCTTCGGAGTTCGCGCGTTTTTTAAAGCCCCGACGTTTCCGCGCTCGGAGACGCGCGGGCGCTCGTCGTTCGCGCGCGGGTTTGAATTCTTCAAACCCGTCTCGACGACTTTAAACCCCTCGTCGTCGTCGTCGCTGTCGTCGCTCTCGTCCGAGTCGCTCGCGACGACAGGTTGGCCTTTCTTCGGAAGCGCGCTTTCCGGAGCCGACGCGGTCTCCGCCGCCGCCGAGTCGGTCGTCTCTCGCGTCGTCATCTTCCGGTGCTCCTCTCGGCGCCGCGCGATGGTCTCCAGCATCGCCGCGCGCGCCGCCTTCGCCGTCGCGGTCTCGCTCTTGTCGCTCTCGTCCGAGTCGCTCTCGTCCGAGCTGCTCTCGGACCCGCTCGAGCACTCGCGAGCCGGACGCACGCCGGGCGCGGCGATGGACACAGGCTTCGCGTGTGCGGCCCAGAACGCGATCGACGCGTCGCCCTCGTCCTCCGTCGGGACTGCCGCGACCGCGCCGCGGCCGCGTCCGCGACCGCGCCCGCGCCCGCGACCGCGGCCCCGCCCGCGCCCGCGCCCGCGACCGCCTCGCCCGCCCGGTTCGCAAAGTTCGCTCAGCGGCTCGTCGGGTGATTCGTCACCAGCCGCTCTCGTTGCCGGTTCGCTCGGGTCCCTCACGTCTGGGTCCCGCGAAACCCCAGTGGCCTCCCCTCTCGTCGCGTTCGTCGCTCCGTCGTCATCCGGAGGCGTCTCGCGCGCCGCAATCGTCGGCGCGCGGTCCGTCTCCGCCGCCGCCGCGTCGCCGCGCGCGTCCGGGGAGGGCGTCTCGCCGCCCTGGGGCGACCCGTCCGCGTTTCGTTCGCGGTCGCGCACGTCGTCGCCGGCTTCGTCGGTCTCTCTCGCCTTCTCGATTACCGTCGCCGTCGTTTTCGCGATCGCCTTCTTTTCGCCTCCTCCTCCGAGCGACGCAGGCGGCGCGTCGGTAATCTCGGCGCTCGTTTTTCTCGTCGGCGCCGGATCCGTCTCCTTCTCGAGAGCTTTTCCCGCGTCCCCCTCGGGGTCGAGCTCGCGCACGACCTCGCGCACGACCGTCTGCAGCTTGTCCGCGGGCGTCGTCAGCGCGCTCGGCGACGGAGGCGCCGGAACAGAGTCCGGCGGTTCGACCACGCGCGAGGTGTCTCTCGACAAAGAAGCGTCTTTGTCTTTGCCTTTGCCTCCGTCGTCTCGTCGCGGAGACGACGCCGTCGACGGCTTCGGCGATTTCGCCGCCGCCTCCGCCTCCTTCACCTCCGCTCGAACCTCCGTCTCCGTCTCCGTCTCCTTCTCCTTCTCGCGTCGCGCGAGAATCGCCGCAGCCTTGGCCTTGGCCTTAGCCTTGGGCGTCTGGCCGACGGTCCGGAGAGGAGTCCGCGCGGAGAGCGGCGCGCTCGGCGCCGCGACGCCGACGCCTTCTTTTCCCTTTTCCGAAGAGATTTTCTTTTCCTTCTCTTTTTCTTTTTCGCGTCGAGAAAAGGGCGCCTCCTCGGACGTCCTCGCGTCCTCCGCCTCGGAAGTCGCGCGAAACGCGCCCGCGTAATCGAAGTCACCCGGCGAGTCGCCTCCGGAGCCGCCTCCGCGGACGCCGTCGCGCGCGACAGTCTCGACCGCCTTCTCTTTCTCTTTTTCTCTCTCCGCGACAGACGAAGCGACTCCGAAATCGCGCGCGGGCGCGTCGGCGCGATTTGCATTCGCGACAGCCCCTTCGCCGCCGCCGCGCAGCGCCAGCGCGGAAGCCTCGCCCAGGTTGGAGGGCGTCGCGGCGCGCGCGTCCTGTATGCCTCCCAGGAACAGCACGCGCGCGCCGCACAGCACCGCCGCGAAGCACGCGCGCGGCTTGGGCACGAACCCGACGAGGTTCTCGCCCGAGACCTCGCGCCACGTCTCGCGTTTGAACGAAAAGGTCCACAAGTCGCTGAGCGTCCGCGAGTCGCCGTCGACGCCGCCGTGCGCCACCAGCACCAAGTCGTCCGCGGCGTCGATACACGAAGACGACGTGCCGTTCACGACCGTGCTGTCCCGCTCTTTCGAAGCGCCCATGGGTTTCACGTCCACGAGCGCGGCGACGCGAACCACCGCGCAGGCGTGCCCGAAGCGCGGCTTCGGGCGAGTCGGGGATTTCGCGTCGACGTTTGAATCGTCGCCGATGGAATCGTCGCCGACGGCGCGCCACGTCTCCGAGTCCACGTCAAACGCCCAGACGTCGTCGAAGAGCGTCTCGCCGTCCTCGCCGCCGCACCCGCCGAAGACCCAGAGCGTGCCTTTTTTCGCGGAGGCGGTGGGAGGCGTGAACGCCGCCGCGGCGCCTTCGCGCGCGCGCGGCCGCGACGCGCTCGGCGTACTCGCCTTCTCGGACCGTCGCCAGACGCACGTCATATCCGCGAGCGGGTCCCTCTCGTCCCTCTCGTCGTTCGTCCGTTGGTCACGGCCGCGCCTGGCAGAGGAAGACCGAGAGGAAGACGACTCGCACTTCAGGAAGTGCACGTCGTCGAAGATTTCGCCGCGCGCGCCGCGCCCTCCGAAACACGCAATCTCGTCATCCGAGACGGCGACGAAGCAATGCCCCGCTCGCGGCGACGGGGCTGGCCCGGCGGCGGTCACCGCGCGCCACCGGAACGCGTCGTCGATGACGTGCAGGTCGTTCATGAACACCTCCTCGGCGCTCGGGTCCTCGTCGTCGCCTCTGCGTCCGCCGAAGACGACGTGCGCGACGGCTCCGTCGGCCGCGCCGCACGCGCGGCGATTTTCGCCGTCTCCGCGCGCGAGCCGGACGGACGCGCAGGCGTGCGCCTCTCTCCACGTCGGGCACTCGCCCGTGGTCAGCAGGCGCTCCCTGCGCTGCGAGCCCCCGCGGCCGATCGCGAGCACCTCCCGCGGGTCGCCTCGCGGGGACCCTCCCCACAAGCACGCGCCCCCGTCGGAGGCCCACCCGCAGTGGCCCCAGCGCGCGCGCGAAGACGCGGTGTCGAGCCTCCCGCCGCGACTCGCACCCTCGGGGTCGGGCTCGTCCGGTCGGAGCACGCCCGCAGTCGCCTCCGCGGGCGCCTCCGAGACGGCACCCATCGCGCGTCCCGACTCCGGTGACCCGCTGGCGAACGCGAGCGCGGTGCGCCGCGAGAGTGTGCGCCCAACGCGCCTCGCCTCTCGCATTGTAGACAGCCGGATTGTCGGGCGCAACAACAAACCTCTCTTTGTGACTGGGTTCCACGCGATCCATCCGATCGAAATGTGCGTTTTTATGGGAATGCGTTTGGTTCGCGATTTCGAATTCTTCGGAACATGTTCTTGATGAACAGGAGCAGCCTTTTGACGAAACGAACGCGCGCGAACGACGACTCCAGAGAGAAATTTTTTAAGAACCGCGTGTGCTCTTACTTACAAGCGTGACGAGAAGATCCTAGGCTGCGATGTTCGATGCACGCGCAGCGGCGGACCCGCGCGCGGAGGCCCTCGTACGCTTCGTTTATCGTCGGGACGGAAAAGACGCGGCGCGCGAGACACGCGGGGGAGTTTCACCCCCGCGGAAAGCGCGCGGTCTTGATTCTCGAAGAGAGGGGAGAAGCTTCGAGGGCACCGTTTAGTACTCCTCGGCCTCCTCCTCGCCGTCGCCCTCGGCGGACTCGGCGCCAACCTCCTCGTAGTCCTTCTCGAGGGCGGCGAGGTCCTCGCGAGCCTCGGAGAACTCACCCTCCTCCATGCCCTCGCCGACGTACCAGTGCACGAAGGCGCGCTTGGCGTACATCAGGTCGAACTTGTGGTCCAGGCGCGAGAACACCTCGGCGATGGCGGTGGAGTTGGAGATCATGCACACCGCGCGCTGCACCTTGGCGAGGTCGCCGCCGGGCACGACGGTGGGGGGCTGGTAGTTGATGCCGCACTTGAAGCCGGTGGGGCACCAGTCCACGAACTGGATCGTGCGCTTGGTCTTGATGGTCGCAACGGCGGCGTTGACATCCTTGGGCACCACGTCGCCGCGGTACATGAGGCAGCACGCCATGTACTTGCCGTGGCGGGGGTCGCACTTGGCCATCATGGAAGCGGGCTCGTACGCCGAGTTGGTGATCTCCGCGACGGACAGCTGCTCGTGGTACGCCTTCTCCGCGGAGATGACGGGCGCGTACGAGGAGAGCATGAAGTGGATGCGCGGGTACGGCACGAGGTTGGTCTGGAACTCGGTGATGTCCACGTTGAGCGCGCCGTCGAAGCGGAGCGACGCGGTGAGCGACGAGATCACCTGGCCGACGAGGCGGTTGAGGTTGGTGTACGTCGGGCGCTCGATGTCGAGGGAGCGGCGGCAGATGTCGTAGATCGCCTCGTTGTCGAGCATGACGGCGACGTCGGTGTGCTCGAGGAGCGAGTGCGTGGACAGCACGGAGTTGTAGGGCTCGACCACCGCGGTCGACACCTGGGGCGACGGGTAGATGGTGAAGCCGAGCTTGGACTTCTTGCCGTAATCGACGGAAAGGCGCTCGAGGAGAAGCGAGCCGAGACCGGAGCCGGTACCGCCGCCCACGGCGTTGAACACCATGAAGCCCTGGAGGCCGGTGCAGTTGTCCGCGAGCTTGCGGATGCGGTCGAGGCACAGGTCGACGATTTCCTTGCCGATCGTGTAGTGGCCACGCGCGAAGTTGTTCGCGGCATCTTCCTTGCCGGAGATGAGCTGCTCGGGGTGGAAGAGCTGGCGGTACGTGCCGGTGCGGACCTCGTCGATCACGGTGGGCTCGAGATCGAGGAAGACGCAGCGGGGGACGTGCTTGCCGGCACCAGTCTCGGAGAAGAAGGTGTTGAAAGCGTCGTCGCCGCCGCCGATGGTCTTGTCGGAGGGCATCTGGCCGCTGTTGTTAGGGAAAGCCGGGGGTTCAAAGGGGGGCGGAGATTCGGTCAGCGAGCGTTCGCGAAGCGACGGTCAAACGGGAAGAAAATCCGCGTCGCGGCCGAACGGTCGCGCGGACCGCGCGACACGCGGTGGACGTCGCCCGGCGATCGCGCGCGCGGAATCGCCGCGGGGAGTACCCCCGCGACTGTTCCTAAACGCTCGAGCACTCGCGCGCATCGCGCGTCGCGCGGTTCGCGTCCCTCCGTCCGCGGAGATCGCGGCAATTCCGAGCCCGAACGGGCAATTCAAACGATCCCGAAAAGGGCGCCGCGCCGGCGTCGGACGTACTCAGGCTGGATACCGTGCTCGAGGCAGTACAGCTCCCAGCACGCGTTACCGGTCTGGATACCGGCCTGGCCGATGTGGATGGAGATGACTTCACGCATGGTTGTTGGTGGAGGGTTGGGGAAAGACGACGGTGTTGATGACCGTGCGAATTATGGACGCGAGTCGCGCGAGTTGCGCCAAAAAAGGAAAACGCGACGACTTCCTTCCCCTCGCGCGACGCGGATTCGCACGCGTGAACAGTCTCGAAAAAAAACCAACGTGGGAAAAATCTCGATTCCAACGGTAAAACGAGTGTGCCAATTTTGGAAACTCGATCGAAACGCGCGTTTGAGCCGCGTCTCGAGAACGAAAGAGGCCGCGGCCGCTCCTCCGTTTTTTCGTGCCGATTGGTGCGCGAGTTTCTCGCGTTCTCGTCGCCGGGGTTCTCGTCGCCGCGGCCCCGGTCACTTCGGGTGGCGCGCAGTCCGCGCGAGTCACGGACGCGACCGTTCCGCGCGCGTTCACGCACGATGGCTCCCGGAGGCATGATGAGCCGCTCTCGGCTCAAGAGCGTCGATTTCTACCGAAAGATCCCGAAGGACATGACGGAGGGCACGATCCCGGGAAGCGTGATCAGCGTGATGGCCAGCTTGGTCATCGCCATGCTGCTCGTGTCCGAGATCTCGACGTACCTCACCCCGCAGTTCAACACGCGCGTCGTGGTGGACCGCTCGCTGGACGGTGACCTGATGCGCATCAACTTCAACGTCTCGTTCCCCGCGCTCTCGTGCGAGTTCGCGTCGGTGGACGTCGGCGACGCCATGGGCCTGAACCGGTACAACTTAACGAAGACCGTGTTCAAGCGCCCGATCGACCAAAACCTGAACCCGCTCGGCCCGATCCAGTGGGAACGGGGGGGTAAACAAAAGCCGGTGGAGCACGCGGACGAGATGCAGCACGACAAGGCGCAGGCGCTGGTGAAGTACCACGTCGAGGAGAAGGCAAGGAACCCGAACGCCGACGATCACCCGCTTCAGGTGTTGGAGCTGTCACCTAAAACGTTCGAGAGCGCGAAGAAGCAAACCACGGTGTTACTCGTGAACTTCTACGCGCCCTGGTGCCCGTGGTCGCGCCGTCTGGATCCCGTCTGGAAAGCCGCCGCGCTGGAAGTACACAAGAAGTACCCAGAGGCGCTCGCGAATAAAGTGCGCGTCGCCGAGGTGGATTGCACGAAGCACGAAGCGCTGTGCGTCGCGCAGCACGTGCAGGGCTACCCCTCCGTGCGCGTGTACACCAAGGGCTCCGACGCCGTGCAGGGCGGGGGCAGCCATGACCACGCGAGCTACCACGGCGACCGCACGGTGGAGGCGATCGTGAAGTTCGCGACGGACTTGTTACCGGAGTGGAAGACGACGGAGGCGGAGGAGAAGAAAAAGCAAGTGGAGGTGCGCCTTCCGAGCGATTCGCACGGCGGCGAGACGGTGAAGAAGATCGACGGACCGGGGTGCTCGGTGACCGGCTTCGTGCTCGTTAAGAAAGTCCCCGGCCATTTGTGGATCACCGCCTCGTCGGACGCGCACTCGTTCGCGCCGCACGCCATGAACACGTCGCACGTCGTGCACCACTTCTACTTCGGCCAGCAGCTCTCGCCGAGCCGCAAGCGGTACCTCGAGAAGTTCCACAAGGGCGTGGACGAGGCGAGCTCGCTCGGGTCGCTCGCCGCGGCGGGCGCGGGCGACGGGTACTACGGAAAGGTGGAGGATGTCGCCAAGAGAAGCGTATCGGGAGCCACCGAGGACTGGCACGACAAGCTGGCGAACCTGCGGTTCACCTCCCTGGACGGCGGCACGACGCACGAGCACTACCTGCAGACGGTGTTGACCACGATCAAGCCGTGGGGCGCGAACGCGGGGTTCAACGTGTACGAGTACACGCAACACTCGCACTTCATGAAGGCGGAGAAGGAGTCGCCGAGGGCGAAGTTCTTCTTCGACCCGAGCCCGATGCAGATCTACGTCTCCGAGGAACGCCAGAAGTTCTACCACTTCATCACCACGCTCATGGCCATCGTCGGCGGCGTGTACTCGGTGATGGGCATCGCCGACGGCGCGGTGCACAACGGCATCGCCATGCTGCGGAAACAGAACCTCGGGAAGCAGGGGTGAGGCGTGATGATTGATTTCTCGACGTGTCGAGACATACACGAGGTGGTTTTAACAACTCTCGAGATATACTTCTCGATACGCTCGCATCACCTCAACGCTCGTCCGGAGCCGCGTACGCCTCAGCGCCGCGGAGCATCGTCTCCAGCCGCGCGCGCGCCGCCGCCGACGACGCGAGCAACGCATCCTCCGACGCGACCTCCGAAGAACGGTCTTCGGTCGAAGACCGCGCCGACGAAGGCCGCGCTTCCGTCACTTCCGCCACTTCCGTCACTTCCGTCACTTCCGCCACTTCTTTGTCCTCCTCCCCTTTCGTGTCTTCGCTCGTCGAACGCGGCGTCGTCTCCGCCTCCGCGCGAAGCATGGCGCTCTCCTCCGAGTCGCCCCGTCGGCGCAGAGCCGCCCTGAGCATGTGAATCTCGGCGCGCGCCGCCGCGAGGTCCGCGGCGCGCTCGCGGAGCATGCGCGCCGCCTCGCGCGCGTCCGCCTCGGCCGACGCGCGCGCGCGCGCGTGCGCGTCCGCCTCGGCCTTCGCCGCGAGGACGCTCGCGGCGCGCGCGGCTTCGGCGGCGCGCGCGGAGGCTGCTTCTTCCTCCCGTTTTTTTTTCACAGCGTCATCCTCCGGATCCGGATCCGGATCTGTCAAACGCCGCGACCCGGGGTAGGATAACGCGACGCGCACTACGACGTCCTCCTCTTCCTCGACGTGTTCCTTTACCGGCGCGAACGCGAAGTCCGGATCGTTCGGGGTCGTGTTTCTTCTTGCCGAGCCGGCTTCGTTCCGCGCCGCCTCCACCGCGTTCGCCTTTTCGATCGTCGCGTCGTAAGCGGCGCGCGCTTCGCCCAACGTTCTCAGCGCGTCGGCGCGCGCGTCGGCGATTTCCCGCATCGCAAAATCGCGCGTCGCGAGGCTCGCCTCCGCCGCGCGCGCGGCGTTTACCTCCGCGGCGTACCGCGCGTCCGCCGCGTCGCTCGCGGCGACGCGCAAAGCCTCGCACTCGCGTTGCAACCGACTCGTCTTCTCCGTCTCTACATCAAGTCGCGCTCGCAAATCGCGCAAAGCTTCGCTCCGCGCAAAATCCTTCGCCTCGAACGCGCTTCTCGCCTCGTCCGTTTCCACACGCGCGTGCGCGGAGGTTTCCCTCGCCTCAGCGTGCGCGGCGATCAGGCGCCGCTGCGTGAGGCGCACTTCCTTCATCGCCAAAGAGGCGGTGGACGCCGCCTCTTTCGCGACCGAAACGGTCTCGTCGCGGTCCCGTAAGTCACTCGCCAACGTCTCGTTTTGTTTTGTGATTTCGTCGCGCACGAACCGCACGTTTTCGGAAATCGCGTCGAGCGCGTCGGCGGCGTCTCGCGACCGCGCCGCCGCGTCGCGCGTCGACGCCGCGGCGGTCTCGCACAGCATCGCGAACGTCGCTTCGTCTCTTTCGTGCTGCTCTTCAGCCTCTGAACGACGCCTCGCCTCATCCGCCGCGGCGGTCTCCAACGCTGAGGCGTGCGCGTCCAGGCGGGATAACACGTCGGCGCGGAAAGAAGAGGATGCCGTTTTCTGCGTCGCATCCATCGTCGCGACGCGCCCGGCGACGACGCGCGTCTCGACGATTTGCGTCTCGACGCTCGAGCGGAGTTGTTCAAGCGTCTCGCGCAGTCTCGCCGCGACGGTCTCGGACGCGGAACGCGCCGCGTTCGCACAAGCGCGAGCCTCCAAAGTGGCTTCGGCGTGCGTCACGCGAAGCGCGTCCATGGCTTTTTCGGCGTCGCGAAGTTTCGCCAAAGCGCGCGTCGCGGCTTCGCGCGCGCTCCGCGCCTCGCCCGCTTTTTCCATCAGCTCCTCGCGCAGACGCGTCGCCTCTTCCTCACGCCAGTCGCGAAGAAGGGCCGTCTGATTTTCCAACCTTGCCGCCAAACGAGCCTCCATGCCTTGCGCGGAAGAAGCCGCGGAAGACGTTACGTTGCCAACGCGGTCGAGAGCGCCCTTCGATCGCGCGCGTCCTTCGGTCGTATCCGCTCCGAACCCGCTTTTGTCCGCTTTTGTCTCCGCTTTTGTCTCCACGGATGTGCTGCTTTTTTCCGTACCGATGTCCTCCCCCAGGCGTTCGAGCACAGATGCGACCCGGCTCAGCTCGTCCCTCGCGGCGAAGTCGCCTCCTCCGCCCACAGCGCGGCGGTTACTGGTCGCGCGCGTGACGACGCCGGAAGTCGCCGCGAGCCGCGCGCGGAGCGATCTGATCTCGCGTTCCATCAGCTCGCGCGACGCGCCCGGGACGATGCCGAGAGGGTTCCCGCGTCTCGCATCTTCGCGTTCGGAACTCTTTCGTGTGCTCGTCTCGGCTCGTGCGCTCTTCGCGCCCGTGCCGTCACCTTCGCCGCTTCGGACGGCGGAGACGTCCACGCCGGGAAACAGGTGTTTCGCGACATGCCTGTCGATGGCCGTCTCCGGCGCCCCGCCGCGTCTCAGCATGTCCTTCAGCGCCTCGACCGTCTTGTCGCGCTCGGCGAGGTCCGTCTGCAGCGCGCGGAACTTGGCGAGCAGACCGGATGTAGAGGAGGACGGCGTGTCGTTTTCCTTGGCGCCCGCGCGCGGTCTCGGCGCCAGGCCCTTCGCGAGCAAGAGTCGGATGCGGCTCGCCGATGCCAGCGCCACCGCGCGCGCCTCCTCGTCCACCGGGGCGACCGCCGGAGGCGTCGCCGCGGCGACCGCCGAGGCCTTCGCCGTCGGTTTCCGCGCGGGCCTGGGCCGCGCGGGCACCGGGGGCTTGTCCGGCATGAGCCCCTTCGCCATCGTCGCCGTGTCCTCGGCTGTGACGAGCAACGAGTCGCGGGAAACGGTTCCCAACGGTTGGCGCGTCCGATGGTTGTGAACTCTGTTTGTCAGCCTCGGTCTGTGACTCAAGAAACGCGCCGATGATCGTGAAAAATTCGCAGCAAAAAGTTGGCACCTCGAATATTTGAAAAATCGCCGTCGCGGACCCTCGGCACACTCGAGCGCGCGCCGCACCTCCCCCCCAGGGACACGCGACCGCCGCCATGGCGTTCAGCCTGTCGTCCGTGGTGAACGAGGAGTTCAAGATGATGGGCCTTAGCCTGAAAGGAGACGCCATGGGGGCGGTGGTGTCTTTCCTGGAACGCGCGGAGGATGCGAACGCGGCCCTCTCGTTGATGCTGGACGCCCTCGACGCGCGTTCGCTGACGAGCTCCATCGTGGACAAGCAGGTGGTGGACGAGACCACCCGCGCGCTGGACCGCGCCGCGGGCGTTTCCCGCGTCGAGGTGGACGAACACGGCGTCCCCGCGAACGCCCACGGAGTCGCCAATCCTCCGCACGACCTCGACGACGGGATCACGATCGTGGATGCGTTCGACGTTCCAAAGTTTTCCTACGACGCGCAAAGACGCGTGTTCCACGAGGCGAACAAAGGAACTCACGTCACAACCGTCGACGCCGAAGCGGGTTCGAAGATCGATTTGTTCCGCGAGCGGTTTCTGCTGTTACAACAAAGGATCGCGAGACACAGGATGTTCTTGAAACCCGCGTTCGAGTGCGGTAGCGAGAATCGCGCGTTTTGCGAACTCACGCCGCTCACTGGTTTGCTCGGCGCCGCGGGCGAGACGAAATACGTCATGGGGTGTTTGTCGCAGCTCGAGGACGACCGTTTCTTTCTGGAGGACCTCACTGGGGTAGTCCAGATCGACCTAACAAACGCCGCCACGAGTGCGGGGCTGTTCACCGAGAACTGCGTGGTCGTCGCGGAGGGGGAAGTGCGTTTGTCGGACGGCGTCTTCGAAGCGCGCGCGCTCGGGTTTCCCCCCGCCGAGTCGCGAGAGGAGTCCTCCGTCGCCGCCGCGCACAGGGACTTTTTCGGCGCCGGGCGGTTACGCCCGGCGGACATTCCGCGGCTGTTAAAGTCGGAGGCGGATGCGAAGTCTGATATGTTCGTGGTGATGTCGGACGTGTTTCTGGATCGCGCGGCGACGCTGCGGCGGCTGAAGGTAGTGTTCGAGGGCTTCGACTCGCTCGACGTCGCGCCGGCGATGTTCGTGCTCATGGGCGATTTCTGCTCCCAGCCCTGCCACCTCGGCGGCGGCGGCGGAGGGGCGCAGTCGGGCGTCACCTTCAAGAGCTACGCGCGCGGGTTCGACAGGCTCGCGACGCTCATCGAGGAGTTCCCCAGGCTGCGCGAAGAGAGCCGATGGGTGTTCGTGCCCGGTCCGGGCGACCCGGGAATAGCGGCGGCGCTTCCCAGGCCCAAACTCCTCAAGTCGACGCTCGGTCGTCTGCCCTCCGTTTTGCCCCGCGCGACGTTCGCGTCCAACCCGGCGCGCGTGCGATACAAGTCGCAGGACCTCGTGTTCTTCCGCGAGGATCTACAGAGCCGCATGCGGCGCGCGTGCGTTTTACCGCCCGCGCTCGAGACGGTCGGCGCGGACGCGGGTCCCGCGACGCCGCCGGAGAACGGCAAAGAACGCGCGAAACGTTTAAGAACGGACGAAGGCGTCTCGGACTTTGACGACGCGCGAGACTTCGATGAAAACGAGACCGAAAAGGAAGACTTCGATCGCGACGCCGCGAACGACTCGTTCGACTCGTCCGACGTCTCGTGCGACGACGCGACGCGACGTGAGTCCGAGTGGGAGCGCCGGCCGCTTTTCAAGCACCTCGCCGCGACTTTAGTGCAGCAGGCGCACTTAGCGCCTCTGCCGATTTCGCAGACGCCGGTGTTTTGGGAGCACGACCACGCGCTGCGTCTGTACCCCGCGCCGCACTGCGTCGTGCTCGGGGACCGCACCGAGCAGCAGGCGCTGGCGAAGTTCGAGGACACCGAGCTGGTTAACCCGGGGTGCTTCGCGGACGACGGGTCGTTCGCCGTGTACCGCCCGGCGACGCGCGAGACGGAGTTCTCGGCGGCGCCGTGACGAATGACGCCACGAGAGTCGTGTGTCGCGCTCCCGAAGCGAGGGTTGCTTTTTACGAAAAGTAGGACACGAAAACATCGCGAAGAGCGACGATCCGCTCGCGTCGTCTCGTCCCGAATCATCATCATCATCATCATCATCATCA
>Ga0209666_1001519_pt1 | contig 17749 bp, 30 predicted proteins | sample SaaInlV_125m_DNA_FD_184679 | JGI IMG/M metagenome (GOLD analysis project Ga0209666, IMG submission 184679) | Marine microbial communities from expanding oxygen minimum zones in the Saanich Inlet - Saanich Inlet SI037_S3LV_10m_DNA (SPAdes)... | ecosystem: Environmental > Aquatic > Marine >...
GGGCAAATATTTTCGTTCAGTTACTTCTTTTCCCAAAAGCGCCTCCTCGTTCAACACTCGCGCCGCGGGCGAAGGCGACGGACACATAATCGCGCGATGGGCGTCACCGTCCCTTTCGTGTACGCCCAGTTCCGTCGCGCGCGATCCGGCGTCGAAACCACCGGCCGCGGACACATCCACGACGACGACGACGACGACGACGCAAATGCCGCCGGTCGATATTCCAACCGTCCAAGGAATTCCGCGCCGGCGACGACGACGGCGCGGCGCGCGCGTAGCGTCTTCCGCAAATCGTGCTTCGCGCGCGAGCGCCTCGACCTCGACGAGGATGAGTCGGACGATGAGTCATCGCACGCCGGGGAATGTATCATCAGCCCCGGGGGGGAGGATGGGGTCCGCACGGAGTCGTCGTCGTCATCCCCGAGGGAGGCGGCCGGGCGCGTGGCTGAGCAAATGGGCATCGACAAATCGGAAGTGCCCGATGGTTCCACCGCCGAGGGTGCCGAGGGTGCCGACACAGCTGTGCGCGCATCGCGTTTCGACCCACGCGTACGTTCGATGCCGCCGCTCGTGGAGACGCGTCACACCACCCAGAGACACAGGCGACGCACGCTCACACGCGCGAGCCGGCTCCAATCTAACAACGAATCATCGTCGCAGACGCAACAGCTCGACACCCACACTCAAATACTCAAATACCCAAATACCAACCAAATACCACCCAAACACACCTGGCGCGCGTACGTGTTCCGCACCCTGGACGACCCGGGCAGCGGAACCCTCGCCCGGTGGGTCAACGTCACCGTCACATCCACCGTCCTCGCGTCCATTGTATGTCACGTCATGGAGTCAAGGCGGGAGTACGCGGACGACGGTGAGTTTATTTTTATTTATTTCCGTATGTACAATTAGTATGACATCGTGTTATTTTACTCTTACTCTTACAGCTACATTAAAACGCATCGGGCTGGTTTGCCAGATACTGTTCACGGTTGAATACGGCCTCAAGCTGGCCACAGCGCCGCGTCGCGTGACGTTCGTGAAAGCCCCGGCGAACGTGGTGGACCTTTTGGCGGTGGCACCCTTCTGGCTCGAGCTCATCGTCCAGGTTTGTGTGGAAGTTAGCACAGGCAAACAGTCTGACGAAAACGGCGAAGGCGGCGTCTCTGGATTGTTGAGGTGAGTTTCTTTTAATTCTCGTATGGGTAATTAGTATGACGGTGTGTTTTGTCACTTCCAGGACGTTTCGGCTCTTCCGCGTGCTACGGGTATTTAGACTGGGCGCGCGCATGCGTAAACTGGAGATTGTCGCCGACGCCGTTCGTGACTCCGTGGAAGTGTTTGGGATGTTGCTGCTGTTACTGGCACTGGCGCTCGTGGTGTTCAGTTCCCTGGTGTACTTTTGCGAGCAAGGTGAGTTTATTTGTATTTATTTTATTGCAATTGTCGTACATGTATAGGCAATTGCATTGACGTTGTTTTTTAATTATGAAATAGGGAGCTGGATCGACGCCGACCTTGCGGATAGTCACGAAGACGACCCATTCTCGTCAATTCCAGCGACGTTCTGGTGGTGCGTGGTGACGCTGACCACGGTGGGGTACGGTGACGCGTACCCGTTGACCGCATACGGCAAACTCGCCGCGGCGTTCACCATGATCGCCAGCGTCGTGATCACCGCGCTGCCTATTTCAGTTATCGGTGAGAGTTTATTTTTATATTTACACGTGCAATTAGACTGACGGCGTGTTTTGTTCACAGGCGCCAATTTCACCCAGCGGTGGTTAGATCACAAGGCTGACGAACGTGATGAGTCCCGGAAACGTCAGACCAAGTCTCGGGTGTTGGGTGAGTTCGTGAGAGTGTTGGGGGCGCACGTGGAGGTGGTGGATGCGGTGCTGGCGGCGACGGAGGCGGCGCACGTTCGACTCAGAAACGCCCTCGCGGAAACCGAATCGAATTTACTTCTCGTCCAAGACTTCGACTTCGACGATACCAACCGCCGTACGAGTGCCAAATCGAGTTTGCCGTTAGAAGACGCTATTAATGTCGCGGTTGACGATGGATTCCGGGCCGTGAGGGAGGCGTGCGAGTGCCTCGAGGAGCTTCGCGCGGTCGCATCGCTCCTGACGGGTCCTAGCGGTGACGGGTCGAACCTCGCGGATATTTTGGAAAAGTGCGCCATTTAAATATTCTCGTATGGGCTGATGGGCAATTGTACTGACGTCATGTTTTAACTCTCATTTACAGGTGCGCCATGATCGACGAACGCGTCGCGGTGAGTTTATTTTAATCCTCGTAAGAGTTAACACTCGTATGGACAACTAGACTGACGTCAGGTGTGTTTTGTTTACAGGTATCGCTCGACGCGGCTGACGTCGCGATCGCAGCCGCTGATAAAAGCGCCAAAGGTCACTGCGATGTGTGGGTGAGCTCAGCGGCGCTGGAAGCGAAGCTGCTCTCGGCTAAAGACGATACCGAAAGGATGAATAATTCGGTTAAAAACAGGAATTCCATATTGGAAACCGCCGAGTGCGTCGTCACCGTGAAGCCGTAGCTAGTTTCCTGTATAAACACGTAATACGTTAATTCTATTTGGAGGCTGCCTTGTACGCGCCCAGGCTGGCGTCCGCGTCGGCGAGGTCCACCAACCCGAGAAAGTCGTCCGACGTTCGAAGCAAAGGCGCGTCCAACAGGCGAAACGTGAACTTCATCGGGAGCCTGTGTGATAACAGGGGGTGAACGGTCAGTGTTTGGGTGGTAATTGGGTATTTGTAATTGAGTATTCGATGAGTACGCGAGGGAGACTGTACTGCACTCACTTGCGAGGGTCGTACTCCATCGCGCGCAGCCTGCCGCAGTAGACGTACTCGCATCCTTCCATGCGACAGAACAAGTGCACCGGCCACTCCTTGATTTTTTTACCAGCCTTTCCCTTCTTCACATCGTCGGGGATTGTTTTCATTTTCTTTTCGTCTTCAGTCCCGGCCGCCTTCTTCTTAGCGCTAGCACTATTCTTCACTCCCGCATCCTCACCAGTCCCACAGGCGGCGTCGTCCACGTCGGTGTCCTCGTCGTCGTTTGGAACGAGCCCCGCCGGCGCGGTATGGGCAATTAGACTGTCCATCCCTTTCCCTTCCGCCATCGTGCCTATGATGCGCTGAATCACCGGCGTGTCTTCGTGTTGCCTATTAAATAAACACGACGTCAGTCCAATTGCCCGTACGGGAACCCTTAAAATAAACTCACCTGGGCTGCGCGAACCAAGTTATTCGACCCTGTGATAAACAAAACACGATCGATGTCATTCTAATTGCGCGTACGAGAGTTGAAATAAATAAACTCACCCCCGCGTGCGTGAACACGTTGTCGTACGAGTTGCCGTGTTTATCCTGTACACAAAACACGAAATCATTCTAATTGCCCATACGATGATCAAAATAAACTCACCCCGACGTTTACGAACAGCGTCACGACGTTGCGCCACTCCTGGATGGTTGGTCAGTGTTAGTGTTTGGGTGGTGTTTTGGTGTTACTTGGGTGTTAATTGGGTGTTAATTGGGTATTTGAGTGATGTCGTGTACGAGTTAACACTCACCTGGATGCCGCTCATCTTGCTGAACTTTGGGTTTGCGATTGGGGATATCTCGTGTATCACCGCGGCTTTAAACGAACCGGTGCCGTCGGAGATCGGCTGTGAGAGTTGAACAAAACACACGCGTCAGTCTAATTGCCCACGTATGCGGAAATAACAATTGGAAATAACTCATAAAAATCAACTTACCATGCCCAGATGGTTTGACGCGCAGTGGGTCATCTTGGCGTCGAGTGCCTTTAAGGAGTTGGCGGATGTTGGGGCGGAGGACTTGGACCGCGGGGGTGGGGACAGCGTGGTGACGACGCCACCGGCGGCGGAGGTACCGGCGTACGTGGCTGTATCCTTGGTCTTCTTGGTGGATTTCCTGTAAACAAAACACGACGTCAGTCTAATTGCCTACACGACGTCATTCTAATTGCCTAATTGTATAAAATAGACGTACCGAGAGCCGGATTTATCACCGAGGTCTTCGTCGCGCTCGAACGTGGTGTAGATTGGAGCCGGGAGGTTGCGTATGCGGCCGCTCCTGCGCAGGTCTTCCTCGTTGATCTCAGTCCGCGGGCGCTTCTTGGACGGTCCAGGCGCCGGCTTGGAGTGGTGGGCGGTGGATGCGGCCATCATGGCGTTCGGGAGGTCGCCGACGAGCTGCGCGAGGATGGCGCGATTTCTGTGAAAAGAAAAACATGACGTCAGCCTGATTGCCCATACGAGAACCCTTAAAATAAACTCACCGCGCGATCCTCGCCTCGCGCCTCGCCTCGTAGTCGTTCATGGCGGTCGTTCGTGTCCGTCGTCGCACAGCTGTGTGTGGTTCGGGTTCACGAAGTGCTTCGTGGCGTTTAAGTGGATATAGATGCGATGCGATGCGACCGCGCGATGGTCGATCGACGCGCGGGGCGGAGTGAGAGGCGCAAGTGATTGTGCCACATCTTGTTTTACTTGTCAGATATTTTTAGCAACAACGTCAAAAAAATTTGGCGCCAAGCGGAGGCACCCGGTCGACGCGAGCGGGACATCAGTCTCGGGCCGTCCGGCGACGCGAGGTGAACGACGGGTGAAATCGCGTGACGGTCTCTCGATGGCCAAGCGGGGTCTCTCGAACAGTGAGGACCAGACAAAGAGTGTGAAGAGTGCGAAGAGTGCGAAGAAGAAGGCTGAGGCTGCGGAGACGGCCCGGGATGCCGCGACGGGCTCGCGCGTGTACACCGTCGAGTACGAAGTCGACACAACGATCCGAGAGTTCGACGAGGATATCATGGACGGCTACGCAGGATATCAAGGAGGATATCATGAAGACTACCATGATGAGATGGAGTCGGCAGAGCAGAGGGAGAGACAGGAGCACGAGGTGCACGAAGCCTCACTACACCAGGGTGTCGTTTACGGTTCAATGACATCCGCAAAAGCAGCCGCTAAGGGCACCTTCACTGTGCTCTGTAAGGACTTTTTGGAGCTCGCCGATGACGATAAGAACGACGAGTATTTGGATAGGACAGCTTCGAAGTTCGTCGACGAATATAAGGAAGGGAACTGGACTCGGCTGTACAAATACAACGGCGACTGGGGCCTGCGACTCAATGACGAAAAATGCCCGGCACACAAGATGAGCGTTGCCATCTGCGTCGGGATCAGGGAGCTTCCGTTCGTGGAGTAACCGTTCACGCCGCTTACGTTTACCTTCAAAGGTATATAAGTATCACATGGGTTTCGTCTAACTAGATCACGTATGTACCTTCGTAATACCTTCTAATACGTAATAAGATCAATCCAGTGAAGCGCACGTCACCACTCCGTCCCTCGTGCCCGTCACCATCCGCCCCGCCCCAGACGGATCGATCGCGCACACCCGGGGTGAGTCCACCCTGTGATGCATCCGCGTCGGCGTCCAAGCAGCGCCGCCGCCGCCGCCGCCAAATTCGAAATGCCTCGATCGTTTCCCGGAGTTGTTGCTTCCCGAAAAACTCGCAAACGCCGCGCCGCCGTGATTGGAACCCCCGGCTCTCTCTCGGTGTCTCCCGTGAGTAGTAGCACCCTTGCTCGAATGAGTACCGCTCGAGCCGAACCGAGCGCGTCGGAGGAAAGGTTCGGAATCGGGCCAACGCGCGAAGCTCGCGTCCGACGCCGCGGTGAGCAAAGATCCGCTCGCGTTCGTCTCCATGGAGAGTATCGGACCTGTGTTGATAAACAAACAAAACACGACGTCAGCCGTCAAATTTCCCATACTTGAATTGAAATAAGCGTACCGTCGTGCGCGTGCCCCACCGCGGCGCAGTGCCAGCGCGAGGCGTTCGCGTTCGGGCACCACAGACGCACGGTCCCGTCCACGGACCCGGACGCCAGACCCACGGTGCCGTGACCCGAGTTATGGGTCAAAGAATCTCCGCCTCCTGTACACAAAACACTGCGTCAATCTAATTGCCCGTACGAATATAAAAAATAAACTGACCGTCGAAGAAATCGGATCCGAGGTTGGGCGCGAGATCCATGATGCTACTAAGCCGGCGGTGCCCTTTAACTTTGCTCCCGCCCGCGGAATGAATCGTGGCACCGGATACGTCTTTTCCCCGTATTAAATTGGCGTCGACGGGGTTCGAACCTGCGACCGCGGCGTTCATCTCCGACGCGCTCACGTTGCCACTACCAACCGCGCGCAGGCACGTCACCGGCCCGAGGTGCCCGACAAGTTTAATGCACCCGCCTGTAAACGTTGAAAGAAAACAAAACACGGCATCGTCAGTTCAATCGCCCATGCGTACGAAGATTAATAACATAATACACGCACCGTCGGCGCCGTCGAGCGACAGCACCCGGACGACCCCGTCCACCCCCGCGGACGCCGCGACATCCGCCCGCGAAGAATGTAAAGAAGTAACGGCCGTGACGGACCCGACGTGCCCGCGCGCTGACGCAACCGCGCCGCCGCCCGCGCGTCGCCAGTCCCAAGCCCTCACAGTTCCCGCGCCATCGCCTATACACAAAACAAAACACGCAATACGTCAGTCTAATTGCCCTAATCGCCCTTTCCAATACGAGAGTTAAAATAAAAACTCACCGGTGAAGAAAGCGCCGCCGCTTCCGGCTTGCCCGTTTGGGGACGGACTGACGGCGGTGACCCCTCCGACGTGCCCGCCGAGCGCCGCCGCGGTTTCCCTCGGGCCCGTGCGCACGTCCCACAGGCGCACGCGTCCATCGCCCGGCGCGCTCGACGCGGTCAGCACCAGCGCCGGATTTAAATTGTTCGATGATGAAGAATTATTCGAGGGATTGGTCCCGACTTGCTCGGGTCCGCCCAGGCCCGGTCCGGTGGCCGCCAGGACCACCGTGACGGCGCCCGCGTGTGACCCCGGGGATGCGGACACGCACGCGCCCGTTCGCACGTCCCAAGCCGCGACACCTGTGAGTATGGGATATTGGTCAATGATTGGTTGTAATTGGGTGGTAATTGGGCATTTGTAATTGGGTATTTGGGATCCATGGAAGGGATACTGCTGGACACGCACCGCCGCCCCTGGTACCCCCAACCGCTAAAAACCCGCCTTCGCCCGTGAACCCCAGCGCGGTGAGACCCATGTTCGGGTTGTAATGACCCGCGTCCGCCTCGCCCCAACCGCCGGCTCTGGCGCGGACGACGGCGCCGGTGGATGGATTCCAAACCTGAATTACAAAACACGTCAGTCTCATTGCCCGTACGAGTGAATGTTAAGAGAAACTCACCGCGAACGCGCCGAAGCAGGAGCCAACCGCGATGGATCGTGCGTTGTATCCCCCGTTGGTGTTCATCGAACACGCCACGGCGGTGATCGCGTGGTTGGAACCTCGTATGGAACCCCAGTTGGACCCATCGTCGTAATTGGCGTTAAGGGGACTATTCGCGGAGGATTGTTTTGCCGCGCGAGGAGTGTTTCCGCGCGAGTCCCGGCGAGCCATCGACTCGTGCGACCACGGCGACGAGACGTAAACGTCGGAGGGCAAGCCGCGCCAGTTGGCCGTAGAGGAATACGAGCCGTTTTTATAGCCGGTTCGGAGGTTACGCGCGTTGGAATTTATTTTCCAGTCGCGGGTTCCATTCCCGTCCGCGTCGTTCTCGTCGTCCCCGTCGAGGTCCAGGCCCAGGAGGTAATCCTCCAGGGACGACTGCGTGCCAGCGGCGTCCACGGTTCCCTCGCGATGGATGGAGCCCTGTGATGTGTAAAACATAAAGTTAGTCAGTATGTACGGGCAAACAGTCAGAGAACCAAAAACACTCACCGAATTATTTCGTCGTTTGGCGGTAAATCCGAGCGATTTAAGAGACGTGCGTCCGCAGTGGGCATCCAGACTGAAGGGCGATTTCCCTCCGATTCCCGCGGTGGCACCCGTGGGCAGCGCCCACCACGGCGCCGTGTTCTCCGCGTCGTCCGGAATTGAAGACGAATCGGCACTACCGATGGATGAACCGTTTTTAAACCGTTTTTTTATCCCACCCCCCGGGTCGGAACTCGCGAAGGCCGCGAGTCGCATCCGTTCGATCCACGCGTCGTGAACGATGGCGGCGCCCGCGCCGGAGCTCGTGCCGCTCTGCCGTATACGCGTATTAGCGTCGTCGTCGTCACCGAAGTGCGTACCGGTACCGCCGTTCGATTTGGCTATTTGGGTTTCATCGTCGATGATGGCGTCGGCGTCGTTGTTATTATTGACGCTTTTGGAAACTTCCCTGAAAAAAACAAAGATCGTATGGGCAAACAGTCAGAGAATACTAAAGAAACCACTCCAAAAAACACTCACCAGACTCGGCCGACCGATCGACCGACCCTATCGGCGCTCGCCACGGGAACGGGCGCCACCCTCGGCGGCAGACCGGTGTTGTTGCCGTCGTTATTGCCGTTACCCCCCCGGTTATTCACATCTTCGGAAGTGTTGCTTCCCTGTTTGCCCGTAGGCGGATCCTTCTGAATTGAATTCAGAGTCTGAATATCCGTCTGGCGAGTCGGCTCTCCCGGGAGTGACGAGTCAGAGTCATCATGCACCGGTAAACGCGCCAGGATCCCACCGATCGCGTGCGGCGGAAGACCCACGCTCGCCATACGCCACGCGAGTGCCCGCCGGCCACCTACATACGGAGCACCTAACCCTAAACCCGAATTATCGTCAGCCTCGTCGCCCATACGCGAATCCACCGTTCGTGAATTATAAAAACGGTCCAGGCCGACCCAAACGGCGGGATCGGACCACGTTTTCGCACCCCCGGGTAACGTTCTAACGCCCGCCGGCGTCCCAGGCGCACTCGCGATACGTAAGATGACGTGGACCTTCGACGCGTCACCGCTGGCGATCGCGGCGACGGCCGCCGCGTTGAACGCCGCTGGGAAGCCCTGTGAGTTGAGTTGAGTTGATAAACACAGAGTTAGTATATATGTATGGGCAAACAGTCAGAGAGTGAAAACAATATGAAAAAAACACGCACCGGCGCCGCGGCTACTTCGTTCGCGGCGGCGACCCTGGAGGCTTCAATCTGACGTTTCGCATCCGCCTCCGCGCGTCGCTTCACCTCCTCGTCCGCCGCCCGCATCCGTCGCTCCGCTTCCGATCCCAATTTGGCGCCTTGGGGGTTCGAACCCGAGACCTTCGGGGACCCCGGCCCGTCCTCCTCGATTAAACGAAGCGTCTGGCCCGAGTAATAACTCAACAAACCGGGAGTGAACGATGCGCCGATTGGATCATCGTCAGTGCCCAGACTTCGCGAAGCGGTATGATGCGATAGCTCGCCGTGTAGGCCCTCCATGGCGGCGAGGACTCCGTCGAGGTCCACGGCCGCCAGCTCCGCGGGAGCGTTGAGAGGAGAGCCAGAGCCGTCGAGGTGTGAATTCTCGGCGGCGACACAGCTGTGTGAAGGTTTCAGGGCGATAATGGCTGCGGCGGCGGCGGCGGCGCGCGCGCGCATCGCGGCTCCCGCGGACGCCAGCGCCCACAGCTCCCTGGTCTTCGACGCGACGACCTCCGCGTCGGAAGCTTTGTGTTCGGGTCTCGATTCGCTCGGGTTTGTCGATGAATCCAGCCTGATGAAAAACACAAGAGGTTCATACGGGCAAACAGTCAGAGAACACAAATAAAAACGTACCGACTCTCGATTCGATCAACTTCTTTTTTAACCGACCCGCCCGCCTCCGCCGGCTGCTTGGGACGGTGGGCGCCCGCGTCGACAGCCTCGGCGGGTACATCACGCCGCTTCGTGTCCATCACAGCCGTTTCCATGGCCGTTACATCATCCCCCTCGCCCCCGACGCTCCGACCCCGGTCGAACCGCGGCGACTCGCCGAAGGATTTCATCCGTTGCAACGACCTGCACACAAAACACACTTACCCGTCAGTCTAACCGCCCATACGAGAGTTAAAATAAACTCACCTGGCCGACAGCGGTTTGCTCTTCACCGATGAATCCGCTTCGATACCGTCAGGAGGACCCGAATCGTCAATCACACCACCACTCACGGCGGCGGCTTCCACCGGTGACGCGGGTACGAGCGCCGATTCAATCGGCACTGAAGCGGGCACGTCACCACCCATGCCGATTGAATGGGACCGATCGCCGGTGCCGATTAAGTTTTTTTCAGAACCGTCGACCCGATCGCCGAGCCGTTCATGTTGAACTTGTTGAACATGTTGAACGTTCGTGAGCGATTTCTCCACGTCGGGCGCGTCGCTCTTGGACATGGCGATCCACTGCGACAGCTCCCCGCCCGAGTGCGACGATCGCGTCGTCATCTCAGCCAACGAACTCGCGTAGTTACCCGCGCCTTTCTCGCTCTTTAGAAAGAAAACGTCAGAGTCATTCTAATTGCACAAACGAGGATAAAAAGGGTTTAGGGTTAGGGTTAAACTCACCTCGCCCCTCACGTCGGATTTGAACCGGGCGGCTTCGCTCTTGCGCCTGCTGCGAAACGTGAGGCCGAAGATGCCGCCGCCGGATGACTTCGACGCCTGTCAACAAAACACGCCGTCAGTCGAATTTCCAAACGAAAATTAAAAATAAACTCACCGCTGATTTTGAACTCGAAGTCTTCTCGCCAGAGTCCGTCAGTCCTCCGCCCGTGTCCACACCCACGGCGTGTGACCCAGGCTTGTGGGTTCCACCTCCGTCGTGGACGTCCACGCTGACGCGCCGCCGTTCTCGAAAGTTTCTGTTGACAAACAAAACACGACGTCATACTAATTGCCCGTATGGACACAAAAATAAACTCTCACCTGGCTTTGCTCGGCGACGATAGGTTTAAACCCATGGACGAGCTGAACATTCGCGGCGGCGACATGGACTGCACGAAGGCTGCCAGGTTTTTTCCCGAATTGGTCTTCACCGGGACCGAACCCTCGCCGTCGGATTCCGAGTTTGACGATCCTACCGCTCGATTCACGCGCGGCGGCGAAGACGGCGCGGCGAAAAACGAGGTGGACGAAGCCGATCGGCCGTGCTTCGGCTGTAAACAAGGAAACACGTCAGTCCAATTGCCCATGGACAGGTTAAAATAATAAACTCACCTTGGTTCGCCCGGCGGAGTTTGACTTGAAGGGTTTAACCCCCGATTCAGGGTTCAGCTCCTTCACAACCGACCCCGGATCAAACACCCTGAGACCCGCGGTGGAACTCGAAGCTTTGGCCGGTATTTGCCTGAAAAACACAACGTTCATATGGGCAAACAGTGAGAGAACAAATAAAAACTTACCGCCCCGCCGTGTCTGGAGTTTCCGTGCGTTTATCGTTGAAGCCTTTATGAAGAAAACACGACGTCATCAGTCAAATGATTGCCCGTACGGACGGAAATAAAAAGAAACGTACCGAGGAAACCCAGACCGGATTCCGCGGGGGCGCCGCCGCCGCCGTCCCTGTTTGCCCATACGTCGTCTTCCCCGCCGTCGGTCGCGGCGAATCCGGCGTTCGGGGGCTCCAGCGCCGGGAGTCTGGACAACGGGGAAGGTTGGTCAGCATCTGGGTGGTAATTGGGTATTTGGTAAAGGAAACGAGACTGTTTGGCGTACCCGGCGCGAGGCCGGCTCGGCTGCGGCGGAACCGAGCAAGCGTTTGCCGACTTGGACCCGACGAGCGCCGACGCGTGCGTCGACGGGGCGCCCGCGACGTGTCCCATGGGCGCGAGCTCGCCGTGGTATTTATTATTTCCGTTATTTCCGGTTTCGCCCCACCGAGGGATCGAACCGGTGACCGCGGCTTGGCTCAGCTGCACGCTTCTGAAAGTAACGTCGGTGAAAGATTTTTTAACCCCGACTTCGCGATGACTCTTCGACTGCGCTTGCAGACGGTCGAGACACTCGCCGCCGTCGGCTAGATGCGCGCGGTACCCCGCGGGGACGCAACGCCACATGTACGCGAAACACAGCTGCGGGTGGTTACGTGGGGAGTGGTCGGTCAGTAATCGCGGTTAGTGATTGGGTATTTGAGTATACGGGAAAGGAGTCTGTCTGTTTACACACTCACCCGCGCGCATTCGTCGTGCGACTGCGACCACCGTCGGCCGCGCTTGCCCCCTTGCGCCCGAGCCGCGGCGCGCAGCGCGTCGCGAAACTCATCAGCGCCCGGGTATACCCCCATCACGTCACCGCCCGCGTCTGTGTCATCGTTGACGTCGCGTGCGTCGGGGGTATTTCGGTATTTCGGCGGCGATCCCGTGTGCGCTGTTGGTGCGCGGGATTTATTCGGTGACAGCGGATCTTCCGAGTCCATCTCGCACAGCTCCGGGGACCGAAGCTGGCGCAGCCTTTGCACTAAAACGTCACCCGCGTCGCCTGGCCACGGCACGTCCTCTTCTTTGTGACTCCTGGATGGATAGTTAGGGTGTGATTGGGTGGTGTTTGGTGTTAGCGTTTGGGTGGTGTTTTGGTGTTGATTGGGTGGTGATTGGGTGTTAATTGGGTATTTGAGCGCGTGTCGTGTACGAGTTAACACTCACCCGGCGCCGCGTTCCGTGGATTTACCCCTCGATTTACTCCTCGACCGGTTATCACTTCTTCCCCTGTTGTTGCCACTGGGTCCTTGCGATTGAGTCCCTGAGGCGGTGACGCCTTTGCCTTCGACTTCGTCCCTATCGCCGCGTACGCGGTTGCCGTCGAGGTCGATCACGACGATCCTACGTATGGGTGATGGGTGAGCGTTTCGTCGGTAATTGGGTGGTATTTGGGTATTTGGGTATTTGTTTGGGTCGTGTATGGGTTAACACTACTCACCCTCGAAGTCGTTCGGCTGGGACGTCCACGTCGGATCGCAGACCCATCAAAAAAGGAGCGCGCGCGTCGAGGTACTCCAGCAGCGAGACGGGGAGACACGGCACGAAAACCGATCGGTACTGCGTAGCGTAAATAGGGGCGAGCGGTCAGTGATTGGTTGGTAATTGGTTGGTAATTGGGTATTTGGGTGTGGGTCGTGTATGTGTCGTAGTCGTAGTCGTCACTCACCCGAAGCGGCTTCATGGCTCGCAACAACGCCCCAGCGCAGAGCACCAGCAACGAGTTGGACGACGCTCTCAGTAACACTCTGTGCACGAAACAAAAAGAGTTACCCGTCAGTAGTCTAATTGCGCATACGAAACAACTTAAAAGAAACGTACCGGCGTTGGCACGCCACCGCGCAGAGCGCCCTGGCGACGTTACCCTCGTCCAGCGCTCGCAGCAATGGCTCGAAGGAAGCGGCGGCGGAGGAGGATGACGTATGGGCAAACAGAGACGCCGATGAAGAATCGATACATTCGTCATCGTCATTTTCATCGTCGTCGTCCCCGCCGCCGCCTCGAACCCAGTCGTCGTATGGACCCACGGGGGGAAGCGCTATGGTCTTTCCGCACACCGTGAACAACGTCGTCGGCGGCGCTAAACCCTTCTCGGCGTCCATGTTTGATGACGAGTCATGTCGCACAGCTGTGTTTATACCGTCGTGACACGCGACGTTGAGTCCATCGACTAATGATGCGGCGAGCTCCGCGAAGGATGGCGCGTCGCTCCGCACGCCGGAAGCGAACGCGGACGATACGAGCGTGTTCAGCGCGTGCGTCAGTGCGTCGAGGATGGGCGCGCGGGAGACGAGCACCACGCACTGCCGCGCGCACGCGCTCCGCAGCGACGCGCCCACGGCATCGCGCGTCCTCGTGGGCACCGGCGCTAAGATGGAGAGGCACGCGCAGTAATAGGCGTGCCCGTGTGCGTCGGTGAGGACGATGGGGTAGGAGGCGGGGGTGACGGCGTCGGGCGGTGGGTTCGACGCGACGTGGACGTCCACGCCGCGCGGCATCGCGCACGCCGCCAGGTGCGGCGGCCATCGTTGACCCATCTCCCCATCATCTCGTGGAGAGTCGTTTTCGTCGCCCCCGCCTGGAAGGAGATCCCCGAGCCCCGTCGTCGGAGGGTAGGACTGAAGGACCTCCGGTCGGTAGAGTTCACCCGCGCCGACGAATCCCGCGACGCCGTCGACGGTGACGGGCTGTGCGGGGAGGCCGCACACCACGAGGCACTCCACCGCCCGCATCCCGTCTCCTCAACGAACGACGCGCGCGCGACTACGAGTATAATTGCAGCCCTTCCGAGGAGGAACGGAAAGCAACAACGCTCGATCGATCTCGTTTATTTCCGTCATAAATTATTTATCAGAATTATGTCTTCGTATATGGACATTTAGTTATACGCGTCGGATGTTTATTCATCAAACACGTGTGATCGACACCACGAATAGTGCTACAGTAACCGCACATAAATAATAAAGGTCAGAAAAGCGCGTGGCATGATCCACAGTTGGCGAGAGATGGTGACGTCGGCGACGGTGCACGCGGCCTTCGCCCCCTCTCCTCGGCATCTCCGTCCCGGAGACACCACCCGCGTACACGCGTCGAGGCACGTGCGCACACGACACACTCGGGTCGTTCGCACGGCCGCGTGGGCGTCTTCGTCTCGACAGCCGTGGGTCCTCCTCGCGTCGTCGTCGTCGTCGTCGTCCAACGATGGGCATGATAGGTTCGCGTTTGTGCGCCCGGGCGTCGACCCCGACCCGCGGCGCCGCGCGGACATCCAAATCGGATCCGACGTCGACGTCATACGTAAAGAGGACCAGCGCAGTGGGTCCACGCGCCGCGGGGTGGTCCGAGAGTTCCTTACCAACTCGGCTACGCACCCGCAGGGGTTGAAGGTGCGGCTCGTGGACGGCACCATCGGACGAGTGGCGCGGGTGCACGCGGGTAAGACGGAGGTCGCGCGTTCGAACCCCGGCGGTGCCGGAAGCGCGGATAACCCCGAGAAGAAGAACGGCGGCGCCGACGAACGAGCACGACGCGGCGCTTCGCAGAAACCCAAGGAGGCGCGAGGAGCGTCGTCGGGCGGTGACGCGTCGTCAAAGGCTAAAAACAATTCCAATTCTCCTTCGCGAACCCCAAACAGTAATCAGACCGTCTACCTGTCGAACATTCCCAAAGCCCTCGGCAAGAAAGACGTCGCGTGGCTTCTCGAGGAACTCCCCGGGGTCACCGGCGTTCGGCTCCCAAGGCGAGGCGGTAAGAACATGGGCTACGCATTCGTGCTCACCCAAGACGTTCAGGTACGAGTTTATTTTCAACTTTATTTTCATACGTACGGGCAATTGGTCTGACGGCTTGTGTTTTGTCTCTCACAGGCTGCGAATACAGTCATCAATACGCTCGGCGGGATGGAGCTGGAGGGGAAGAAACTGTTGGCGGAGCTCGCGAAGGAACCCACGCGGGAATCGAACCCGGGGCGTAAGAACGAAGGAGCGAAGGCGGAAACGAAGAACAACGGCGGCTCGAATACAGACAAGGCCAACGACAAGAGAGGGAGGAAAGATAAACGCAAAAACAGCAAAGACAAAACAGCGATGAATGACGACGACGACGAGGAGGAGCCCTTGTCGGATCCCATCGCCATCGCCCGCGCGGAGATGGAAGCGGACGCTATCCTCCAACTCGAGCGCGCCAAACGCGCGGCGGCCAAGCGCGCGGCGGAGGCTGACGCCATCGCCAAAGAACGTTTGCAACGAGAAGCGGCGTTGGAGGTGAGAGTTTATTTTAACGCTTGTGTATGGGCAATTGGACACTGACTACGTGTTTTGTTCAACTCTCAACTCTTACAGGCGAAGACAACCGCTATGCTGTTGGAGAGGAGGCGGCAGGCTGAGGCGCGTGAGGCGCGGATCGCGATTGAGAAGGCGCGTGAACGGGCGATACTCGACGAGGCTGAAGCGCTCGGTGCACCGGCGGTCGGGGAGGATTGGACGCGGACGAGCGTGGAGTTGCGGGAGGAGCTGTCGTCGCTGCGGTCGCAGTCGGGCGCGTGACTTGAGATTGCCTGCTTCTGACCATATCTCCATGTATACTTTAATCATAACAATTAAATGTAAATGCAAATAGATGAGATTATAACCTTGGAGACTGTAGTTCTCTTCAAGGAAATACGACTGACACCCGATTTTCTAACTCGAGGATCTCGACGAACGAACAGCGGCCTCGATGGAGCCTGGCAACCCTTTTCACGTAGCGCTCGACGCAACGTAGTATCGCCGAAAGGAGACTAGCAAGGTGAGCGCGCGCTCCCACTCGATCGACCCCGGCGTCACGTCGCATCGCGCCTCGCCGACCACCACGCGTCATTCACGCGCGCGGCGTCGCGACGGACGACGACGTGACGCCATCTCGGGCTTTTTCCGGCGGGATTTAGGGTTTTCGGCGTTTCCGCCGGCCGGTTCATCGCGCGTGCGTGCGCTCCGACCGCGATCCGCGCCGCGACGTAGAACCGAACGTCGTGAACACATCACACGACGCCGGCGAGCGCCACTTGTGCCGACCGGACGCGCGTTCATCCCCGCGGGTCGCCATTCATCCCCGCCGGCCGAGGGTTTTTTCACCCTCCTCGCCACAAAAAAGAAAACCCTTCTCAATCGAACCCAAAACTAACCACCATCCACTCCCCAAACAACAAACAGATGTCTCACCGCAAGTTCGAGAAACCCCGAATGGGTCACCTTGGATTCCTCCCCAAGAAGCGCTCCCAGCGCGCCAGGGGTAAATGCAAGAAGTTCCCCAGGGACGACGCCAGCAAAGATCCCCATCTCACCGCGTTCCTCGGCTTCAAGGCTGGCATGACCCACGTCGTCCGCGACGTGGACAAGCCCGGGTCCAAGCTCCACAAGAAGGAAACCCTCGAGGCGGTCACCATCGTCGAAACCCCCGCGATGGTCGTCGTCGGCGTCGTCGGCTACGTCAAAACACCGCAAGGCCTCCGGGCGCTCAACACCGTGTGGGCGGAGCACCTCAACGACGAGATTCGCCGCCGCTTCTACAAGAACTGGTTCAAGTCCAAGAAGAAGGCTTTCACGCGGTACGCCAAGAAGTACACCAACGGCAGCATCAACCAGGAGCTCGAATCCCTCAAGAAGAACGCCGACGTCGTTAGGGTCATCGCGCACACCCAGGTGCGCAAGGTTAAGAACCTGAAGCAGAAGAAGGCGCACGTGATGGAGATCCAGGTCAACGGCGGAGACATTCCCGCCAAGGTTGACTTCGCGTACAAGTTTTTCGAAAAGGCTATCCCCGTCGACGCCGTGTTCAACAAGGATGAGATGATTGACTGCATCTCCGTTACCAAAGGTAAGGGGTTCGAAGGCGTCATCACCCGATGGGGAGTCACCAGGCTTCCCCGCAAGACGCACCGCGGTCTTCGCAAGGTTGGATGCATCGGCGCGTGGCACCCCGCGCGCGTCGCGTTCACCGTCGCGCGCCCAGGTCAGCACGGCTACCACCACCGCACCGAAATCAACAAAAAAATCTATCGCGTCGGCAAAGAGGGCGAGTCCTCCCACAAAGCCACCACCGAACACGACGCCACCGAGAAGGACATCACACCCATGGGTGGTTTCCCCCACTACGGCATCGTCAAGAACGATTACCTCATGATCAAGGGTGGCATCGGCGGCCCGCGTAAGAGGCTGGTGACTCTGCGCCAGTCGTTGTTCAAGCAAACGAACCGCATGGCGCAGGAGGAGATTGCCATCAAGTTCATCGACACCTCGTCCAAGTTCGGCCACGGTCGGTTCCAGACGGCCGAGGAGAAGGCGAAGACCTACGGCCGCGTCAAGGCGTGAGTATAAGTCTCACGTCTGTGGTGGTGGAACGCGTG
>Ga0209666_1001520_pt1 | contig 17746 bp, 12 predicted proteins | sample SaaInlV_125m_DNA_FD_184679 | JGI IMG/M metagenome (GOLD analysis project Ga0209666, IMG submission 184679) | Marine microbial communities from expanding oxygen minimum zones in the Saanich Inlet - Saanich Inlet SI037_S3LV_10m_DNA (SPAdes)... | ecosystem: Environmental > Aquatic > Marine >...
AGCTTAGACAAGACATTAGGCTAACTAACAATGATATTGTATTTGTTGGAGCTCGAAAAAATAGCATCAAACTAAGTGGAGAGTTGTACAATCCAGCTATTTACGAAACCCTGGCTGGAGAAGACTTAAACAGCTTAATTAAAATTGCTGGAGGCTTGCCACCAACTACCCAAACTAATAAGATTAATGTTAGCCGTATTACCCCTAGTAAAGATCGAACATCTGATGTTGTTTCAGATAGAACCCTACTAACAGTGGCTCTAGATGACACTAAAATCAGTCTTGTAGATGGTGATACTATTACTTTTTTCCAAATTCTTGATGTTGAATCTAATATGGTTACTATTTCAGGTCATGTGTTTGATCCTGGAGTTTATTCTTTAAAAGGGTATTCAGATTTAAAATCATTAATTTTTGATGCAGCCAAAGGAATCAAGCCTGAAGTATACCTTGAACGTGTAGATGTGGTTAGTGGTATTTTGGATGGGATCAAAACTTATAACAGTTATGTTTTATCAGATATTATTTCTGGTGATGTTGCAATACAACTTAAAGAAAATGATCGTGTTATTGTTTACAGTAACGCTTCAGTTGAAGGGGGTAAATTAATTTCTATTGGGGGTTATGGCGTAACGGCTCAATCGATTGCTTGGAAAGAAAACTTTAGTTTATATGACTTTATATTCTCTGCCAGCGCTGTGGACAGTCCTGAGTTTTTAACAAATTTGTTACGCTCCCGTATTGATTTGAAGCGGTACAATATAGATACTGGAGACTACAGGACTTTAAAATATGATTATAATGATATTGAAGCTCTAAAAACAGTTTTTCTAGTACCTAAAGATAGAGTAGTGATTTATGGAAAATCGGTAACAGAGCCGACCAATAAAACAGTTTCTATTTACGGATATGTTACAACAAATTCTTCATTTCCACTTGAAAGAAACATGTATGTAGAAGACGTTATTTTATTAGCTGGAGGGTTTGAAGTAGCGGCCAATCAAACTGCAGTGATTGTCAACAGACAAAAAATTGATCCGGTTAATGAACAGCTCATTGAAAAGTTTGAAGTAACCCTAGATAAAGAATATTTACTAGGACTAAAAGAAAAGCCAGATAATGGATTTGTTTTAACTCACAAAGATATTATTTCTGTGAAAAAACAAGAAGGTTATTTAGAAGCGGAAAGGATTTCGGTTACAGGAGAAGTAGTCCTTCCACAATCGGTAGTTTTAGAATTTAGGAACTCTAACCTTGGAGATATTTTAGAAGCTTGTGATGGATTAACTAAATATGCTAATTTGAAGGCTTCATATTTAACTAGAGACGGGAATATTGTTGCTTTAGATTTATCGAAAGTTAGAAACTCTGATAAAATATTTGAAAATGGAGATGAACTATTTATCGCATCCAATAAAGGAGAGGTTCAGGTGTCTGGGGCTGTTCAAAATCAATCTACTTTTATCTGGGAAAATAACACTCGAGCTAAAAGGTATATAAGAAGCTCTGGTGGAAAGACAAAGAAGGCTTCAAAATCTTATGTAGTATTACCAAATGGAGAAACAAAAAAAATTAGTTTTTTCAGGAATCCAAAAATATTTCCAAATTCAAGTATCATAGTGAATACAAAAGAGGAAAAAGAGAAAACTGAAGGGAAGTTTTTAGACGACTTCACCAAAGTTTTTTCAATAGTAGCATCAACTCTCACTACCATATTATTAGCATCTAGACTATAAAAATCATGACAAATAATAATCCTACAGATATGGCTCATGAAGAAGATTCAATTGATATCATCGCTATTTTAAAGACCGTTTGGGACGGTAGAAAGTTGTTGGTAAAAAGTATTTTAGCATTTTCTATAATTGGTTGCATTGTTGCGTTATCAAGCCCTGTTATTTATACTTCCCAAACTACATTTGTACCACAAACTTCAGATGATCAAAGCTCCTCGGCACCCAAAGGTTTGGGGTCTTTGGCCGGCTTAGTTGGAATTGACCTGAGTTCTATGGGTTCTACTTCCAGCGACTCCTATTTATCTCCGCTATTGTATACTAAAATTGCAGAATCTGAAGAATTTTCTATAAACTTGCTTAGTGAACAACTAATGAACTTGGAAGGGGACTCCTTAACAATCAAAGAGTATCTTTTGAAAGATGCAGGAAGCTTTAACTTAATCCGGTTCATAAAAAAATATACAATAGGGTTGTTTTCTAGTAATAGCTCAGAATCAGCTTCGATAAATCCAGCTTTGGATGCTTATAATTTTATAAGTTTAGAAGATTTTGGGATGATCAAAAGTCTACGAGAAAAATTCTCCATAGAACTTAACGATAAAGAAGGATATATCAAAGTTATTGCTTCCGATCAAGATGCTTTTGTGAGTACGCAACTAGTTAGCTTAGTCACGAAGAACTTACAATCTAGGATTATAGCGCTTAGAACGAACAAAATAAAAGAGCGCTTAGACTACTCTAAAGAGCAGTATGATCTTAAACGCAGTGAGTTTGAATCTTTACAAAACAGAGTTGCTAGATTCAAGGATTCTAATAAAAATATTTCAACAGCTAAGTTTTTGTCCAGGCTCGAAAGATTACAATCCGAATATACCTTACAGGAAAGTATTCTAACAAATTTGGCCGGTGAATATAATAACAACAAAATCAAACTCAACAAAAACACGCCTATTTTTTCTGTTATTGATGAGGTTTATGTACCGAACGAGCGTTCCGCGCCAAAACGTAGTATGATTGTGATTATTTGGGTGTTCCTAGGCCTCGTATTGGCAGTAGGTTACATATTGGCTAAGAAGCCTGTAATGGATCTACTGAGCGAGTTTAAAGGCGATGCTTAATTCTTGTTTAACTAGGTGTTTACCTTTAAAATTAGCTTCGAATCTTCTTTTCCCATTTCCAAGCAGAAAGCAAAGCATCTTTAAGTGTTAATTCCGATTTCCAACCAAGAATTCTATTTGCTTTTTTTGTATCTGCATATGCTGAAATGATATCCCCAGCTCGTCTTTCAGCAAAAGAGTAGTTTAATCTAACTCCGGTTACTTTTTTAAAAGCATTTACTACCTCTAGCACAGAAGATCCTTTTCCTGTCCCAATATTATAAACTTCATAGTTTTCCGTATTTTTTTCTTCAAGTAATCGTTCCATTGCAATAGCATGTGCTTTAGCTAGATCTACCACATGAATATAGTCTCTAATACAGGTGCCATCTGGAGTTGGATAATCATTTCCAAAAATAGAGAGTTTTTCTCGAAGCCCAATTCCAGTTTGTGTTACAAAGGGTACTAAATTCTGTGGAGTTCCGATAGGTAATTCTCCAATAGTTGCAGATTCATGTGCACCAATAGGATTAAAATATCTTAACGCAATTGTATTTAGTAATGTATTTGCAGAGCATGTATCCTTTATGATTTGTTCTCCAACTTTTTTGGTATTTCCGTATGGAGATTCGGGTTCTTTAATTTGTGCTTCTTCAGAAATTGGTAATTCATCTGCTTGTCCATAAACAGTACAGGATGAACTAAAAATAAGTTTCTGAGAAGTTAACTTATTTATTTCTTGCAATAAATATACTAATGAATGTATATTGTTTTCATAATATTTTAATGGATTATTCACACTCTCTCCAACTGCTTTCGAGGCTGCGAAATGAATAACTCCATCAATATCTTCGTGTCTAATAAAAAAATCAGTAACAGACTTTTTTTCTTTTAAGTCTATTTTCTCAAATACCGGTTTAATACCAGTAATTCCAACAATACGATCTAACACGCTCAGGGACGAATTTGACAAATCATCTATGATTACCACTCCAAAACCCTTGTTTTGTAATTCGACAACTACATGGGAACCAATATAACCCAATCCACCCGTTACTAGTATTTTGTGTATTTTAGTAGTCATATTTTTTTTTATAATAATCTTTATAGTCTCCAGAATTTATATTTTCCATCCATTCCATGTTATTTAGGTACCAAGTAACTGTTTTTTCTATTCCTTCTTCAAACTGTAATGTAGGTTTCCAGTCTAATTCATCCTTTAATTTTGTGAAGTCTATAGCGTAACGTAAATCATGTCCGGCTCTATCATCAACATAGGTTATTAATTTTGAAGAAGAACCTTTTTCTCTTCCTAGTAATCGATCTACCGTGCTAATCAACAACTTAATTAAGTCTATATTTTTCCATTGATTCGACCCACCAATGTTATAGGTATCCCCTAATTTTCCTTTATGAAAAATGATGTCAATAGCTCTCGCATGATCATTTACAAACAACCAATCTCTAACATTATTTCCTTTTCCGTATACTGGTAGGGATTTGTTATTTACAATATTATTAATAAATAACGGAATTAGTTTTTCTGGAAACTGATAAGGGCCATAATTGTTAGAGCAATTAGATATCACTATAGGCAATCCATAAGTATCCGCAAAAGCCCTTACAAAATGATCTGAAGAAGCTTTAGAAGCTGAATAGGGCGAATGAGGGTCGTAGGCTGATTCTTCTGTAAAAAAGCCTTCTTCTGATAATGAACCGTAAACTTCATCAGTAGAGACATGATAAAACATCTTATTTTTAAAATCTGTTTCCCAACACTCTTTTGCTGACTGTAACAAACTCAGTGTTCCCATGACATTTGTTTGTGCAAAGGAAAAAGGGTCTGTTATTGAACGATCGACATGAGATTCTGCAGCTAAATGAATTACGCTATCTATTTTATGCTTTTTAAAAACCTGCTTTACTTTTTCGAAATTACAAATATTACATTTCACAAAGGAGTAGTTTTTTTTGTTTTCGATATCTTTTAAATTAATTAAATTCCCGGCATACGTAAGGACATCCATATTAATAATATGATAATCTGGGTATTTATTTACTAATAATCTTACCAGATGAGAACCAATAAAACCGGCACCACCAGTTACTAGAATGTTTTTCATTGGTCTTTATTTTTATTAATTTTTAAAATACAGGCTTTTAAACTGTCTCTCCAGTTAGGAATTTCTATATTAAAATCATTTTTGATATTTGTATTATCTAAAACAGAATAATGAGGTCTTTTCGCCTTAGTAGGAAATTCTTTGGTTAAAACTGGGACTACTTTACAAACTATAGTTCCAAGTTTTATTATTTCACTAGCAAAGTCAAACCAGGAGGCTATACCTTCATTCGAATAATGATAGATTTTTCTCTTTTCACTTATCTTATTTGAACTATTTTTACAAATAATATTTAAACATATTTTTGCTAGGTCTCTAGCATAAGTGGGTGTGCCAAGTTGATCAAAAACAATTCTCAATTCCTTTTTTGCTAAGCCTAAGTCAAGTATTTTTTTAACAAAATTATCCCCATATGATGAGTAAAGCCAAGAGGTGCGAATCACAATACCATCCATGCTACTGTTTATAACGGCAAGTTCGCCACCTCTTTTACTCTTACCATACACTCCAATAGGGTTCACAGGGTCCAACTCATTATATGGTTGTGAATTTTCCCCATCAAATACATAATCTGTAGAAATATGAATTAGCTTCCCATTCACTGGTTTAAGAGCATTTACAAGATTCGAAACACCTTCTGAATTTACTTTTTTTACGATTTCTGAATTTTCTTCAGCTTTGTCAACATTGGTATAGGCCGCACAGTTAATCACCCCAGTTATCTTTTGTTCTGTGATAAAGTTATTCAGTGCATTAAAATCACAAATATCTAAATCGTGTAAGTCTGTAAATATAAAATCAGTTGTTTTGTTCAAAGAAGCTAGATCTCTAATTTCAGAACCAAGTTGACCATTTGAACCAGTTATTAGTATCCTCATATTGTATCCTTAAAACGGGGATTTAAATTTAGAAAATAAAGGAAGTTGCACATCTTTGTCAGATATTAATATTTCACTTTCTTTTACTCCCCACTTTATCCCTAATTGCTTGTCATTCCATTGTATACCAGCTTCGTTATCTTTTGTGTAAGCATTGTCTACTTTATACGCAAAAGTAGCAGAATCACTCAATACTAAAAAACCATGTGCAAAGCCTCTGGGGATAAATAGTTGTTTTTTGTTTTCACAGGAGAGAACTTCTGAGTGATATAATCCGTAGGTGGGGGAGCTTTTTCGTATATCTACTGCAATATCTAGAACTTCCCCTTCAATACAGCGTACTAATTTTGCTTGTGCAAAAGGTGGGGTTTGATAATGTAAGCCTCTAAGCACACCTTTTGAGGATCTGGATTCGTTGTCTTGAATAAATGAGACTTTACCGATTACTTTCTCAAATTCATTTTTATTATAGCTCTCTAAAAAAGAACCTCTTTTATCAACGAATACAGTAGGTTCAATAACTACAATTCCATCTATGACTACTTTTGAAAACTTCATTTTATTTGATCAGTTTGAGCAGGTATTGTCCATATGCATTTTTTCTTAATGGCTCTGCTAACAACTTAAGCTTGTTAGCATCAATATATCTCATTTTATATGCGATTTCTTCTAAGCATGCTACTTTTAAACCTTGTCTTTTTTCGATTGTTTCTATAAACTGTCCTGCCTCCATCAAGGAATCATGTGTTCCTGTATCTAACCATGTAAAACCTCTACCTAAAATTTCTACTTTTAAGCATTTTTGTTTTAAATACGATTGATTTATCGATGTGATTTCCAGTTCTCCTCTAGTAGATGGTGTTACTTTTTTAGCAATTTGAACAACATCATTCGTATAAAAATACAATCCAACTACTGCATAATTAGAAGCTGGTATTTCTGGCTTTTCATCAATGGAGGTAACATTTCCTAAATTATCAAATTTAGCAACCCCATATCTTTGAGGGTCATTTACATAATAGCTAAAGATAGTTGATTTTCCTTCTGATATATTTTGTTTAGCATTTTGTAAAATCTCTGAAAAACCATAACCAAAAAATATATTATCTCCTAACACTAAGCATACATCGTCATTTTCTATAAAGTCTTCTCCTAAAATAAAAGCTTGTGCCAGACCATCTGGACTAGGTTGTTCTTTGTAAGATAAATTTAGGCCTATTTGTGAACCATCCCCAAATAGTTTCTTGAAGTTTGGTAAATCTTTCGGAGTTGAAATAATTAGAATATCTTGGATTCCCGCTAACATCAGTACTGATAATGGATAATAAATCATCGGCTTATCATACACAGGCAATAACTGTTTTGAGACACCCTTTGTAAGAGGATATAAACGGGTTCCATCGCCTCCAGCCAAAACAATTCCTTTCATAGTTGATTCAATTTTGTGAGTAAAATCTTGAAATTACTATTTTCATCAAATATATCGTAAGTTTTTATCTTAAACAAGTAGAATGAGAATGCCCATATTAATTTAAGAATGTATAATTTATATCAGATTTTTTAAAAACATTTAAATATATTTCATTGGAAATGATTCTATTGATTATTTACTATTCACTATTTTTTTATACATCCATGCCCACATTAGCGTTTTTATATTTTTAATATTACAACAGTTTAAATTTCTTATATTAGCTTATAAATTGATCAGTTATGTTATTGAAATTTAAACAGCCGATTGTTATTATTACAATCACATTATTTTCATTGTTAAATGTCCAAGCTCAAAAAGGTCTAGATTTGACCTCGGTAAATTACACAGATATTACTAACGAACAGTTACAATTGTTATTTCAAGAAGCTACTGCCAAAGGTTATAATTATAATGATATTTTAAAAGCCGCTGAAACACAAGGGCTTTCTAATGTGGAAATTACGGCACTTGAAAAGCGTTTTAATTCGGTAAATACACCAAGAGCATCAAAAAATAGCAACTTTACAGATCAAGAATCAAGACTTAGAAGCACTAACTATAGTAATACTACGCCAGAATATCCAAAAATGAAAAGTGACATCTTTGGTTTTGAGGTTTTTAAAGGAAACGGCTTACTTTCATTTCAATCTAATTTAAACATCCCGACTCCTGTAGGATATATCTTAGGCCCTGGAGATAAATTATTTATTGATATTTACGGCCAATCGGAAGCTTATTATCAAGTTGAAATTAACCCAGAAGGAACGATAATATTAGAAAATTTTGGCCCAATTCACCTCTCTGGTCTCACGGTTAAAAATGCGACTAAACGCATCAAAAATAAATTATCTAAAGTATATTCAGGCATTAAGGGGAATAAAAATACATTTGTCAATGTCTCTGTTGGAAAATCACGAACGATTAAAGTAAATATTGTTGGCGAGGTAGCTGTGCCAGGCTCTTATACCTTAAGTGCTTTTAATTCTGTTTATAATGCTTTATATGCTGCAGGAGGTATTACAGAAAATGCTACTTTAAGAGATATTAAGGTTTATAGAAACAATAAACTCATAAGTAAAGTTGATATTTATAAATATTTAACTGCGGGTGACTCCTCTGCGGATATAGCCTTAGAAAACAATGATCTTATCCTAGTAAAACCCTACACTAATCGTGTCACATTAAAGGGTGCTGTTAAAATAAAAGGTCGTTTTGAATTGTTAAAGAACGAAAGTTTACAAGACCTGTTAAATTTTGCAAGTGGTTTTAGTGAAGATGCCTATGTTAAAACTATAAAAGTAAAACGTATTTCGGATGGGGAACATATTGTAGCTGACATAAATAAAGATCAATTTGAAATATTCACACCAATACCTGGAGATGTTTATCAAGTTGACAAAGTACTAGATCGCTATAAAAATCGTGTAATTGTAAATGGAGCTGTTTACAGACCGGGTGTTTTTGCATTAACAAAAGGTTTAGGAGTAATAGGCTTAATTGCCAAGACAGAAGGTTTAAAACAAGATGCCTTGACAACAATAGCAAATATTATTAGAACAAATGAAGATTTATCAACTACCTCTATAAGCTTTAATTTAAGGGATATTTTATCAGGAAAAGAGCAAGATATTTTACTTCAAAAAGAAGACGTACTTACCATTTCATCAAAAAATGATATTAAACAGGACGCGTATGTAAAAGTCGGTGGTGCTGTCAAGCAACCTGGATTATATATTTATTCTAAAGGCATGAAATTAAAAGATTTAATTTTAAAGGCTAATGGTTTTAGTAAAAATGCGACAGGAACTAGAGTTGAAATTGCTAGAAAATTAAATGATAAGGTTGAGGGTAATTCTAAATTGTCAGAAGTAATCGTAGTTGATTTATCTTTAGGTTTTGATGATTTAAAAGATAAAAATAATATCATATTAAATTCTTTTGATCATGTTACTGTAAGAGCTAATCCAAATTTTAATGAACAGGAATTTATTTATGTTGATGGACAAATTAATTTTCCGGGGCTATATGCTATCGAATCAAAAGACGAAAGAATTTCAGATATATTAAAACGCGCAGGTGGTGTAAATGATTTCGCCTATCCCAATGGAGCAACCTTGATTCGCAAAACAGAGTTCTACAAAAAAGAAACAGAAGTCGATAAGCAGAAAACAATTTTATTAACGCTCAAAGAAAATTTAACAAGTAAATTAGATTCATTGTCTGAATCTGATTCAGGTCTTTTGAAAAGATTAAATAGTGATTTAGATAAGTTATATGCGCTAAGTGAAAATGAACAAATAGTCATCAACAAAACAAGTAATATAGCTGTATCCAAAAGGAATGATTCATTACAATATAATTTATTACCAAAAGAAAATAGATTTAAAAGCACTGAATCAATTGCCATAGATTTATCTGATATTATAAAAAATAAAAGTTCTATTTCAGATTTACTCGTTCAGTCTGGAGATACTCTGTTTATCCCAAAAAAATTAGAAACCATTCGATTAAGAGGGGAATTATTAAATCCAACGACGGTGAGATACCAAAAAAATAGATCGGTTAAAAGCTATATAAACGGGGCTGGTGGTTTTGAAGCTCGAGCAGATAAAAGCAAAACTTATGTAATTTATCCCAATGGACAAATACGCGCAACAAAAAAGTTTTTATTTTTTAATTTTTATCCTGGAGTAGTAGCAGGTTCTGAAATTATTGTCCCACGAAAATTAACAAAAAAGTCTACAATTGGAGTTGCATCTCTAACAACGGTTGTCACAGGATTAGCCACGTTGGTTTTAGCAATTACTACTATCAAATAGTCAAATCCAATTTTAGGTCATAGTTAAAATAAATAATTTAAGATGCAAACAGAAAGTAATATTCCAGATGAAGAAAAAATATCTTTAAAAAACGTGTTTGAAGGATTTAGAGATTGGTTTATGTTTATAATTGATAAACGTAAAACAATAGTATATGGCTCTTTATTAATATCGGTATTACCCTTATCTTATAATTATTTGAAATCACCAGTATATTATGCTAATACGTCTTTTGTATTAGAAAATGATGCTTCGGCTAGTTTGGGTGGTTTATCTTCTTTAGCATCAATGTCGGGGATTAACACTTCAAGTCTTATGAGCGCTAGTGCTAGTAATTTATTTCAAATTGATAATATACAAGAGCTTTATAGATCAAATAATATGTTAAGTCAAACTTTGTTAGAGAATGTTACTATTAATGGTAAATCTCAAATATTGATTGACTACTTCTCTAAAGTACAAAAATTAGAAAAAAAATGGGGTAAGAATAAGGTTTACACAAAAGATTTTTACAAGGATAAAAAACTTTATACAAGGGCCCAAGATAGTGTTTTAAAAGAAGCTATAAAATTGATTAAAAAAGATTTTTTAATTGTAGAAAAGCCGAGTAGAAATACTTCCATTTTAAACGTTGGATTTAAACACAAGGACGAGGTTTTTTCTAAAATTTTTAATGAAGTTTTGGTTAATAAGGTCAATAAGTTTTACTACATGACAAAAACTAAAAAAACAGCTCTCAATTTAAAGGAATTACAAACTCAAACAGATAGTGTAAAACGACTTTTAGATATGTCTTTTTCAGTACTTGCAGAAATAGATGAAAATATTCCAAACCTAAACCCTTTAGCTAAAACAGCGAGAGTACCTTATCAAAGAGCTATGGCTAATCTACAAGCAAATCAAGCTATTTATCTTGAAGTTGTAAAACAGTTAGAATTGGCAAAAGTCACTCACAGAAATAAAACACCTCTTATCCAAATTATTGATAAACCTTCATTCCCTTTAGAAAATAACCGTTGGAAATTTTTAAATACACTTATTTTAGGAATATTTGGTGGTGGTGTATTAATAGTCTTGTTATTGTCGTTACAGCGTATTATTAGACAAGCATTGAAATATTAATTATTTAAATCTAGATTTCACTTGAGTAAAGTACTATTGTTTAGAGGCACTTTTATTAAAAACTTCTTCAATTTAATTATTAATCAAGGTGTTAATATTTTTATTGCTTTATTAGCAACACGTATTTTATTTGAGAGATTAGGTGAAGTACAATTTGGATTTGTTAATCTTGCCCTTTCAGTTGTTTTATTATTGAGCATTTCAGTGAGTTATGGCTATCATCTAAATGGTCCCAAACGGATCGCTTTGTTTAGAGATGAATCTAAAAAAAAGCAAATTCTAATCAATGAAATTATAGTAACTAGAATAATAATAGCCATTTCTATGGCGATATTTTTATTCTGTTTGACTTATTTTTTCGGATTTTTTAAACCCTATTCAACCTTACTATATTATTCATTAATTCTGTTATTTAGTGAAGCTTTATTTCCGATGTTTTATTTTCAAGGAAATGATAAAATTGCATGGTTTTCCCTAATAAATATTTTTGCAAAAGGAGCTTACTTACTATTAATTGTATTAATAATAAAAACACCAAATGATGCAATTTATGTCAACTTTTTATTTGGCTCTACGTCTTTTTTGGTTTACATAATTTTCTGGATTTTTATTTATAAGAAGGAAAAAATTAAGTGGGTCTGGGTAAGTATTTATAATATAAAAAAGAGATTAATTGAAAACTTTCAATTTTTCATATCTTCAATAGCAGGTCACGTTTCCATTCATAGTGGCTTAATTATTTTAGCGAGTTTTGTTAATAATACTGTTCTAGGGAAGTTTGCATTGGCTCAAAAAATAGGGCTTTTAATGCGTATGGTTCCTGTTTTCTTCACACAAGCTATTTTACAAAAAGCTACTATTTTATTTGAAAAAGATAAGATTGAATTTAAAATTTATGTTAATCGAATTTTTGTAATTGGGTTAGTAATTACCTTTTTGATGGGGCTAATGGTAATTATTTTGTCTAAATGGATTATATTTTTATTGGCAGGTTCTTATGTTGTTTACAGTGAGAATATTTTAAAAATTCTAGCTTTTATTCCTTTTTTGAGTATGTTAAATTTTAATAACATGATTGAAATTTTAGTAAACGAAAAAAAATATTTACTCACTAAAGCCACTTGGATAACAGCCATTATCATGTTAGTTTTAGCAATAATTAGCAGTTATTATTATGGTGGCTACGGACTTTCTATTGCACTTGTTATAACTGAAATTGTCAGTTTTATTGTATATTCTTCACTCTTGATAAAAAACAAGCATGAAGGAGTCTAAAATAGCCATCATCATTATTAATTGGAATACTTTTCATTTGACTTTTAAATGTCTTAAAAGTTTAGAAGCGTGTACTTATAAAAATAAAACAATTTTTTTTATTGATAATGGTTCAAAAGATGGTTCTGGTGATAAAATTGCTTTAGAATTTCCTGAAATTAATTATATAAAAAATGAAAATAATGAAGGTTTTACTGGAGCTAATAATAAAGCCTTAAAAGTTATTTTAGAACAAAATTTTGAATACGTTTTATTACTTAACAACGACACTCAAGTAAATCCAAATTTTTTATCCCTTCTTGAAGCTAGGATGAGTTATGATAAAAATTTAGCGGCGACACAGCCTTTGATATTAAACCTCCCAGATAATAATACTATATGGAATGCTGGTGGCTCGTTTAATTCCTTTTTCTGCTTGTTTAAAACTAGACATAAAGGAATGGTTTATAATCCAGATCTTAAAATAAAAACATTCACAGAATGGATAAGTGGCTGCTGTATTTTGGTTAGAGTTTCAGTTGTTAAAAAAGTTGGTTTGCTAGATGATCGTTTTTTTGCCTATTTTGAAGATGTAGACTGGTCTATTAGAATGACTAATTTAGGTTATAAATTGGGTGTTGTCCCAGAAAGTATTATTTATCATTATAGTTCTGGAAGTAGTAAGAAAAATAATACTTCTTCAGAGGGGAATCTATCCCCTTATGTCCATTATCTAAATATTCGAAATCACATTTATTTAATTAGAAAACACACCTTCTTTAATAGTATTGGGTCTTGGATTTTTCAAATTCAAAAAATAACTTCATATTCTATTTATTTTATCTTAAGAGGTAGATTTGGTAAGTTTAAAATGGTATGGCGCGGTATATTGGACGGTATAAAAATTAAAACTTAAAACACATATTTTGACTGTAGTTGCAATAATATTATTGATTTTATATATTGGATTTATTGGTTTTGTATTAAAAAAAATATTTGAGGGAGACGCCTATTATTTTTTATTATATATTTTATTTACCCTCCCTTTTTATTCTACATTTCAACTTATTATTTTTAAAGGATTTAATATAATACCTCTTGTTAATTTTTTTAAGTACAGTAAAGATTTTGTTTTTATTACGGCTTTTTTTGTCTTTATTTTTGGCAATAAAGAATCTTTCTATGAACGTAAATGGAAACTTACTTTATTAGACAAATTATTTTTGGTATTTATGACTCTGACTTTTTTTTACACACTCATTCCTTTAGGGGAATCATCTTTGTTATCAAAAATAATTTATGCTAAAAATACATTGTTAATAGGCATCGTTTATTTTTTAGGCCGTCAGACTAATATAGATAAACTTAGGTGGCGCTATATTGTAAAAGTCCTAATATATTTAACAGTTGGTTCTTTTTTATTAGCATTTTCTGAAAAAATATTTGGAATTAATTTGCAACGTATTTTGGACTATGGAAGATTTAACTTAATAATGAATGATATTTTCCCAACAGGTAATTATGGCTTGAGCTGGACTTTTGAAAGGCAGGGCGCACTGCCCCGGTATGCAGCCTTTTTCTCAAATCCTTTAGAATTTGCAGCTTCATTATTATTGTTTTTCTCCTTGGGTCTTAATTATTTATTTCACTCTAAATATACGAGTAATCGTTTGGCATTCTTTGGTTTGTTATTGCTTGTGGTTTTTTCTTTCTTTTTCTCATACTCAAGAGGTGCAATTATTGCTAGTGTAATCATAATGTTTTTTACTTTGTTTTTAGAAAAAAAATATAATTTATTGAGAATCGTTTTGCTTTTAGTTATTATGCTGGTAACTTATATTTCTTTCTTTTCCTCCAAAGAATTACAATATTTTGTTTTAGATACTCTAAGTTTTCAAAACACTTCAAGTTTAGGACACCTTTTTGAGTGGTTAGAAGGTGTAAATTCTATGTTGAAAAATCCAATGGGTATAGGTTTAGCCATGAGTGGTAACGCCAGTGGTGTTGATCAAAGCTTAAAAATTAGTGGAGAAAATCAATTTCTAATTTATGGTGTTCAAATGGGGTTTTTAGGACTTTTGATATATACAGCAATTTTATTTAAAGGAATAAAAGATTGTTTAAAAGTATTTAAACATTCAAGTATACAACATGTACAATCAATTTCTTATGTGGCAGCTGCTACAAAAATTGGCTTGCTCATACCTTTGTTTACAGCAAATGCAGAATTATATCTTTTTGTGTCTTTTTTTACATGGTTTTTAATTGGATTTATACAAACCTATTATTTGAATAATTCTTTAAATAGAAACAATCAATGAAGTATCTTTACTTTATCCGTTTAAATAAAATAGTAACAACATTTTGGCTCAAAAAATTAAAGTTTTTATAGATACTTTTTATTATCAAGCTACATTATCAGGTATAAGAACCTATATTAATGAGTTAGCTTTGGGAGCCAAAAATTCAAAAAATAATAACATTGAATATCACTTTTCACATGACATTAGTAATTGGGGGCAAAACCATAAATTCTTAAACCCAAAAAATAGATTATTGAGACTGTATTTTCACATGTATTACTTTCTTTGGAAACAAATTATATTACCATTTAAGATAATAAAGCACAATCCAGACGTGCTCATTTGCCCTGATTTTGTGTCTCCTTTATGGCATTTAAGAATTCACAAGTTATGTGTTATTCACGATACACTATTTTGGGATTATCCTAAAAATTACAACGCATTGTGGCGTAAATATTATATTAAACTCATAAATTTAGGATTACGAGGAAATACAACAGTAATAACTACAACTGAATATGCTAAAAGGAAGTTAGAAAGATTATTCTCAACAAAGAGCCTTTCAATCACAGTTATATTTCAAAGTTTTTCCAAATCAACTCTAGGTGATGACCGCATTTTAAGGACTTTAAATTTACAAGACAGTGATTATTTATTACATGTAGGCTCTTTTGACAAACGAAAGGATTTAATCACACTTGTCAAAGCTTTTAAATTGTTAAAAGAAGATAAAAATAAAAACTTAAAATTAGTTCTTGCAGGACAAAAAATCCTTAATGGAGATTCAGAAGTGTTAAATGAATTAGAGAGCTATATATTAAAAAACAAAATGTCAAACTATGTATTGATGACAGATTATTTGTCCAAAGCAGAAATAAGTACCCTATATAAACATGCTTTCATATATGTGTTTCCTTCACTTGATGAGGGATTTGGCATTCCTATTTTGGAAGCTTTTAATAATAAAATACCAGTTGTAACTTCTAATACTGGTGCTATGGTAGAAGTTGCAGACGGAGCAGCACAGCATTTTAATGCTGGAGATCATATTAAATTGTTTAAAGTGCTTAATGAATTAATAATCTCAAAGCCTGCAAGAAGCTATTTGACCGAAAAAGGATCAGAAAGGTTAAAGGCTTTTTCCAGAGAAGTGTTTATTAAACAATACGAACAACTTATTTTAAAAAGCGTTAAGAATTAAATGAAACAACCAACTAAAAAAATACTTCTCTTACACAGCTCTAACGATATGTATGGTGCCAGTAGAATTGTATTACAAGTTATTGATATTTTAATTAAGGCTAAATATGAAGTTTTTGTTATTTTACCTTATGAAGGGGTTTTGAATAAGATAATTACAGATAAAGGAGCCTCTTGCAGTGTATATAATTTAGGAGTCTTTAGAAAAAAATATATGAATTTAAAGGGCTCATATAATCGATTTTTGAAAATTAAAAAGGCCAAAAATCATATAGCAAATTATATTGATAAACAGCGCATAGATTTATTATATACCAGTACATCAGTTATTATTTCAGGAGGATTAGCAGCCAAAAAAAGTGGGATTCCTTCAATATCTCATATCCATGAAATACCAACCGGTAATAAATTGTATGAAATATTTAGTGGTTTGTTTGTACGAATTTTTTCAAAAAAAGTAATTGTGGTTTCTAATAGCGTTGCTAAACATTGGAATCCTTATTTAAAAAGAAACCAACTTACTAGAGTTTATAACGGTATTATTTTTCCGTTTACAAATGCGTCCTTCAATACAAAAAGTAAAACTGTACAAAACATAACAGTTACATCAATAGCAAGATTAATTCCCTACAAAGGCCATAAATACTTTATAGAAGTGGCTAAAGAGTTAATTAAACTAAATGATCAGTATCAATTTTTAATAGTTGGAGATACTTTTTCAGGGTACGAATCTTACGAAGAAGAATTGAAAATATTAGTCAGTGAAAATGATTTACATCAAAACATACATTTTTTAGGATACAGAAGCGATGTCCAAGCTATTCTAGGCAAAACCGATTTGTTTTTTCACCCCTCAATAGCACCAGATCCTTTGCCTACAGTACTGTTTGAAGCGATTAAAATGAAGGTTCCTTTAGTTGCTACCAAATTAGGTGGTGCTGTAGAAATTTTAGATAACGGTAATTGTGGTTTATTGGTGCCACACAATAACGAAATCATAGCTGCAGATTTAATAAATGATTATTTTGAAAACGAAAAATTGAAAAGATTAAATATCGAAAAAGCGATTGAACATTCCAATAAACATTTTTCACCAAAGCAATTCAATAAAAACATATTAGAAATCTTTAAAATTACCCTTGCCTTAAAATGAACCAATTAAAAAACAATATAAACCCTCTGAAAATTTCTATTATCGGTTCAAGAGGGTATCCGTATGTTTATAGTGGCTATGAAACCTTGATTAAAGAATTAAGTGAGCGTTTGGTGGCTAGGGGTTGTGAAGTAACTGTCTATTGTCATCGTAACTTATTTAATAAAAAACCAGCGCTTGTAAAAGGTATAAAATTGGTTTACGTCCCTACTATCGAATCAAAATCACTAAGTCAATTAATACATTCTTTTTTATCTATGTGCCATGCAGCTACATCCGACGCGGATGTTATTTTTGCTGTAAATGCAGCTAACGGTCCTTTTGGTTTAATATCAAAAATATTTAGAAAACCAACGGCTATAAACGTAGATGGTTTAGAATGGTTACGTCCTAAATGGAAAGGTTTAGGCGCTAAATATTTCAAAATCGCAGCTCGGTTGTCAACAATTTTATTTGATCAAATCATAAATGATTCAGATGAGATGCGTAAAGTGTATCTAAACTTATTTAAAAAAGAATCGGTAGTAATTGCTTATGGTGCCACAGTAATAAAGTCTGAAGAACTTTCTTTGATTAAACAATGGCCT
>Ga0209666_1001526_pt1 | contig 17711 bp, 20 predicted proteins | sample SaaInlV_125m_DNA_FD_184679 | JGI IMG/M metagenome (GOLD analysis project Ga0209666, IMG submission 184679) | Marine microbial communities from expanding oxygen minimum zones in the Saanich Inlet - Saanich Inlet SI037_S3LV_10m_DNA (SPAdes)... | ecosystem: Environmental > Aquatic > Marine >...
GTGTCCCCGGGTCCCGCATGTCATGCATATTTGGCGGGAGGTCATGCTGCCGCTCCTGCCCCCAAAGACTGATTATTGAAAGGGTGGGCACGAGCAGGATAGGAATCATTCGCGAAGCGCCGTCCTTGGTCCGTCGACATGGACGTGGCGTTCAGGCGGGTCAAACCCGGCGAGGAGGTGCCACCACGGCCCAGGGAGCTGGATGACTGGGCCGCTAACACGGCGACTGGCACGATGGCGGGGATGGTGTACGGGGTGATACGCGCGAGGGCGGCGGAGGCGAGGGCGTTTGATCCGGAGTTGGCGGACATCGTGCGACGCCGAAACCTGTGGATGAGGAGCGTGCACGAGGCCACGATGGGGGGCGTGAGGTTCGGGAGCTTCGTGGCGGTGTTCAGCGCGGTACAGCTCGGGGCTCAGAGCTACAGGGGGGATGTCAGAGACATGTGGAACACGGTCGCGGCGGGGACGATCACGGCGGGAGCGACCGGATTGGCGCTCCCGGGCGGGATCGCGATGCGACTGCAGGGACTGGCGCTCGGGCTGGTGGTTGGGGGAGGTTTATGTCTGCCGCTCGGGTACCTACTACAGGAATTGGAGAAGCACGCGGTGCCGATTCCACTCGGGCCCACGAAGGAGGTCGCGGTGGACAAGGGAAGGGAGGCAGCTAGTCGAGATCACATCGCCGACGTGATCTCGTCCGTCGAGAGCGAGCTGAGGAGCACGCCCGACATCAAGTCCAACAAGCGGTGGTTCCCGTGGTTCCGAGGCGGGTGACGGTGTAGTCGTAGCGACCTTGTATTAGCCCTAAGCTCGTGCGCTAGCTATGCGTTCCAACCTCTTAAGTTATCAGACGTCGTCGCCCGAGTGGTGTTGTTTGGAGGATTCTCCGTCGGCTCCCTCGTCCTCGCCCTTCTCCGCGTCTTCATCTCCTTTACCCTCCGACGACGCACCGCCATCACCACTCGGCACAGCCCCCGGTCGTTCCTTCGTCTTCGGCCACGGCAGTTTCCCGTCGAACAGTTCGGGGCCGCAGTGCGAGAGAAGTGGCTCGAGCTCCGGGTTCGTCCTGGAGTAAGGCTGACCTACGTTGAAGGGATCCCTCGCCCTTCGTTTCCGTCTAAGCTCCCCGGAACACCCGTACGGATCGGCCCTGAACTGCGCTCTCACGTCCACCTCACTCGCCGAGCTCCTCTCCTCGGTACCCGCCGCGCCGGTGCCGACGTAAACGAACCGGTCGCGTGGGAACCTCAGAGCCGCTCTGTGCAGGTCCACGAACCTCTCCCGCTTGAACTCGTACCCCACCACCGTGAGCTTCCTCGGCACCTTACCGGTCAGCTCGTGGAACCTGGTGATTGAGAACATGACGTTCTCCAGGCTGTCGCGGGCGAAGTCCTCGGTAAACGCCCTCGTCGCCACGGTGTCCGCCTTGCCGAACCAGGAGTTGGCCCTCGCAACCTCCCAATAGCTCGTCCCTTCCCCGAGGCTTCCCGCGCTCTTTCGAGTCTTGCCACCGCTGAACACGAGCAGCGCCTTTGGGTTGTTCGCCGCCTCCATCACCCCAACCTTAGCGTGCTCCAAGAACGTCTCCGCGCGGCCTTGTACCTTCTGGTAGTCCTCCAGGTACCAGCTGGACTCTTCACCCGCCCGCGAGTAGTCCCCTGACCGATACACAGCGTGACCGCACACCACCACCAGGTCCAACGCCGATGGGTATGGATACGTCTCCGGGCCCGTACCCGCCCTTGGGATTGGCACGGGCGCGCCCGCGGTCATCTTCCAAGGCGCCCGAGGTGTTTGGGACGAGGGCCCGCGAGGAAACATCTCCCGGAAAAGTACCCAGACGAGCAGAGTGGAGGTGAACCAACGCTTCCTGGCAGCCCCGAGGATCGACCAGAGCAGTCGCACGAACTGGCGGGTGAGAAACGATTGCCCCTTGCGACGGGATTTAGAGTTGTCGTCGAGCAGCGCGCCGCTCTCGAGGTCGAACCGGCGGTCACTGGCACCCATCCGCGACGAGAACATCATCGCTCCCCACCAGCGCCGTCGCCTCGGCGCGGCGGATCTCTGGTGTAGGCTTTACCAACTATTTGGGCACCAACCCAGAGCCAAATATAATTCTGTTTCGCCCCTCGCACGTTCCACTGGACCAGTCCGCAGCGCGCGCGGCCGCGACCCGCGAGCATGGACGTCTGGGAGGACGCGGCGATCTGGGATGAGCTCGTCGACTTCGGCGACGAGCACCCGACCGTCGGCCCGGGCAGGAGGCTACTCGGCGGTGCCTTCGACCTCACCGCGGAGGAAAACCAGGTGTACCTGTTCATGGTGAGGAGAGAACTCCGCGACTCGAACCTCCCTTCGAGTTCCCAGACTTTCAGCGACATCCACGTCGTCGTCGTCTGACCTCCCAACTCACATCCGTTACCCGACCACCAACCCGACCATCAGGTAATCTTCGGGGCGATACTCTTCGCCACGCCCCCGTTCCTCAAGTGCCTCCAAATCATTAAGAAAATGCGCGGGCTCAAGGCGGTCACGGACACGGACCTGGAGATGTGGGACTTCGCGGAGGAGTACGAGGACATGAAACACATACACGACCCGCTGGACGGCGACCAGAAGGACAACAAGAGAAAGAAGAAGCGCCGTGGATGACGGGCGATGGAAGAAGGAGCGAAGAAACGAGTTGACAATTAGCACATGTCGATCGTATAGCACTACTAGTCATATATTTAGCCAAATAGGACTCAGAAGTTTGTGACTGTTCTGCTGTTTCCGAAGCCAACCGGCGGATCGTGAATGTGTGTTCGAGGGGGAGATCTGATTCGAGCCGCCTCAGTGCCGTTTGAGGACCAACCAACGGGGTCACCAACGGCGGCCAGAACGCGTGACGCGAGGCTCGTTCCCGCTCACCCGCATCTGTACGACTTCGGAGCTACCGTCAGTCGTATCGCATCCGTCTCGTCGAGCGCAGAAGCCTCGCGAGTCAGAACGCCTCGCGGCCGTTCGCCGACGCCCATCAAGTTTCCGAGTGACGTCGTAGGACGCGCGTGGACCAAAGGAGCGACCACCATGTCGAGCGGCCAACTCGAGACGAAGAAGTCTGGTGACTTCTACTGGAGCAAGGATGATGTACGTGCCCTCATCCGTCCCGCGTTCCCACTCGCGCACGTCCGCGTCGCGTCGTCCGCCCGACCGCATCGCTACCGACGGCGCGCGGGCGGCCACGTCGCTGTTTCTGTGTTTCCACCTCTCCGCCATCCGAATCCGTCGCCGCGTGGCCGTGACGCCCGAATCCCGTATTCGCACGTCCGCTGACGCCGATCTCTCTCACACACCTAACCCGCGACCCCACAGGAGCCTCACGCGAAGCGAAGGAGGGAGATCCTCGAGAAGTACCCGCAGATCAAGGACCTGTATGGCCCGGACTGGACCACCTGCCCGCAGATCTTCGCCGTCGTGAGCCTCCAGCTCGCGGTGGCCTGGTGGCTGGGGAACAACGCGTCGTGGCCCGTGCTGCTGCTCACCGCGTATGCCTTTGGGGGTTTCGTCACCGCTAACCTGTTCCTGGCGAACCACGAGCTGAGCCACAACCTCGCGTTCAAGAGCGCCGGCGCGAACCGCGCGCTGGGCCTCGTGGTGAACCTTCCCATCGGCATCCCCTTCTCCGTGGCGTTCAAGAAGTACCACCTCGAGCACCACATGTTCCAGGGCCACGACGCCATCGACACGGATATTCCCACCGCCGGCGAGGCGAGGCTCTTCTCTCTGGGTGGATCCCTGCTCAAGATCGTGTGGGTGATTGGTCAGCTCTTCTTCTACGCCATCAGGCCGCTCTTTGTGCGCCCGAAGCCGATGGGCAAGTGGGACGCCCTCAACCTGATCACGCAGGCTTCTTTCGACATGGCTTTCATTCATTTCGCGGGTCCCCGGGCCTTCGTCTACCTGCTCGCCTCGGTGTTCCTCGGCGGCGGTCTTCACCCCATGGCCGGTCACTTCATCTCCGAGCACTACGTGTTCCACCCCGGACAGGAGACGTACTCGTACTACGGCCCCCTCAACGTGTTTGTGTACAACGTCGGGTACCACAACGAGCACCACGATTTCCCCAAGGTGGCTGGGAGCAGGCTGCCCAAGGTTCGCGAGATTGCGCCTGAGTACTACAACAACCTCAAGTACCACACCTCCTGGACCAAGGTCATTGTCGACTACATCGCGGACCCGAACATGGGGCCCTTTGCGCGCACCATGAGGAAGAAGGTGAGCAAGTCGGACTGAGAATGGCCGATGGGACTATTACTCGCGCACTCTAGAAGCTAGTTTCGTTATATTATTTGGCATGCGTTCATTATCCCGGGCCTTTTACGCCCTTCATAGCTTGGTCGCACTGAAACCACATGTGCTCGGGCGGGTCCTCCGTGCCGCCCAACCCTTCACCCACCCCACCATCTGCTCGCTTCACCTTCATCACGAAATCCACCGCAACCTTGGTCTGCCTGAGAAGCGGTGCGAATCCCCTCTTGGGCAGAAAACCTTCGGTCTCGCCACCAACCGTCTCCAGCGTCGGCACTTTCACCAACAGGAACACTTTCATCGGCGTCGCCGCCGGTGGACAGCCCGCCACGGCCGGAAGACATTCTCTGATTACCCGTCGCGCGGCGTTGTCCATCGTTTTTTCAATACCCGACGTGTGTTCGTACGACGCGTAACAGCTCGACGCGTCGCTCAGAACGAAGGTGTACATCTCCTTGGGTCTCAACGGCGTGGACCCAAGGAGAATTGCCAGCTCCGTGGCGCGCGTTTCCCGCAGCATCTTCGCCGTGACTCGGGCAAGCATGGCCTCGAGTTCCTTGAAGAGCTTCAGGGATCGTCTCTCGCTGGATGTCGCGCGCTTTCGCTTCGAGCCGGGCTGGACACCAGCCGTCTGCTGCCCCTCCCCCTCCCCCAACACTTCGGCGCCCAATGACTCAACCAACCCGCCCTTCAGATCGTCGTAGGAGCATGGGAGCTGCTGCCTGACGAAGAGGAGGAACTTGATGACCTCCCTGAGAGTGTGGGCGACGAGCTCGGCGGTCGCGGGTGACGGTATCCTGACCTCATCTCGCGTTCGTTCCATCGCCCCTGAACACTGAGGGACCTGTCAGAATCGCGTTCGAAAAAAGCAAATAAGGCCAAAGCCCAGCTCCTTGAATGCCACAAGAATCCCCACGCGTCACGCGTCGCGAACCATGGGAGACCCGGGAGACTACATCGGATCCAAGATCAGCCTGATCTCCAGGAGTGAGATCAGGTATGAGGGCATCCTTCACAGCATCAACAACGTTGACTCCTCCCTGACGCTGCAGAACGTCAAGTCCTACGGCACCGAGGGTCGCAAGCAGATTGGCCCGCAGATCCCGCCCAGCGCGGAGATCTACGATTACATCATGTTCAAGGGCACCGACATCAAGGACATCCAGATCGATCAAGTGCGTTCCACCGCCGCCCCGGGCATCCCCTTGTCTATACCGAGGCGATTCCACCGCTCGTTCCCGCCCTCGAACCGACCATACACGCGATCGCGTCCCAATCTCGCGTCGAGTGCTGACTCGATCGTCCCTCCTTCTCGCAGTCCGGTGCCCCCGCGCAGCGCCCTCCCCAGCAGCAGGCGCCCGCACCCGCGCCCGCGCCCGCGCCCCAGCGCCAGGTAAGCGACCCGTCTGAAGTCGAACCAACCACCAAACACAAACAAACGGCACACGGGACCCACCCGTCGTGGAAGCGCGGCGATCGGGCTCCCGCCGCCCTCCCCGACCCCGAGAAACCTAGGCGCACGTGTGATGCTTAATTTTCCCAAATCGCCTCGGACTGACCCTCCCTCCCTCCCCGACGCATCGCAGGCGCCTCCCCCGCAGAACTACCAGCAGCTGCAGTACCAGCAGCCCCCTCGCCAGCAGTTCCAGCAGCCCGCGCCCGCACCCGCGCCTGCCGCGCCTCCCGCCAACCCATGGAACCGCGCGCCCGTCGCCCAGCCGGCTCCCGTGATGCAGCAGCAGCCGAGGCAGCAGCAGCAACAACAACAACAGCAGCGCCGCCAGGCTCCCGCGGCGCCGAAGCCCGCCCCCGCGCCCCCCAAGGCCAAGCCCTCCAGCTTCGCGGCTGCCATCGGCGGCGGCGGCGGCGGTGTCCAGCCCAAGGGTCAGGTTGCGAGGGTGGCCGGCGCCGTCGGCGGCGGTCGCGCTCCCCCAGCGCCCCGCAACGGGCAGGCGGGTGGTCGCGGCGGCCCGAGGGTTCCCGCGCCCCGCGGCGGGCCCGCGCCCGCCATGGGCGACGGCTACCTCCCCACGCGCATGGCCGTGCCCCAGGAGGACTTCGACTTCAACGCCGCGTTCAGCAAGTTCAACAAGGAGGAGCTCTTCAACAAGGCGGAGATGAAGAAGGCGCTGCCCGACGTCAACGCGGGTCCCACGTACGTCAAGGACGATTTCTTCGATACCATGAGCTGCGAGGCGCTCGAGAAGCAGCAGGAGATGCAGCAGCAGGGCGGTCGCGCGCGCTTCGCCCAGATGCGCAGGCACGACATGGAGACCTTCGGCGCCGCCGGCGGTGCCCGCAGGACCGACCACGGCTTAAACCAAGGAGGTCGCGGCGGCCGCGGCGGTCCGGGTGGTCGCGGTGCGGGTCGGGGTGACTTCCGCGGCGGCCGGGGTGACTCCCGCGGTCAGGGAGGACGTGGCGGCCGCGGTGGACGACGCTGAGTGTCGCACGAGTAGTCTTTAGTACCCGACCAAGGCTGGTCTTTGTCAGTCTCGGAGATAGGACTTCTGTTCTAAAACAAGCAGCCTCTTTCTATCGCCCCTTCCGATGAAAAGTTTTTCTCGGCAACTGCGTCGTGGCTTCTGAAAGGAGCCATTGTCGAGCGCGCTATCTTGCGCCGTCGGATGTCCTCCTCCCCACGCTCGCGCTCGCCACGTCACTCCATCGAGGAGATGACATTCACCGAGCCCCGAACCATTCTCTTTGCCGGTGCGACGACACCTTTCTTGCTCCTTCGTATCGGAACAGCTGTCTTATCTTCAACCACTCGGTGTTCACAGTCGGCGATAAGGACTCTATCGAGACGAAGCTCTCGTGGCGATGGTGCCGTGACAACTTTTTGCTACCGAGCGATGAGGTGACACTCATTCGCTGCAAGCAGAAGAGTTCCGGATGGATACCAATGGACACCGTCAAGACGTTGAGTGACGCGAGCCTCGCCAAGGACTGGCTCCCGGGCGAGATAGCGCACACCGTGAGCCGCATGGAGCACAAGCTGATCGTCATTGAAACGACACACGATGCGGGCGATGCGCTCGCGAAGTTCGCCGAGCTCGAGTGCCCCAAAGACGCCATTCTCGTCATGGGAAGCCGTGGGAGGCAGGGCTGGCGCAAGACTTTGCTCGGGTCCGTCAGCGCCAACGTCACGCAGCACTCTACGCTGCCCGTGCTCGTCGTTCGTTCTCGAAAGTACCGCGACATACCTGATCTCACATCTGACACCATCGGCCAAGCATACCTCGGCATGACCGCGATCGGCAAGCAGCGCAAGATCGCCATCGCCTTCGACGGTTCCGACGCCGCGGTGCAGCTCGTCACATGGGCGACCAAGTACGCGCTCACGACATCGGATCAGGTGCACCTTCTCCACTCCGCATCGCACGAGACTCCGGAGCAGACCCTCGTTGCGACAGCCAACAGACAGACGTGCATCTCGGTCATCACCGATTTCCAGAAGACGAACGAGACCGGGACGGTTGACTCAGTTCTCCTCGACGCGGGCGGCGACGTCCGTGATCTTATTGTCGACCACGTCGAGGCGATGGGCGGCGCACTCGACCTTCTCATTCTGGGAACACGCGGTATCAAAGGCACCCTCAAGCGTGCGTTGCTCGGCAGCGTGAGTTCCTACTGCCTTGCATTCGCGCCGTGTCCCGTCATTGTTGTGCCCGGCGCAGTCGCTGCTGCCGCGGAACCCGCGGCGTGAACAAAAGAATTTCTGCTGTGCTTGCGACGTCTTAAAAAAGCTGCTAAGTCTACATCCTTCTATTGTCTTTTGTCCGCGGTCCAAGAAGGGTCGTCGCCGGCCCATCCATCGTCTTCCATATCACCCACTCCCACGCTCTCTGTGACATGTCCTTCGACTGCTTCAAGTTCACGGGTGTCGTGTTCCTCTCGCTCATGCTCCGGGTATTCAACACCCTCTCCACTCGCCACGGCGATGAGCGCAGTTTCTTCACTCGTATCGGGGTGCTCATGCTCCTCCACTCTCCGCTGCTCCGCCTCTTCGTCGTCCGACGCATCTGGTCCCCAGTCGTCTTCGGGCACAGCGACGGGCACCTCCGACCGCGGCGGCATGATCTCGGCACCCAGCCCATCCGGCTCGAGCGTATCCCTCACTGAGGCGCGACGTACTGCTCCCGTATCGTCTACGTGCGCGTCAGTTCCCACGTCCTCGAGCTCGCGTAGCAACTCCGCCGCCCTGACTCCAAAGCTGTGGTCTTCTGGTTGCGAACTTGAGTCAACAAAGTCCTCCGGCGTCGTCTGTGACGCCTTTGAGAACGACGATATTCCTCGCTCCAGATTCCGCACTCGACGCCTGAGGATATCGACATCGTCCTCTAGGGTCATGCCTATTGCCCTCTGTTTCTCCAACTCGTCCTCTAGTCTCATGACTCTCTCTTTTTGTCGATGAAGCTCAGCCTCCGCCTGTTGGGCCCGATCCTCCATATCTCTCAGAGCAGCGCTGGTCGCGTCCGCCAGTAACTCGCTGGACTCGGCCGCTCGCTCCGCCGCCTCGGCACGTGTCCGAACCTTCTCGAGCTTCTGTGAAGCGTGCTCGTTAGTCGCCTTGCTCCTGGCGTCGGCAGCAGCGGCGACCATGAGGGCGTCATCCCTGTCCTTTTCCACCTGTTGAAATCTCTTCGTGAGAGCCTGAAGCTTCGCCTTGACCTCGAATATCTCCCTGTCTGGAGCGTGCAGGTGTTCCCTCAGGTGCGCGGGGACACCGAATCCGACCGTGGAAGGGTCCCCATACCTGTCGGACTGCATCTTCGAGGCGCCTTTCCCTCTGTCGCCCGCAGACGGATGCAAAAAAACGTCTCTGAGAGGCCAAACTGCCAAAAATCATCTTCGGTCCGCGGGCCCGTTGAGGAACGATAGGGTTTCCAAGGGCGCCCAGCAGACGTCGCCGCGCGGATCCAGGCAGATCGCTGGGTTTGACCGCAAGAGTCGCGGGTCGGGACCCACAGTAAGCGACCATGCTGCGCCAGGCGACCAAAAAGCTCAGTGCCGGGCTCCCCTTGAGGGCTGCCGCGAACTGGGGCAGCCTGCAGACCTTCAACCGTAGCCAGTCAGGCATGACTCCGGAGTCGAACCACGGGTCTAATTTGCCCAGGAAGTTGGGTACGTTGAGCCCCGCCGCGCGCCCCCGCGTCGTGGATCACCCGCGATCAACCTTATTAACGTTCCGTCCACCTCATCTCCCAGGTACTACCCAGGTTGGCGACAATGTCAAGGCTGGCTCGTCGACGCCGATGCCCGCGGACCTGAACGGGGGTAAGCAAATCTTTCGCCCCAATCATTTATTTTCCGCGAGAAACGAGTTTTAGCCCCCCCCCGCCCCGTCGACGTCTGTCCTCACGAATGACATTCCCCTTCCCTCGATCGCAGTTCTCGACGCTTCCGCGCAGACCCTGTTCCTGACGGAGATGTTCCGCGGCATGTCCCTGGCGATGAAGTACTTCTGGGAGCCCAAGGTTACGGTGAGTGCCCCCCAGATCCCCGCTGACGAACCCTGCCTCGGACCTCTGCCTGGCTCACGGATTACCAAAACTCGCCCAACACTTTCGGACCCCTGATTCCACCCTCGCCCATCTACCCACCTCCCGTCCCGCAGATCAACTACCCGTTCGAGAAGGGTCCGCTGAGCCCGCGTTTCCGCGGCGAGCACGTCCTGCGTCGCTACCCCACGGGTGAGGAGCGCTGCATCGCTTGCAAGCTGTGCGAGGCCATCTGCCCCGCGCAGGCCATCACCATCGAGGCGGAGGAGCGCGAGGACGGCAGCAGGCGTACCACTAGGTACGACATCGACATGACAAAGTGCATCTACTGCGGGTTCTGCCAGGAGGCGTGCCCCGTGGATGCCATCGTCGAGGGTCCCAACTTTGAGTACGCGACGTACACGCACGAGGAGCTGCTGTACGACAAGGAAAAACTCCTCGCGAATGGAGATAAATGGGAGCGCGAGATCAGCAAGAACCTGGCTTCTGAGAGTTTGTACCGATGAGCAGCATCGCGTGGGTGGTCTCGACAGACTCTGACCTTTCCTGTACTTGTAAAATGAAACATCATTCGATTCAACTTTGCACGAGCCCCCGAACATCGGTCGCAGTGGAATGATAACTCGCTTCAGGCACTCAATGGTTACTGTGTCTTTTATGTCCCGGGCCGGTTGGCCAACCTTGCGCTTCAGGAAAGTTGGGTCAGTTTACATAGGTCCGCCACAGGACAAAAAACTTTCCATCGTATCTTGAACGACGTCTCCGCAGCCACAAGTTCTGAGCAGCCACTTCGGCAGGCGAAGAGCGCCTCTGACACAAGGATTGGGCGAGCTCGAGTAGATCGGGCGAGCTCTGGTGCCTCACACCGCACTTCTGTAGTAGTCTAGCCCCGCGGCGGCGAGGGTTGGCGGCATGCGGTCCCTCAGTTTGGCGTCGCTGGGAGGATGCCACGCGGTTGGGGTGAAGATGGGTAACGGGAGAAAGGGAGGATCGGCTCCTTCTTCTTCCTCGGAGACGCAGCGAAGAGCTGCGATTGGGGTGTCCTTCGGCGTGAGGACAAGACACGGCGGTCATACGCGGCTCGCGATGGGTGGCGAGGCTGGACGCGCCGTCTCCCGCACCCAGGGCACGTTCGCGAGTAACGGAGGAGCGGTCGCGCCGCTATCCGATGGGGACGCCGATGGAGGCTCGCAGGACGCACCGGTCGAGGAGAGTGGCGGGGACGCCATGGAGACGACACCGTCACGGTGGCATCCATGTTGGGCAGATAAGTGGCTGAAGGTGCCGGATGAAGGGTTCTGCCAAGTGCCATGGAACGGGGTGGTGGTGGCACAGGTGATGATTCTTTGGTTTGCGTCGTTCCTGCTCGTCGGGCACATCGGGTTGCCATCCGCGGTGCGATGGCTGGGATTCAACTGTCAGGAGCTATCCGCGCGAGGCCTCGCGCTCTACAGCCTCAGTGCGGACGTCGTGGAGATGTTCGTCGGTCTGTTCGTGCTGTTCCAGTGCCTTCGGCCGTACTTCCCTCTGCCGAAGCGTTGGTTCCCGGCGTCTCTCCGCGGCGGATGGGTGAAGGAGATCCTGCTGGGATGCGCGCTGTTCCCTGTGGTGAGTACGCTGAACAACCTGAACAGCAACATGATGCCGATCCCGAGCAACACCCTGCCCGTGTCGCCCTGGGAGCAGTCGCTGATGTCAAACGATCTGGTGTCCATCCTGTTCTACGTCGCGGTTGTATCCCTGGTGGCGCCCATCTGGGAGGAGATGATCTTCAGGGGATTCCTCCTGCCGTCCATCACCAGGTATTTCCGAGTCGATGTCGCGGTGTTGCTGAGCTCCTTGATATTCGCGCTGGCGCATTTCAGCATGGAGCGTCTCATCCCCCTCACCTTCCTCGGGATGCTCATGTGCGTCGTGTACATCCGCTCGAGGAACATTCTCGCGCCCATCATCCTGCACAGCCTGTGGAACGCGTTCGCCTTCGTGGAGCTCATTTGGAAGCCGGGCGCGCTATTTACGTGGCTCTTAGATTTTGTTCTCTAGATTACAAACGCGCGCGACTAGTGGTACCGTATGAATAGTATGACATCAAACATTAAGTGTGCCCCATCTCCGTCTCCGGGAACAACGGTACCCTGTTGGCGTGCTGAGTGAAGTACACGTACGTGCCGATGAAGGAAACAGCCGATCCAAAGACGAGAAAGAAGATTGACAGTCCCGCAACCTCGCCTGCCTTCATTCCCTCCTCACCCGAGCCGCCGCCGCCGCCCCAAGAAGCCGGTGCAGGTGCGGGTGAACCGATGCGCCCACACGTGCAGTTGCCTGCAAAAGGCTTCCCGGTGTTGTACACGTTGCAGGGGTTGAATACCTCCATGTCCTCGACGTAGGGAACCATGTCAACAAAATCGTAGAAGTGCAGCACGGGTTGGCCTCTGAAGCCATTGTCACTCTTGACGACAACGCGCCACAACATTCGGTGGTATGATTCCCGCCTGATCATCCAACTTGAAACGGGGAAAAAGAATTCGTAAGTATATTTCTTGGTGCCCATCGTCACATTACGGGTCCACTTCTCGCACGGCACGCCTCGGACGTACTCATGAGACGCCGTGATTCCGTGGTATTCATCCGGAGCATCTCCTTCGAATGAGAACATCTCCGCGGTTGATTTAATCGTGTGGGATGAGCCTCTGGTCAGGAAGCTGGACATCCGACTCTGCAGAGGGTGGTCGCGGCAAATGCCGTCTGGAAAGGTATCGTTTCTATGCATCGTGACTAGACGTTCCTCTGCCGTGTTCATCAGGCGAGTTTGACGGGAATATGCGCTGTGTTCATCGATACGCAGGCTGTTGGTCTCCGCGTGGTACCATTCCTTCCGAAGCATCGTGTAGCTCAGGTTGGAGCCGGCGTCGAAGTTGTTGATGTTTGCCTCGATGGTCGCACTCCACGTATCTGGTAGTTTCGGTAACGCAGGCGCCAAGTTGCAGCAGAGTGCCCTCGCACCGCCGGGAATGTGCACGACGACTGACGCAGCTCTGTCGTAGTCTGCGAGATATTCCCGCGCGACGTTCCCTGAACCCAGTATGTCGTCACCATATTGCTTCGCATCGAAGACGACCTCGAAAATATTGTCACCAAGATCTAACCCATTAGTATTCTGCAAGTAGTGGGTGCCGCCCGAAGACTCGTCACATCTACTGGCGTGGATGTGAGCCTTCCACGATTGGCCCGTGTCGACGGTCTGGCCAGCGGAGAGGCCAAATCTGAATGTGAAGTTCAACATTGATCTCCCGTCGGTCCACCTGACTGTTCTACCGGTGCCTTCCGCGACGTAATTGTAATGATCGCCAAACTCAGAGTCAATTTTCGCGTCCATCAGAAGCTCGGCGTCGAAAGACTTGACGTCGCCGCTGTAAATGCTGTATGGGTTCTCCCAGCTTGAACATCTCGCGAACGGCGAGAACGAGTCCGCTTGGGCGTCCGACTGGGCACCCCTCGTCACCAGGACGAGAGTGAAAAGGTAGGCGCATGATATCGTGCACCTGGAAGTCCTCATATCCGAGCACAACAGGTCGTGTGACGATATATCGACACGCTATCGAGGTGCGGCGAAGAGTGACGTGTCCGTCTAAAACTCGCGCGAAAATTATCGGGTCGAAGCGCGTGAAACGATGAAAAGTCACGTCCTCCTGCGTCGGCTATTTCGCCATGTTTCTATGATGATCTAAAGCTAATAAGTTCACGTGATGTTCATCGCCGCACACTACTCCGCCCACTAGCGGGAGAGTCGCGGCCCCTCGACGAGCTTTTCCCCCGAGGTGGCGGCGGTGGCGGTGCCTCTATCGGCGCGGATGAGCAGCAGAAGCAGCACGTGCTTTCCTCGGGCGATCCGCTCGGCTCGCTGCTCAATCCGACCGCCACATCCTTTGGGTTCACTATGATTTCCGCCGGTGGAGGCGTCATTGCCTCGCCCACGTCCCAATTTAATACGGATAATTGACTCTATGTATCGTGGATGAGATTCGTCAGCCGCGGGTGAGAGATGAAAATACAGTTGGGTCGCACCGTGAGGATTTCCTCGATCGTCTGCAGGCTCTCGCACGTCTCCCTGAGTTGCCTGAGATTCATCACCGCCGGGTTCTTGTCCAGAGTCTCGTCCGACACCAGCCAACTAGACAACGAGCTTCCCAGGAGGGTGTTCATGGGTATCAACGACATCTTGTTGAACTCGTCGATGTACCTGCTCGTGTACCTCAACTCCCTGAACATTTCGTCTGAAACTTTCCCACTCAGGATCTGCTCTGCTCCCGGCAAACCTGCGAATCGCGCGAGAGAGGGTGCGTACGGGTCAGAAACAACGTGCGTGTGTGCACTCGTAGCAGCGAAGCTCACCTTTCATCTCGTCCATGCAACGCAGCACCTCGTCCTTCCGTTTTAGGAACGCCTCCAAATCGCCCGGCATCTTGTGTCCACTCGCCCTAATCTTCCCGAGAGCGACGTCGGATAGGATCTCGATGTCCCTCAATCTCTTCATGAACCCGGAGAGGGAGCTATCCCTCCTGAAAGCCGCGGACTTGCCCGACTTGGCCGAACCCCCGCTCCTCGCCGACCTCGCATCGTACGCACGGTCCACTGTCGTCGGCGTCTGCGGCATCCTGTCAGCCTCGGACCTACCCTGCGAGCGCATCGATCCCCGTTGGGAGCGCACCGAGTGGTTATCACGCCTCGGGGTTGGAGCCACATCTGATGCCCTCGAGTCATACCCCCGCCGAGACTCTCTACGCCGACTCGACGGCCTCGGTGAGGTCGGGCCCGGCGTCCGGTCGTAGCCCGACATCGCCCCCCGTTGTGAGTGTAACACTAACTGTCGACTTGTACCCCAATCTCAGGATTGCCGAGTGGAGTGAGAAAATAAAATGGAAAATCAAACGATCGCGCGGAAGGGTAGTCAGCGATTTCGGCCCACGAGGTCGGGACTCGAGCCAAACGCCAGAATGGCCTTTATCGAAAGGCGAGAAGAGAGAGAATCGAGGAAAATTCCCGGGATTTACGCTGGAAGGTGGGAAAAGATGACGAGAAATAATGCGACTTGAGGGAGAAAAATGACGACGAAAGGGTCAAATGACCATTGGCGAACAACAGATTCACGGAAGCAGTGGTCAGAAAGAAAAATACGTGATCTTTCGGCGAATACACAGACAGAGATTGGTCCGGATCGGCAGGTTCGGGACTCGAAGAAACGAGGAATTGCGATCAAAAGAGGAAAGGCTTCGCTGAATGATAAAAGCGGCAAGCGTGAAAAACGGAGAACCAGTTAAACTGCAGCGGATATAAAATTGAAACATCGTGCGCGAACAATCCATAACTTCGCAAAAATACAAATTTGCAAGGTGCAATGCGACATAAAGAGAGATAAAACGATAAAAAACAAGCTGCTTTGAAATTGTGGTGAACTAAGTGCATGGTGCGCCATAAAGACAAAATTTCTTCCTTCAAAGCTACCTCAGTGAGTAAACGAGTTTTTTGTCGCATGATAATGGGCAAAAGCAACCGGAAGGACAGTGCAATCGCGCCTTAAGACTATAATTCGGGCGTGAAACGCAATCATCGCCGCGCGAGGAAAAGCAGGCTTTTCGCAGTCTGCTGATCATCGAGTCTCGCGAAAAACATAGTCACTGAGCGCGTATAATTGCATTTCTCTTTCTCTAGCTAGTTCATAAGCATGACACTTTTGCCCGACAATTTATGCATGATGTTGGCGCTTGGTCGACAAAGAAAGCAGAGAACACATGTTAATCTAAAACGCCGCGTGCCTTGCATCAATCTGTGCGCAAGTGACGTGCCTGCATCATCAAACCGCGGTTCGTTTGTAAGTATTCATCACTCACCTCACATTTACCTCTGTATAGTACGAAGGTATAAATCACGAAGGGCTTCGAAGCCTATTTTGCGTTTACTCGACAGCGTCGTTTGCGTCGATTCGGGCCATTGACACGCGAGACGTTCACAAAAGGCATCTGTTGCGACGTATGCGCATCCCTGCCGACTTTATGCGGCAGCGGGGATGCAAGCTTGAAATTCAATGTAAGTTTGATGCATGATGTCTTGGTATGATGTTATCTTCGTACCATTGTAATATCTTCGACGTCAGGTGACGTATGCGTTTTTTGAACGGGTTTCGCGCTTTCTGAAGCATAGCAGCGTTCTTACATTCAACGGATGCGCTAATTGCCTTTTCGCTTTGACGACATTGGCGTGTTTTGCGCCGCACGATATTCCTTCAAAGTAGCTTGAATGATATTATGTACTTTTTCGGGCTAATTATCTTCGTTGCGCTATATCACTGCGGATTCGTATGACCTTAAACTTCTGCCGCGTTTTGCTGTGATGTTACCCTTATCGTTAGTTGCACATTGCGTGATGAAGGAGCCTCAAAGCGTGACTAGAATAACCGCCATTGTTTTCCTTTGTTTGCGATGTTTGCGCTGTTTATGCTTTTTTTCTTGATTTCTTTCGCGAACACCGAATTCAGCACGGTATTAAGCTCTCGCGTGTACTTGTCCTTGCCTGATTGAATGTCGCCTGTTATTTGAACACTCCGAGATGTTGCTTTGAGCTTTGATCGAAATTATCCATTTGGAGCTTTCCATTTTGCCTTCGTTTACATTGGTTCTCGTCTCGTCTCAGTGTTATGCCGCATCTATCTGTCTCGAGATTTTGGTCATAACGTTGCGCGGAAGCAACAATTTTGGTTCGAATTTCTATCACAAAGGTAGTTTCGGTAGACTATTTGCCTGTCTAACTAAAATGAAGTCTTCAATCGGCCTCGGGATAGTAGCGATCCTTGTTCTCGCCAAGGACGAATCGCCCAAACATTTTCTTCAACGCGACATCCGGAGTCAAAATCTTGATGGCGATTGTCCTGTTCACCGAGTCTGGGCTTTCCGTCGCCACCTTGAGCTTCTCCACTATGAGCTCGGCGGTGGAATCAGCCGGTTCAGCCAACGCGTTCACAAACAAACGGCCTTGACTGCCAAATGCGAAGCGTCCACTCGAGATGAGCTCCGTGAACACCATCCCTGGGCTGATGGTGTGCACGCCGATGGGATCGTTTTTGAGTTCCTCCGCCATCGTCTTCGAGAGCTGCGCCATGCCAGCCTTGGTGTGTCCGTACGCCGCAAATTTACGCGTCGCGCTCCCGTCCGAGCCCGCGCCCTCCATGTTGAAAATATGACCTCTGCCGGACGTCTTTCGCATCGTCTTAATCGCCTGCCTCGTGCACAGCAGCGAACCGAGAGAGTTCGTCAGCACAACCTCCTCCAACACCGTCGGGTCTGCTTCCTCCAGGTTGTCGTACTGGTACCCGTTCGATCCCGCGTTGTTGATCCAAACGTCCACACCGTCGAAGGCGTCTACGCACGCGTCCGCCATCGCCTCGACGCTCTCCGCCTTCGACACATCCGCCTCGAGACCCGCGACGGCATCGCTCCCGAATGTCTCCCTAAGCGTCGCGACGGCCTCGCGAACCTTAGCGGCGTCGCGAGAGGTGACGAATACCTTGTCGCCGCGCGCGAGGAAGCTTCTAGCTAGCTCAAATCCCAAGCCGCGCGTCGAACCGGTGATCAAAACCCGCTGCGTCACGCCAACCGAACTCGCGGTGTTCTCGACCGAAGCTTTCGTGAGAAGTGATAAGCGATTTTGACGAACAGGACGATCGCAACGACGCTGATGAACTGATCGCGGGGAGGTGGACGGGGAAGATATCGCAGCCGCGCATACCGTCGCCGCGGCGTTCATGGTCGTCGACGGTGTGAACACGAGCTTGGCACGGGTGCTTTGCGCTACTTGGTAGTGGTTTGTGTTTGAGAATGTTTGATTAATCCCTTTTTCCGCATTTCGTTTCCGCGAGTGTTG
>Ga0209666_1001528_pt1 | contig 17699 bp, 15 predicted proteins | sample SaaInlV_125m_DNA_FD_184679 | JGI IMG/M metagenome (GOLD analysis project Ga0209666, IMG submission 184679) | Marine microbial communities from expanding oxygen minimum zones in the Saanich Inlet - Saanich Inlet SI037_S3LV_10m_DNA (SPAdes)... | ecosystem: Environmental > Aquatic > Marine >...
AAACAAATAATTATCTATATTTGCCATCCTCTTTGGAGGGAAACATAAGGAGGTCCGGTAGTTCAGCTGGTTAGAATGCCTGCCTGTCACGCAGGAGGTCGCGAGTTCGAATCTCGTCCGGACCGCTCAAGTTTTACTAAAAGCCTAGTTTTTACTGGGCTTTTTTTTATTTCCAGGGGTCAGATTTAGAGACACTTATACTTACGTTAATGGTGTAAATTTGATGTCACAACGAATTTAAAGTATGTCTTCACTTGAAAATCATCATCATATGCCGCAAAACAAATATGTTGAATATAGGAAATGGATTGCTTTTTGGGGATTGCTTTTAGATTCGCAAAAGGAAATTCAGAAAATGATTGATGATTATAACAGCAAAGGCTGGAAGGTAGTTCAGTTTCAATATACTCGACCTAATTTTTCGATAGGAAAATTACTACTAATTTTGTTAATCACAGCTATCACCTTCGGATTTATCAGCTATTGGATAGGTGTATCAATCATATTTGAAAGAGAAGATGAAATGACTCTAGGGAATTCTAAACCTAAAAAAAGCGCCTCAAAACCACCTATAAATAGTGAACAAAAAATTCAAGAACACAAGGAAACAAAAGCGTTACCAAATGATTCTGACACCGAAAAAATTAAGGAATTGAACTCAATTATTGAGCAATCAAAGGGCGGACTTTTCAATAAATACAATCCTGAAGTCGTAGATTTTATAAAGCAAAATTACTCTGATTCCCAAAAAGCTTTAGGTCTTATAAAGAACTTTGAGCGTTATACGGGAGATGATTTAATAAAAAAGCTATGTAACCTATCCTCTAATTATGATTCAATAAAATCTTACTTGTCTGTTTTTATTAGCTTTGATATCGTAGATGGTAAGTACCCACATAACATTAAAGATAATTCACGCTAAACTCACGCCGTCAATCTTCTAATTTATCATTCAAACCTGGATAAAAATCAAACCTTGCTAGTTTTTCAATAATATTAACTGTTGTTGTATAATTGAAACCTTTAACAGAAGTTGAATCATTTTTTGCTAAAAAGGCTATTGTAGCGGTTGAGTCTCCCAAGAGGATAGTTTTATAAAAATAATAAGGCACCTCTACTTTCTTATTTAATCTCTTTGCTCTTTTACGATAAATGACTCCTGTATACACAATTAAGCTATCTTGATTTTTAAGTAAAGCGCGCACATTAGCTTCAATACCTCTCCAAGTGACCCTGTTAAAATATGGATATTGAGGGGCTACATTTGAAAGCAAAAAGCTTTCTTTCATTTCACTTACACTCCCCTTCGATACTGCTGCTGGTTTTAAATGCCCTTTATCATAACCTGATTTTACAAAATCTTTATTAGTAGCAACCGAGCAAGATGAATCTTCATAAAAGATATTTTTTCTTTTAACAACCCCTTCAACATCCTCCTTATTAATAATGTAGTATGAAGCAAATGGTTTCCTTTCTTTTTCGTTAAAAAACACTCTATAACTGTTTTTATCAGCAATGCTTACTTTTTTATAATGCTCAATTGATTTGCAAGAAAACAACCCAGAGACGAGACAAATTGTTATGACGGTTAATGATTTAAAATAAGTATGATTTGACATAAAGCAGTATATTCAACCCCGTTTAATAGTTAACTTCTAACCAATATACAAAGTATAATAATCTTTTCACATTGGCTGAAATACCATAATATGAGTTTTACGTACGCATTAACTTGCTTTAAATAGTTTCCGGTATTGATTTAAGACGCACCTCTCTTTTGATTACAACATTTTTTTAAAATATTCTAAGCTCAATAATACCAGCTCATTTTATAAAATTAAAAAAATGACTTTTCGTATAAATTATCGGAGTAAAAAAGATTTGAGAAACTGAAGGAATATCATAATTACTTACAGACTAATTTTTTTTTGGACTGCTCCCCCTGAAATAAATCCATAGCCTCCTTTGATATTATTGGGTAAAAACACCATTTCAGTAAATGGATTACCTTCTGAGTTTTCGTATTCTTCAACTTTTTTAATGAATTGATAATATTCCTCGCTTTGAGTTTCTAATCTCAACTCTATTCCATCCGTTAAATCCTTTTCAAAATCCGACCAAGCTCCTTGGGGATTAATATCAATTGTTAAAACAGTGTTTAAGTTCCCATTGGAACTTGATATATGAAGATTATCGCTTGGATATATAGTTCCATCCTCTGAAATATTATTACCATCTGTTACAATTAATGGATCTTGTGAAATTAGCTCAAAGGCGTCAACCTCTCTATTTTCGTCCGCAATAGATATATAATAGTGAAATCCATTATTTAATGGGCCTGTAAGTTTAAATGTAACTTTACCAGTTCTGTAATAATCAAAAACACCTTCTTCCATGTAAGACTCCATGGAGTCTATTTTTAATCCGCTTACATCAATTTCTGAAATTTCAATGAAATTAGTTGGACAAGTCGTTTCTCCATAAGCAGTTTCATAATTTTTAGAATTAACCTGAACCTTATAGCTCTTTCCCGAGTGAACAATATAATCACCTTTAAACACTCCCAATCTAAAGCCGTAGAAATATCCATCTGATGTGTTATCGTAGTACTTTAAGGTATCTACAGGCACACTGTTTTCGAACAAAACGACCTCAGCATCGGATAAAGCTTTAAAATAATCTCTTGAATTCACGCTATGTATGCTGTGAGAGACGGTTGCTTCGGGTAGCTCACCACTAATTAAGTTACATTGGATGGTTATTTTTGCAACATGATCGGGTAAATCAACATCAATTTCCTTTTCACAAGATATGTTAAAACCAATCACTGTAAATAATATTATATACCTGAGAAATTTCATTTTTTTAAAATTTAAAATTGTAAGAGATTGATGGGATTATTGGGAATAGGCTAACTTGGTTTATTTTACCTAAATAATTAATGTAAACAAAGAAAGGGTTCAAACGATTGTAAGCATTATAAAATCCAAAATTCCAAGTTCGTTCTCCCCACTTTTTTTCCTTTTTAAACGTCATACCACAATCTAACCGATGGTAATTAGGCATCCTGTAACTGTTTTTATGCTCTGCTTGACCGACAGTAATTGATGAACCCGTACTAGAGTTGACAATGTATTGATACTCAGGAAGAGAAAGTGCTTGTCCGCTTCCAAATACCCAATTTGCCGAAAAACTTATGTTATCAGAGACGTCATAAGTAAGTACAATAGACATATCGTGCCTTCTATCATACTTGAAAGGATACAATTCTCCTTGGTTTATATTAGCAAATTTCCTGTTCGACCATGATAACGTATACCCGAACCATCCTGAAAGTTTTCCAAATTTCTTCTGAACAAACAATTCAGACCCATATGTTTGTCCCCAACCAGATTCAACTTTATCCTCCCAAGATTCATTAATTCCAAAAAAATCAGCTCCCTCTTTATAACTAATAACATTGTTCATCTCTTTATAGTATGCTTCTATAGATATTTCAAACTCATGCTTTTTTATTTTCAAAGGCTTCGCAACGCCCAACGCGACTTGCCAACTGTCTTCTGGTTTTACTCGATCTGTTGCTGGCACCCATAGATCGGTAGGAAGTCCTGCGCGCTCGTTAGTTAATAAATGAATAAATTGGCGCATTTGACTATAAGAACTTTTAATTGCCCAATCATTTTTCAATAAATATCGTGCACTTAAACGGGGCTGAAAACTTGGGAAAAAATTTTCTTGTACATACAAGCCACTTAAATGCGCACCTAAATTCACTTTTAATTTTTTTGTTAACTTCACATCATCTTCAATGTACACGTATGCCTCTATGGAACTTACTGGCTTCGAACCAATTGCCGTATCTATAGTTTCAAAAGAGTCATCAATTTTAAAACTAAATATCCCTGTAGAAAACTTATGATTTGTAACACCTCCCCCAAATTTCACCAAATGGTTCGATTTTGGTATCCAATCAAAATCAACCTTCCCACCAAAATCATCAATACCAGAAGAGTAATCAATTTCAAAACGTTCTTTATTTAAATTTCCAGAAAGGGTTTCAGTCCAAGAATACTCCTCACTTGCACCCACATTAAACTTGAATTTTGAAGATATCAAGCAAACATTCATAAATAATTTTTCATTCAAAATACGATTCCATCTTAATGTAGATGTTAAATTCCCCCACCCAATACCTGCTTGAGTTTTAGAGGTGACATTATCGTATGAGTCTTTGTATTTAAAGCCAAACTTATCTTTACCGTTATAAAAACTAATATAAACTCTATCCCTGTCGGATATTTTGTAATTTAATTTAGCATTTAAATCATAAAAATAAAAAGCTGCTCTTGTTCCTCTTGGTGTCGCAGACGCTATAAAAGGCGCTGCCAAAATATCATAATATGTTCTTCTACCAGATAAAATTAAAGACATTTTATCTTTAATAATTGGACCCTGAACAGTTAATCTACTAGAAATAAGACCAATACCGCCCTCTGCGTTCCATTTTTTAAGATTTCCTTCTTTCATGGAGACATCTAAAACACTTGAAAGTCTTCCTCCATACCTTGCAGGAAACCCTCCTTTAACAAGTTTAACATTGTTTAATGCATCAGGGTTAAAAGTGCTGAAAAACCCAAATAAATGCGAGGTATTATAAAGCGGAGCACCGTCTAATAATACAAGGTTTTGATCTGGACCACCGCCTCTTACATAAAAACCGGCGCTCCCCTCACTACCACTTTGAACACCTGGTAATAATTGTAACGTTTTAATTAAATCGGGCTCCCCAAGAATGGCAGGCATTCGCTTTATTACCTTGACAGGCACACTAATTTCACTCATTTGAGAGCTCTCAGAAATTTTCGTATTTGGTTTAACCTTTATAACGACTTCATCTATTCTCTCTCCAGGTTCTAATGCTATATTTATAGACATATTTTGATTGAGAATAGTATCAATAATTTGATACTGATAGCCTAAGTAATTAAAAACAACTGATACCTTTCCGGTATCCATTGTTAAACTATAAAAACCGTAAGCATTCGTAGTGGTTCCTTCATACGTTTTTGAGTTATATATCGTAGCTCCTATTAACTGTTCTCCGGTTAGCTTATCTGTTAAATAACCGCTTAATGTATTTTTTTGACTAAATACAGAACCTGTTAAAAAACAAAAAAAAATTAAATAATATTTATTTTTCATTTTGATTAAAAGAATGATTATCAAGTAATTTACAGCCAAACTAAAAAGAACCATTATTATTGTATCAACAGAAACATAATTTACATTGAAAACAAGAAGTTAATTATTTTGATTTACTCCACAATTGAGCTGAGAAACTTATAACATGGAGTTTGAAAAATTAAATCAAGCATGGATTTATGCTTTTAAAAGCAAATTAAATTAGTCGGAAATAACACAAATTGAATCTATTAAACTGCGTAAATTTATTTTTCGCGTAGATTTATTTGAAGACAAAGTCGTAAAGAAGTATTTAACGTCTTTAAACACTAAAGTAAATTTCAAAAGTAAAATGAAAGATAAATTCACTTGTGAGATTGTATTAATAATCAGTAATAAAAATTTAACGTATATTCAACCTACCGAGCAGTCGCTTAATATGATTAGTAATGAATTACACCCTAAGAACTCACCTTGCAAAGGTAATTAAACAAAGGAAATCCAGACAATGTTTTTTTAACAAAAAAACAGGTAGTTTCTAAAGATATTTAATCAAAAAAAAGAGGCAAAATTGCTGATTTTTTTCTTGATATTAGCAACAATCACAAGTTGAGCAATTACATGAATCACATTGACAATTGTTGTTTGAGCAATTTTTACAATTGCACACTTTACAGTCACAGTTTTTGCATTTACATGTATTCATAACTATAAGATTAAAGGTTAAACAATACAACAAATAGTTGGTAAGACTATTCGCCCTCCTCTTATTCTAACGAAAATTTTAACTTTTTGTTTCTACTTCGTTTACCTCAATAGGGAGTGTATTTCATCTTCAATGTTGGAGTTCTTGAGAATTGATGATATTTATATAAATAAAGTAAACATCCCTATTTACAATAGGAAACTATTCTAACAAAATAAAGGTTCAACTAGATGATGTTTAAAACACAATTTCCAAAATCGATAACATTAGTTCTATAACAAATAGCGTTTTTAACTACTTTTCAATTGGTGACTTCTACGTTAAAACCCAAATAACGAATAGTAATTATTACATCACTAACAACTCTAACCGCGCTAAGTCGTCCTAAAACTCACCTAGTTTAGCTTTTAGTCCCCCTTCATAACCGTATGCTGCAGTGATGTTTGTAAATTTACAAGCTAATTAAAATTATAACATAAAAACATCCTTTCCTCCGCCAGGTCATTGCTTTTGTTCTAAATATCACTGCCAAACCTTTTTTTGGTAAAATGGTCTATTCTTTAAAAAAAGGATTTATTTAATAAGATGATAATTTTCAATAAAATCTCATTTAATTCTCAATAACGACCATCCAGAGATAGGCTCAAGTCTATTATATTTTTTTTCTGAAATTTCATTGAGATAAAAACTGCCATCTCTCAAAAACCAAAAAAACGATTTTCGAGGGTGCTTTTCGTAATAATAAGAAACTTCAGCATCATAGGTTCGCTTCACGAGCCTTCCTTTCTTATTTGTAATAAAAAAGTCTGATCTCCATATTACATCTGTAGTATCGAAATTTAAAATTAAAGAATCTAAATCAGATGAAAAACTTTTAGAATAATAACCCAAGTTGTATTCAACCTGAGACTCTAAAGTAGTTTTCATTAAAGACATTACACGTGTTGAATCCTCATCATAAGTAAGAACTGAATACCAAACTGAATCCAAGTGAATATTGTAAATAATATCCTGATAACCACAACAAGGCTTTTTATATTCGATAAATACTTGGGTATTTAATGAAGAAGAAAAGTAGGATTTAAAGTGACTTATTATTAAGCTGTTTTGAAGTACAAAGGATGACGTGTTATTTGTTGAAACACTGTCTTGAAAAATAAAAAATTGACTGAATTTTTCTGAAGTATCCAAAACTTCTTCAGAAAATGCCCCTGTAAACAAATCGAATTCTGAATAAAACTTTGGGTTTAAAAATTTGAATACACTATCTACTAGCAAACCTGTTTTATAAATTTTCTCTTGAATCTTATTTCCTTGCTTATTATAAATTGACCAAGTACTGTCCTTTAAATAAGTGCTACATTTCACCCCTAATGATGTGTTAAATTCGAAACTAGTTTTTGGCATATCAACCATTACGTCATTAATACTATCATATTTCATTGGGTAAGAAATTAAATACTGCGAAGGAAGATATTTTCCTTCAGATTCAATTTCACCATTTTTATGATACGTTTTCCAAATCCCGGTTCTTTCATAACAGTTCCTAATAAAAGAACACTCATCATCAGGGCTGTATTTATCAAAATTTGTGCTGTCATAAATTATTGTCTGGTCTCTTTCTCCATGTACTATTTTGTAATTACCTATTGATAATATAGTCCCTGTCTCAGAGTAATAATCGATTTCCACGTACCCTGAATCAGTATAAATTTCCCTGTGATGAAGAACCCCCTCTTTCGTCCATTCGTTAAATGTATCACACTTTTGAAGAAACTTCTCGTGAAACTCACTAGATTTCCTTCCATTAGCATAGTATTGAACTACATGACAATAAGCGTTAACCGTATCTGACAATTGAATTATCTTATAATTAACTTTACCATTTTCAAAATATTCAATTTTGTTTTGACCAAAAGTAGAAAAGCTAATTAATATTAAGACAATACAAAGTGCACCAATCGTATTTTTCAAAATTGTATGAATTTAATTGTCTGCATAACGGCGAAGCAACAAAAAGTTACTCTTTTTAATTTATTATTAATCAAGTAATTAAAGTTGAGTTATTTATGTTAAATAATCAACTCAATTAAATACTCCAGACATAAACATCGAAAGATATTTTGAAGGTCGAATTACAAGTACTGCCCTAACGCTTTATTAAAACGATCGGTTACTTTATCCTTTAATCTCTCAGGAGAAATAATTTTCACATCCTCACCGTAGCCTAAAACCCGCTCAATTAATTCATATGTTAGGTACACTTCTATTTCCAGTAAAAAAGAGTCTTGGGTCTCCTCGATAATGATTTGCGAGTCGTGCAAAGGTTGAGTAAGTAAATACCCTTTTTGATGTAAAGGAAACTTTAACCTCACTTTTTCTGGGTCTTCATCAGAATGTGTTATTCCAAAAGAATATTTAAAAAACTCTTCAGGATCGAAATTAGGAGATACAACAAAGTCTCCATCCAACAGTTCCACTCCTTGGATCCTATCTAAAGCAAAAGTTGCTAATCGGTTTTTACCTTTTAAAAAGGCGATTAAATACCAACGGTGTCTGTATTCCTTTAATAAATAAGGATGAACTAAACGCTCACTTATTTCAGCTGAGTTAAACTTTTGATATTTTAACGTTACTTGATGGTAATCTTTTATTGCTTTATATAATGGTTGTAAATATTCCTTTCCAGGATAGTTGGGATAAGAATCAAATTGCACCAACTTGTCCAACCGCTCATCTTGCACATCAGTAGAAATATTCAATCGATCAAATATTTTCTCAATCGCAAATCTAAACTGAGCAAACATAGGTGATTCTCTAAAGTTCATTAAAGTATTAGAAGCGAATTTAATGGCATCAATATCTTCATTCTTTAAAGGAATGTTATGAATTGTGAAATCTTCTTCTGTATAATAGTAGCCAAAATGAACCCTTGAGAATTTTATAGGAGCAAAAAAACCAAGCTCTTCATCAGACCGCATTGCTTTAAAGTCTTTTTCGATTGTACTAATCGAAATATGTTCTCCCCAATCCGACCCAAACAAAGAATCTTCGCATTTGCTTCTAATTTCCTCAATGGAAGGATAAGGTTTGTAAGAATTTCTCATCATCGAATCAATAATTCGATACCTAATTAAAGCGTGTTTGTGCAAAGACATGATTCTAAAATAAATATATTTTATCTCCTACGCGCTATTCTTCAGAATTTGATTGGTAAAACAACATACTTTAATAGTTAAAACCTATTTACTTTTGGATTTAATCAGATAAGATTATTTAATTTGGCTTAAAATTAAAACAAAATAAAAATGGCTACTGTAACATTAAAATCAAACGAATTTCATACAATTGGAAACTTACCAAAGGTTGGTGACACAATTCCAGCATTTAACTTAGTAAAAAGTGACTTAAGTCCTTTCGCAAGTGCTACTTTAAGTGGTAAAAAAGTAGTTTTAAACATCTTCCCAAGTATTGACACAGGAACTTGTGCAGCATCTACTAGAAAATTTAACCAAGTTGCTGCTTCTTTAGAAAACACAACTGTTGTGTGTATTTCAAGAGATTTACCTTTCGCTCAAAAAAGATTTTGCGGTGCTGAAGGAATCGACAATGTTATAATGGCGTCTGATTTTCAATCAGGTTCTTTTGGTAAAGATTACGGTGTAATGTTTACGGATGGTCCTTTAAACTTTTTATTATCAAGATCGGTAATTGTTGCTGATGAGAACGGGAAGGTTCTATACACTGAGCAAGTTGCTGAAACTACTGAAGAGCCTAATTACGATGCTGCATTGGCATCTTTAAAATAAGCTTAAATAATTATTATATTAAAGGTCACTTTTTACGAAGTGACCTTTTTTTATTCACTAATTTTGGCATTAGGATGGGGTTAAATTTAGAAGACTTAAAAAAGGAAGCTTATGCTGCCAGTAAATCAAACAAAAAGGTTGTTCAAGCTTTAAAAAAAAAGAAAGGCAACGTAGTTGATGCCCTCTTTAAAAAAGAACACGACAAGGCTTTTGAATGTATAGATTGCCTTAAGTGCGCTAATTGTTGTAAAACAACGGGACCTTTATTTACGAATAAGGACATCGATCGAATCTCCAAACACCTCAAAATGAAGTCGGGTAAATTTGTTGATCGGTATTTAAAATTAGACGAAGACGCAGACTACGTTTTACAATCTGTTCCTTGTACATTTTTAGGCGCAGATAATTACTGTTCTATTTATGAAGTAAGGCCAAAGGCATGTGCTGAATTCCCGCATACAAATCGATCAAAACAACTTCAAATTTTAAATTTAGCATTAAAAAACACCGAAGTTTGCCCTGCTGTTTTTGAAATTTTCGAACAGATTAAAACTCAACCTAAATAAGAGTCCTAATTGTAAAGCAAGTTCTATATATTTGATTTTTATTTTTTAGAATGAAGAATCTTTTCTCTGTTAGTGCTCAAGACAAAAAACCACTTTTTATAATCACGGGTATATTTGTTATTGTTAATCTTATTTGGGCTTTTTACTCCGATAATACTTGGGATGATGATTGTCCTGGTAGATTTCAAAACACACTGAATGCGTTTAGTAATCCTGAGTATTTTGTAAGCTTATGGAATCGTCCGTTATTCGTTGTGATTTTTGCACTACCTGCACAGTTAGGCGCTTGGACTATTCCTGTGATCCAAACCTTTTTCTCTATTGTTGGAGGCTTTAGTTTATACAAGGTGGCAAAGTTTCACAACCTTAAATTCGCCTATTTAGCTTTTCCATTATTAGCCCTTCAGCCTTTTGTTTTTGGTGTTTCGAAGTACGCTATGACAGAGCCTTTAGCAATTACTTTAATTGCATTATCGCTTTATTTACAAACTAGAAAAAAATGGGTTTTGTTTGCTTTGTGCGGAGGTCTTTTACCTTTAGCCAGACTAGAATTGGCTCTTTTCTTTCCTTTTTATATCATACCTCTTTTAAAACATAAAGGCTATTTTAAAATTTTACTACTGGGAATACCGGGATTAATATGGGCTGGATCCGCGGCAATTATTCATGATAATTTATTTTGGATTTTAGATCAAACCATTTGGAAAGAGTCAAAAGAAAACCGGTATGGCCATCAAAATTGGGATACATATTTATCACGTTATGCTTATGTTATTGGACCTGTTTTACTTTTCTTTTCGGCTTTAGGGATTCCTAAAATTTTAAAGAATAAACAATTAGCAATTTACGTCCTCATACCTTTTTTATTAGGTTTCTTTGTTTACACGCTTTTCTCTTGGAAATTAAACATGGGGAACGCTGCAGGATTTTTAAGAAATATCATTCCTATTTCACCTTACCTTGCTTTAATATGTTTGTCGGGAATAACAACATGGTATACTTACGTTTCTCACAGGAGCATAAAATTAAAACACACAAAACCCCCAAAACGAGCTGTGAATTGGGTGAAAAAAGCAAAAGTTTACAATAAAACTTTAAGTAACGGTAAATTTTATGGGTTTATACTTTTAGGATTTATGGTTATTATTGCCCTTGTATATTTCTCAAGTGAATTAAAGCTACACCACAAGCTTAACCCTAAAAATAAAGATTATGCGCTTTTAATTGGGACTTCTGCCCTATTGCTAATTAGTGCAATTAGTTTATTTTTAAACCGATCTATATTAAAAGTTGGATTTCCAATTTGTATTCTGATTGTACTCTTTGGATATACTTTAATTGTTGAGCATCCGATGGCTAATTCCAGTGACGAAAGAGAAACTGTTGCTAAGTTTAGTAGCTTGTACAACAAAACTTATTTAAAGGAAAGGCAAACTCACGTAAACCATCCTTGGTTTTTATGGACTGGCGGTTTAAACAGACATTCCAGAAATATGAACTTCATGGTTCAGGATAGCTTAAAAAAAGCTCCAATTGGTTCTGTAGCTGTTTTCGAAACTCATTATAGCCATCGATTAGGAGGAAATATATCACAATCGTATTTGTTAAAACAAAAGGAATGGTTAGAGATTTCTAGATTATGGACTCCAAAATTAAATTTTAGAATTAGCGCCTTTGAAAAAGTGAAAGAGAGGAAAGATTTCGAAGCTGTTCATGACAAATACATTAAAGCTACTGATTCTTTAGAACCAACAGCCTTTTTCTGCCAAGGTCAAACCTATTTGAATAAACTAAAAAACAGAGAGCTTGCTTATAAATCTTTTGCCTACTCTGTTAAAATTGATTCAACTTATTGTGATGGTTTTCTGGGTTTAGGTCTAGTTAGGGTTCAGCAAAGAAAATTTAAAGAAGCTATCACCTTTTTTAATCAAGGTCTTAAAGCGAATAAAAAGCACTCAAACCTACTACTAAACAAAGGAGCAGCTCAGCTGAATCTTAAGCAATTTAATGCTGCAATTAAGACTTTTAGTTTAGCTGGAGAAATTAACCCTAAAAATCACCAAGCTTGGTTTTATTTAGGATTAGCCTACCAACAATCGAAAAAACCTAAAAAAGCCTTAAAAGCCTACGAAAAATGCCTAAACGCTAATTCAAAAAATGCCCAGGCTTGGTATAATGTAGCAATGATTCAAATGAGTACTAAACAACAATCAGCAGCGTGTAAAAACATAAAAAAAGCAGCCGATCTTGGCCTCAAATTAGCTAAACGAGCGATTCCAAAAATATGTGGCGGTAAAAAATAAAAAAAGGGGAGCTAATAGCTCCCCTTTCAATTTAATTAAGTTATGCTCCAAATACAACAATACACAATTGGATTATTCCGATTAAGAATCCTAAAACACCTCCCAGTAATTCGATAAACTTAAACTCTTTCTTCATAATTGAATAAAGAATCTCTTCCAATTTATCACTTGAGAAGTTAAGAACCTTTTCATATACAATAGCCTCTACATCAACCTCATTTTTAAGCTTATTCGCATAAGAATCAATCACGCCTGGAATCACCTCAGCAATTTCCTCCATTAGTGTTGTTTTAATTTTATTTTTTAAATCATCATTTAAAAACATCGCTAACATCGGCATACTTCCCGATAGCTTAACGTTTATAAAATTATCGATTTTAGATTCAACAAAACCAAGTACCTCTGTATTGTCAGCACTTTTCATTTTCTCAACAACATCATCAATCGAAAAGAGTTCAGCAGCAACAATGTGTCCTAGCTTTTCAGCCATTAGCTTTTGTCTTTTAGGAAAAACTCCTTGCACCTTAAATAAACCAAAATTCTTTGGCTCCTTTGGATGAAAAAGCATTTTAACAGCAACCCAGTTAGTTACCCAACCTGTAATAGCCCCAATAAACGGTAATAAATAAATCATAGTCTAAAGTTTATTTCTTAATAATTTACTAACCTAAAATAGTAAGCAAAAAAAAAGTCCCGTTTTACGGGACTTTAAAATTAAAAATATTTTTTTTTATAAGTGCATGAATTCTTTCTTTGCAGTTAATTCCTCTTCAGTTTCTTCATGATCTTCATCATCAATACAACAATCAACTGGGCAAACCGCTGCACATTGAGGCTCATCATGGAAACCAACACATTCCGTACATTTGTCTGTTACTATGTAATAAACATCCATATCCTTTGGCTCTTGCTCATCATCGGATTCGTAAGTATTACCAGTTGGTGTAGTCACCTCACCTGATAAAGAAGTTCCATCAGATAATCTCCATTCAACTCCACCTTCATATATCGCGTTGTTTGGACATTCAGGTTCACAAGCTCCACAGTTGATACACTCGTCAGTTATTATAATTGCCATAATTATTAGTCATTTTGTTCTTACAAAAATAGAACGTCATTATCAAAGATACTAGTACCAAATTAAGTTTTTACAAAAAAGAAGCTATTTAGAATCAAATTAGATAAGAAAATTGATTCTGATGAGCACCTAGTTCCACAGTTATACATCAAATACTAGCCTTCTTTCTATTTAAAAAGATTGTACTGGTATTACGAAATCCTACTGAAATATTCATGTTTGAGTCACATCTCCTAAACAAAACAAAGTGTCATAAACATATAAACTTTAGTAATAAGGCTTCTGTTAAAATAATTCGCCAGATACCACAACCTTTTGTACTGTAATAATTTACTTTATTAATCCTATATCTTTTAGTCTTTGCATTAAAAACCCCTCTGCTGTTATGTCTTCAAACTGTTTTGGATTTGTAGCTGAAATACAACCTTCTAAGCAGTTTAATTTCATATCAGGATTTGCATGCATAAAAAATGGCACTGAATATCGTGAAGTTTTTAGTTTTTCTTTAGGAGGATTTACTACACGATGAATTGTAGACTTTAACCTTCCGTTAGTATAACGCTGTAACATATCTCCAACATTAACAATCAAACAATCCTCAACAGCTGTAATAGGAATCCATTTATCATCTCTTCTCTTAACCTGCAACCCTTCTGCGCTAGCGCCCATAAGTAGCGTAATTAAATTAATATCGCCATGTTCTGCTGCTCGTACAGCTCCATCGGGAACTTCATCTACATTTTCAATCGGGAAATAATGCAAGGGTCTTAAAATACTTATTCCTTTATTCACTCTTGATTCAAAATGATTTTTCTCCAAGTTTAAAAACAAAGCAATCGCACTTAACATGGTTTTACCAATTCCTTCTAAAGTTGAATATGCTTTTAAAGTTTGCGTTTGAAATGCAGGCACTTCTTTGGGAAATATATTTTTTTGATAGTGATCACTCTCGCTCTCAGCAATATATTTGCCAATGTGATAAAACTCTTTTAAATCGCCCACATTTCTTCCAGCGGCATGCTCTTTTCCTTTTCCAGTATAACCTCTTTGTCCGCCAGTACTGCTTCCATCATATTCCAACTTTATTGCATCGGATAATTGATAAAAATCTTTAATTGAAGCATACAGTTTCTCTTGGTTTTCTTGTAAATACCCATGATTTATAATTGCTACAAAACCAATAGATTCAAAAGCAAGTCCCAATTGATTAACAAACTTTTGTTTTTTTTCTTCGTCACCCGTTAAGAATTCACTTATATCAAGTGTTGGTATAGCATCAACTAGTTTTTCTTTCATTTTAAGAGCGTTTGATTGTACACTAACTTAATAAATTTAACTGTCGTAAAAAGCACATAAAGTAGAATATTCTTTTTATTCGACTCATACAATAGATCTTAAAAAATAAAAAACCAACACCCAAGGTGTTGGTTTTTTAAAAAAGAAAATATATGCTTTACTTAACAGTTATTTGGTTCGTAAACACTCCATCTTGAGAAAAAGCATTTACAAGATAAATACCTGGGGCAATTCCATTTAAATCAAGAACATTGAAATTCCCAACTAAGCGAAAGTCTTTCACAACACTTCCGTAAATGTTCACAATATTTAAACGTTTAAAATCAGTGGTCGTTGATACATTTAAATAATTTGTTGTAGGATTCGGAAAAACATTTACAACTCCTTCGGGTTTTAAGGGGTTTGATGTATTAGTAGTTGAACAACCCGAACACTGATTATAAGTTAAATCAATAGTCATGGGGTCGGTTGTTTTCCACTGCCTGTTCGCGTAATTAACACCGTCTGTGATTGCCGCACAGGAACCTTTCCCTATTAAATCTTCTGACATTCCATTGACTAAAATTTTGTATTCCATGTCATCACCGGGTGCAGGGGAAAAAGTGAATGTCCATGTTCCATCTCCATTAGAAATTGCTTCTGGACCTCCGTTAGGATCCCAATTCTGCCACCAAGGACCATGTATTCTTACAGAATTAGCTGTGTCGTCACAAAGAGTTACGTTAATTACTAAATCTTGACCAAAAGCCGTAATGGTTAAAAACAAACTGCATAAAATAAGAGTAAAATTTTTCATAAGGTATAAATTTTTAGTTTTCAACTTTACATTCGCAGAGGCAAAAGAAGTAGTCTAGCAGTAAAGAAGAAAAGGTTTGTGTCCGAAAGCTCTTGCCTTTTTTTAAATTACGGTTTAACATTAAAAAAGGTTTCGGAACCATTTTTTTTTATGAAACCAAATCTTGATTTTTTAGTATAAATGGAAAAGTTTTTAAAAAAACCTAACCTTTTTCTAAGTGAATATTAGCCAAATTGACATCGCTATTCTTGTAGTATACTCTGCCGTAATTCTGTTCATAGGTTTTTACAAATCCAAGTCCAAATCCGGAGAAACAAAAAACTCAAAAGATTATTTCCTAGCAGGTAAATCTCTCCCTTGGTGGGCGATTGGTGCTTCATTGATCGCAGCTAACATTTCAGCAGAACAATTTATTGGAATGTCAGGATCTGGATTCGCTATCGGACTAGCTATTGCCTCTTATGAATTTATGGCAGCGTTAACACTTTTGATTGTTGGGAAGTATTTTTTACCAATATTTATCAAAACAGGAATTTATACGATCCCTGAGTTTTTAGAAAAAAGGTATAACTCAAACGTAAAATCTGTTTTAGCTGTATTTTGGATTTTTCTCTTCATTTTTGTTAACCTAACAACAGTGCTTTATTTAGGAGGAACAGCGCTTGATACAATTATGGGCAATGGAGACGGCTCACTGGTTTTAAATAGTATCATAGGTTTGGGACTATTTGCCGCTGCTTATTCCTTGTGGGGAGGTCTTTCTTCTGTTGCTTGGACAGATGTCATACAAGTTGTTTTACTAGTTATTGGAGGGTTAATTACAACAATAATCACACTAGATCATCTAACGCCAACTGGCGGTGTTTTAAACGGTTTAAGCTACATCTATGAAAAAGCACCCGAAAAATTCAATATGATTCTAAACTCTACAGATAAAGGTTATTCGGATTTACCGGGAATAGCTGTTCTTGCTGGAGGAATGTGGATTGCAAATATTTATTATTGGGGGTTTAATCAGTACATAATACAACGAACACTTGCTGCAAAGAGTTTAAAGGAATCACAAAAAGGAATTGCCTTTGCAGCCGCATTAAAAATGATCATACCTTTAATTGTAGTTGTTCCTGGTATCATAGCCTACGTAATGTTTACCGAAAACCCAGAGGTAACTAAAGCTTTTACATCTAGTGATGGAACTATATTAAACGACAAAGCCTATCCTTGGCTCATCTCTAGTTTCATTCCATCAGGGTTAAAAGGTGTTATTCTTGCTGCTCTTTCGGCTGCAATAGTTTCTTCTCTAGCCTCGATGATTAATAGTACCTCTACGATTTTCACATTAGACATTTATAAATCCTTACTTAATAAAACAGCCTCTGAAAAAAGATTAGTAACTGTTGGAAGAATCTCTGGTTTAATTGCCTTAATAATTGCAATATTGATCGCACCTGTTTTAGGGAGTATCGATCAAGCCTTCCAGTTTATTCAAGAATGGACAGGCGTTGTTAGTCCTGGAATTTTAGCAATCTTTATGCTTGGATTGTTTTGGCAAAAAACAAGTGCAAAGGCTGCAATCATAGGAGCCTTGTCTTCTATTCCAATTGCTTTATTTTTCAAAGTAGGTCCTAAAGGCTGGAGTGACTTATCGATATTTCCCGACCTTCCATTTATGCATCAAATGGGGCTAACCTTCCTTATTACTTCCTTACTAATGATCGTAATATCGTTTATTAATAATGGAGGAAATAAAGATGAAAAAGGAATTCCTCTTTCAAAAAACCTTTTCCAAACTTCTCCTAGTTTTAACATTGCATCCGTAATAATCATTCTTTTACTAATAACTATTTACTCCATATTCTGGTAAAATGAGAATACTCCTGAGCTTACATATCTTTTTGGTTTCCTTTGGTGTTCTTGCCCAAGAAATAAAAAATGTTAAGCCAGCACCTTTGCAAGGGTTTTAT
>Ga0209666_1001529_pt1 | contig 17698 bp, 25 predicted proteins | sample SaaInlV_125m_DNA_FD_184679 | JGI IMG/M metagenome (GOLD analysis project Ga0209666, IMG submission 184679) | Marine microbial communities from expanding oxygen minimum zones in the Saanich Inlet - Saanich Inlet SI037_S3LV_10m_DNA (SPAdes)... | ecosystem: Environmental > Aquatic > Marine >...
AGGCAGGAAATGTCAACCACTTCTGCCTCTTTATTTTTTATGTGACTTTTATGTCACGTATTATCCTAGAAGCCGTTTAGCGTATTTGATAACCATATGATCTGCTTTTGTAAGGCGTTTAGTTGAAGCAGTTTCAGCCAACTCTTCGCCTATGCGTGAAAAAGCATTTATGATTTCGAGAGGAACCGTGTCGAGGTATTCACCTGACTCAGACGCCCACATCATTTTACGACCGAAGGTTGAAATTTTAACTTGAGCTTGAGTTTGTTCGAAGAATGTCAATTCAATAGCCATTATGCATAATCCTTATAGGTTGTAACTTTTGCGATGTCTTGTACGAGCTGTTTGCCGAATTTAGTAAAGAGAATACCTTGTTCCCAAACAAAGTGCTCGACGTCTTGAGAGTGGTAAAAGGTTTCACAACCAGTAATCCAACGAAGGGCATCCCAGTAATCGTGGGCACCCCATTTTTGAGCTTGGTGGATTCGCTCTTTGAACTCTTCCACTTTGATAGCTTCAAGCTTTTTCTCACGCTCAGTATTTTCCTCGAGCTGATTACAAAGCTGATCCCAGTATTCCTGCTTCCGGGTAGGACCCATCATGTCCCAATCATCCATTGCAACACCACGAGGGCGGAAACCATAAACGTCCTTATAAAGGTCGGAGAAACAGTCGTTTGAGTAAGTAAATTCCATAGCTGATTCCTTTCTATAGATACAGTATAAACTGTTTAAACAGCATTGTCAACAGTTAATTTCACTTTTTTGCATAAAAATTCAAATTTATTCGGATTAAACACGTGGGTCAAAGTATTCCCAAACAGCTGTTACAGTGATAAGAAGAATAAAAAAGATTGTGCAACCTACGAACGCTCCCATTACGCTACCTCCGCTACAATGTTCATTTTAGGACGAAAAGCAAATGCTACGAAACCAACCGGAGCAATTACAATCACTTGGCCTTCCTCGTCAACGATGATGTCACCAACTGAAAGTGAATGCATACGTGAGAAACGAGTGATTGCTGACTCAGGACCAATGTTACCAATTTCAAATACTTGGTTTGCATCTTCAGCTTCAATGTTTGAAACGTGAGTATATAGACCGGCTTCAAGAGCCTTGTCTGCCAAACCACCGATTTTATGACCGGAGAAATCAAAATCCATTTCCATTTTAGCTGTACGCTTAGCGTTTGGAAGCTCGGCATTGATTTCGTCAATGTCTGTTTGAGAATACTGGATCTGATATACTGAGTAGTTCATAAGAAGGTTCCTTTTTGTTTTACCTTATATAGACAATCTACACTATTCTAAAGGTAATGTCAATAGCTAATTTCACTTTTTTTGAAATAATTACAAGTTTATTTCTTTGAATTCAGCTTCGACTTGGCAATCAGGGTATTCTCTTCTGAGATACATCATTTCTTCTGATGTAGCATAACCGGAATACTCTTCTGCTGTACGGAGAACTTTTCCTTGAGGAGAGGTAACAGTGATTTCGTAAAATCTTTTGACCATTTGCATTTTGTATCCTTTCTGTTTATAGAATCAATCTAAACTATCTAAAAAGGAATGTCAACAGTAAAAATGAATTAATTAATCATAATGTCCGCCAAGAACTGCAACTTTTTGGATTTCTTCGGTAAACATTTCAGCTTCACGAACTTTCCAAGCTGCTTCAAAGCCGGTTTCGTGGATATAGTTTTCATTGTTATTCCACAACCTTTTGAAATATGAATCATATATACGTTCTACAGTAGAATCACTTTCTTTTTTGCTAATCAGCTGGCCTTTGATCATCCAATTAAACCGGTTGGCTTCTTTACGTACAAACGGGCTGCACATGGTGGGACCTCCTCTATAAAATATTATTTATGTCTGAAGGTCCCACTGTTTTATGATGTTATCGTTAACATTGCATTAGTGAAACATAATGTTATGTAGGATTGATAACGTAATGGATTAGTAATACTAATGCTACTGAGGCGCCAAGACCAACCATCATTTTTCCAAAGTCTTTAGCAACTAACGGAAATACTGATTTTGTTTTCTTTTTACCAAAGTATGTAGCCATAGCCAATTCACGGCCTGCAAGTAAACCAACAAAGACCCAAGTTGTACTCATAGGAATATCATTCAGTTCTTTGAAGAAGTATAGGCATAACCAATAAAACAAGTCAATCAATGTTGCTGAACGAACATAACGAGTATTATGTTTTTCCAAAACAATCTTTTGGATCTTACCACCTTTTTCTCTAAACATAAAGAATAGGCCTGCAACAAACACAACACTGATAAACACCATTAAGTCTACAGGAATTACTCGTGGTAGGAATACCGCGATGTTAGCAATATCATGCGATAACCAAGTAAACCATAATCCACCAGTTGCTACCCACTGGGCAACACGCCAAAATTTCTTATTACTTTCAGATACTGGCTGAGTTTCATCATACCATTTACCAAAGTATTTGTGGATAGCAAACCATACAGCATAAGCAAATGCCGCGGCTACACCATAACCCATAATAGATTTCATAAGCATCTTTTCCAACACAAAGGTTGAAGCAAATACTGATAGAACCAAAAATGATGTTGAAACCGGTACACCCATCCGTGTAAGTAAAACAAGGATTGCTGGTGCAGCAGCATGATACCATTGTACATCTTGGAATGGGATCTTATTCAAACGGCCATATGATATATCACCGCCATTCATATACCAACCATACCATAGTGTATATAACAAAACCGCAGATGCTGCGGCCCATAATACTTTATAGTTAAATCTCTCGTTATTTGATGCCATCCAAGTACCGAGAGTTTGTACTGAATCGTTGGCGATTACTGCGTATGCAGCAAGCAGGAATCCGATAAGACTCCACATTGTGAGTAGTTCCATTTAGTTCTCCTTTTGTTTGACGGCTTTACCCCGTCGCTCACATAAAAAAGACAAGGTATTTACCACCTTGCCTTAAATTATTTATTACAGAAACCTCAAAGTTTTGTGACAGTAATGTAAAACTTACAAAGCTTTATCTAAATTACCATGATTACCTTCGTGTGAAGGTGGTGTCCACCCTGCTGGTTTCAACAAATCAGGTAAACCAAAACGGTTAGGTCGACCAGGTTTTACACCAGGTTCCTTTGCCATATTTGCCTCATAGATACGGTTCCATGCTTCATTTGCATCAACATTAAATACGTCAAGTGTACCAATAGCAAATACAATCATATCAATTAAACCATCCACAACTTCCTCTGCATCAGAGTTATTAAGTGCAGTCAAAGTTTCTTGGTATTCCTCACCAATCATTAACATACGAAACATAAGATATTTGCGCATAAGATCTTTATCATCTTTGTTTTTTTCAAACCATTCTTTGACGCCAAATTTGTTGTGCATCATATAAATGTCGTTTACCATATCAGTCATTGTCTAGTAGTCCTTCATTTTTAACTTGTTGAATTTTGTCTTTAATTTGTAGTCGTTTTTTCTTAGCCTGAGTGATGTATTTGTCTGGCGCCTTTTCTGCCTCAAGAGCTTCCACCACAGTATTTTGATACCGCCATGATGCTTCCAGAACATTTAGTCGTGTGTTAGTCATTGTTATCTCCTATACAAAGAAATCGTCGAGTGTTGAGATTTTTACTGCAGACCAACCTATAGCTTCTAGGATTGATCTTAGTGGACTTAGGAATACTTTTTCGAACTGTGTTTCATAATCGATATACTTTTGTAATTCAAATTCTTTTGGAAGAACACCTGGAAACGAGATAATGTTTTCGCGAATAGGGTTTGGTGTCTTAAGATAAACGAATTTGATTTTGTCACCGCCTGCAACAGGTTGGAACTTTTTATCCAATCCTTTTTCAGCAAGGTAATGATTGTAAAGGATAGCACCGCGGACATGCATTGGGCAACCTTTTTTGTATAGATTAATACTACGATCACGATACTTATCAATGTTATCAGTGCCAGAGTTGCGGCCAATATCTTCAGGTTGCAGTTTATAAAACTCTTGTCTAAACTCTTCGATAAACTGCTGAACAGCAGCCTCATCTTGGTTCATGATAACTTTAAACGAATCTTTTAGTTTATCACGACAAACTTCAGGTGTAGATGATCTTACTGACTCGAGACCAGTTACTGAGATTTTTGGATTTTCATAGTGAACACCCTCGGAGTTGAGAGTATTCATAATGTACCGTTTCTTAGCAATGAACACTGATTTGTCTGTAATCTTTTCCCGCTTCATTACCATTGCTTGGCGATATGAACCCATACGTTTAGCGAGATTTTCATAACCAGCTTCAAGTACTTGTTCGATTTTAGTTGAGCAAACTTTGTCTAGGAACTCTTCGCCTTGCTTGCGTGTAATATCTGTAGTACCAAAAGCAGCTTTAATGAGTGGGCCAAAGTCAACATAGATTGAGTCAGTATCAATGTATATGATATAATCTTTATCGCTTGTCTTAAGCACTTTGTTAAGATATTCGTTAACAGATTTTTGAGCATATCGAATAGATAACTGACCTGATGTTGTGATAGCTTCAGCCATGTCGTTAATATAGTATAGGAAGTAAATATTAGCTGTAGCACCATAAAGAGAGTTCATAGCAATTTTAATAGCCATTTGCTGGTTATGTAAATTATTTGCTTCACGTTTTAAATTCTCTTTAGATACAGGATCAGTTGCTTCCTCAAGGGCTTGCTCAACCTTAAGCATGTTTTGTTTAATGATTTTACGATTACCATAGTATTCGTCAATAATTTCTGGAATGATACCCTTAACTTTATTAGTAAAGCATGCACCATTAGCACATACAGACATGTCAGTTCGTTGTGATTGGAACGATCCATTCAATACCATTTCTTGAGAAACATATTCACGTTCCTCAGGTAAGTATGTTTCAGGTGACATGTTGTATTGCAACATAAGGTGTGGATACAGAGAGTTCAAATCAAATGATACAACCCAAGGATGCATGCCAACTTTTGGATCTTTAACATAACCACCAACGAGATCACCAGCTCTTTCACCAGGTCCACCTTTAATTGGTGGTACACGACCCGTTGACATCAAACGACGATAGAGAGTTGTTTCCCAAATACCCACAGTACCAAACGCATCATTAAAGTTTACACCACCACCATAAGCAACGGTCATAACCAGGGATAACAAACCGGTTTCATCTTCAAATCGCTGAATTAGCCATGTATCTTTAAGGTTATAGTCAAGATATAATTGTGGGTTTTGTTCATACAAATCAGTAAGGGTACCATATTCAGAGTAATCTAGTTTCTTTTCACCAAGAACAACGTAAGCAATATGGTCAAGCTTCCATGATTCTTGAGGACCATATTTGTAACCAAACTTTTTAAACGCATCCATATAGTCAACGACTGACACACCACTGATTTGATATGTGTTTTGCATTTTACCAAAGAACTCTCGACCGGTAGGTCTGATATTACGCCAAGGAGAAAGATCTTTTGCCCACTCCTCACCAAACAATCTAATCATACGTGTGATAATATATTGAATATCAAAGTATTCGACGTTCCAACCAGTAACAATGTCTGGATAGTTATTCATCCAAATTTGTTTGAACCGACGGAGCAATGCTTCCTCAGAGTCAAACTTCATAAACTGAATAAGATCTGGATCAAGGTCGAGTAATGTTTTTGATTTGTCGTAATCTTTTAAACCGAGCAAATGATACTCTTCAGATTTAGAAGACTTATAAGCAATAGATGTGATAGACTTATCTGCGGTATTCATATCAGGATAGCCGTCAGCAATGTCCACCTCAATGTCAAACGAAACAATGTTAATTTTGCTTACGTCAAATTTAATTTCGTTTGGATACTCTTTTTGAATAAATGACGCAACATGGTTGGTCGTACCGGCAATTTCAAATCCACCTACGTCTTTGTATTGCTCGACCCACTCTTTTGCATGTTTCATTGAGTCCATACTGATTGGAGCCAATGCCCGACCAGTAGTAAGTGAACGAAAACTAGAATTTTTGTCGTCTGTAAGGCAATACATCGTTGGGTTGTACTTAACCTTGCGCTCAAAGCGTGTACCATTTTGGTAACCTCGCCAGAGAATAGTATTGCCGTAGCGCTCGACAGATGTGTAAAAATTAGACATGCTCATCCTTTATCATAATATAGTTCATAGTAACACAAGTTTGGTGGAATGTCAACCTTTTTCTTTCCATGAGTCCATTTCAGTAATAATGTCGTTGCCTTCCTTATCGTGAGCAATACCAAGCGCCATAGCTTGAATGTCGTTAATAAGCTCTTGGCAGGTTGCTTTATCATAAGTTTTTTCTGCTTGTTCTGAAAACTCGTTACGAAGTCGATGAACCATGATGGCTTTATCTTTCATAACACTAAGACGCTTTATTAAGTCTTCCACTGAATGTTGCATATTATTCTCCTACGCTGCAATTTCACTAAAGTTTTTGACCTTTTGGAATTTGAGGTGGGATACAAATTTGTCTCCGAACTGATCACCTCGGTGGCTGATAACAAAGATATTGTCGTCAGCATTTAAGTTTTGTAATGTTTCAATCAAGTTTTCAACACCGACGCCATCCATTGCGCCATCTAGTGTTTCATCAAGTACCAGCAAATTAGTTGATACTGAATTACGAAGCTTTGCTACTGTACGCCAGGAAAGCATGATACTTAATGTAATACGAAGCTTTTCACCTTCAGAAAATGAAGCATATGAAAATGTATCACGGAAACGAGACTTAATTACCTCGTTAAAGTTTTCATCTAATTGGAAGTCAACAAACAAATCAAACGCAGACAAATACTTATTAATCAACTTATTCATTACTGGTATGTATTGACGAATAATTTTAGATTTAATACCACCATCCTTGAGCATAGTAGATACAATACCTAGGATTTCTTTTCTATTAAAGAGTTCGGTTTGTTCGACTTCAATGGAATTTAGGTTTGATTTAAATTCTTCAAGTTTTGTCGTGTCGACAGCTTCGACATCTTCTTCAGCAGATTTAAGCTCGTTTGAAAATCCGACAAGCGCTCCCTTTGATACTTTAATTTGAGCTCTATGATCTCCAATTTTGAGGTTGTTGTCTCTAATCTCGTCTTCAATTGATGATATCTCTTCAATTCTTGATTCATAACCTTTTACCTTTTCCAATAATTGTTCAAGCCCGCCGTCGAGTTCAACGATCTTTTTACCTTTGTCGGTAATAATAGTTTCTTTAAAATCATGTTCAATACCTTGTTTACATGTAGGACAATTATCATGATTGTTATAGAACGAAAGCTCGTCGTGGTGGCCACGAAGTTTAATAGCTAATTCTTGCTTTAAGCGCTTAGCTTTTTCAAGCTTATCTTTTACAGTAGGCTTATCAGTAATAGTTTCATATTTGGATTCAACCATTGTTTCAATAGACTCTATATTACCTTTTTCTTCTTCAATTTTAGTAATATGCTCAGTCATTTTAGCGCGGATTTTATCAACTTCCTTTTCTTTAATCTTACGAATAGAATCGTTATGCTCTTCAGCAGTTTGGATTTTATTTTCAATTAAATCTTTTTGATACGAGTTTTCATTAATGTTTTCTTTATTCAATCCAACTCGATCTTTCAGTAAGGTATTCATTGTACTAAACACTTGAATATCTAAGAGGTCTTCAATAATTTCACGTCGAGAATGTGCAGGTAATTCCATAAATGGAACATAGGTTGCACTACCTAATACAACAATTTGAGTGAAAGATTTGTAATTTAATTTAAGGATACTTGATTCCAAATAAGCCTGATAATCACGGGCGGCGGCATCTTGGTTAATCATATTTCCATTTTGCCATATTTCAAGTAGGTTTGGCCTAATACCACGGCGAATAAGATACTCGTTAGGACCAATAGAAAATACGATTTCAACTAACAAATCTTTTTGATTTATTGAGTTAATCAACTGGTTTTTATTAATTTTTCTAAATGGTTTACCATATAAAGCAAAAACAATAGCGTCAAGCAATGTTGATTTGCCAGCACCATTTGTACCACTAACTAGAGTATTTGCTGTATCATTCAATTTGATAACAGTAAAACTATTGCCAGTGGAAAGTATGTTTTTATAACGTATTTCTTTAAATAATATCTTCATACAATACTTTGAGCCTCAATATATAATTCGTCAATTAGATCTTTGATTTGTGATTTATCAACTTTAGTTTCCATAGAGTCAATATAAGCATGAAGAATATCTTTTGTATCCTGAGTTTCATCTAATATTTCGTCTACACCAGTACCTTCAATATTCAACGCGTCTTCTATAGCTTTAACATCAGCTGCGCCTGAGTCAGCTAATTTATTCATAAACAAATCATGTATATATGGATTTGTTCTATTTTTAACAATGACCTTAATATATGCATCTTGGATATTCGTGGTATCCAAATGAGCGATATCCTCAATGGTCATGTCAGCATCATCATATTCAATTTTATGAAAGACTTGGAATGGATTCAATACCCGCTCAAGTTCTCGCGTTTCAGTATCTAATACATGGAAACCACGGCGGCCTTGGTAATCTGACCAAGTCATTTCATATGGAGCACCAAGATAATTAATGTTGCCATTTTGTGATGGGTGATGGAAATGTCCAGAATATACTTGTTCAAAAGACTCAAATAATTCTTTCTTTGTACCATGCTTACACAACTGGCCTTTAATCATTTCAAATCCCATGATTTCAAAATGACCCATAAGGATATGAGCACTTGAATTTTCAATGGCTTCAAAACATTTCTCACTATTATTTTTGGTGATCCACGGTACCATCATAACATCAGTTGATCCAAATGTCAACTCTTTTGGTTCATGCTCGTAAATATGGAAATTATCATATTCTTTAAGCAGCAAATCCATTGAATTAACTTCATTTGTATTTGTATAATAAACTGAGTGGTTACCAACAACAGCATGGTAAGTAATACCACGTGATTGAATTTGGTCAAAGAAAAACTCTTTAGCTCGTTTCAAAGAGACATAATTAATAAACTTACGACGATCAAATGTGTCGCCCAAGTCAAGAATTGTTTTAATATTGTTATCATCAATATGCTTAAAGAATACTTCTCGGAAAAACTTTTCCTGGTGATCTAAAAATACTTTAGAATCACCACGGACACCGAGATGCATATCAGTAATAATAGCTATTTTCATTTCTTTTTCTCTTTTTTCTGCGCCTCTTTGTCTTCGTAATCTTGTACAAAGCTATTCATATAGTCTGCGCTTGTATTGAGATAAAGATCTACTTCTTCACCGGTGTATGTACCACCAGAAGCTAACATACTTTGAGAAGATTTAAATCTAATGTACATTTGTCTTTTTTCTTTAGCGATACGTCTCAAAAATGCATACCAAATAATTTGTGTAAAGTAAGCAAATGGGTTTTGAGATTTATCAGGATTAAAGTTTCTAATGTATAACAGACAGTTTTCAATTCCATCTGAGATCATATCTTCTTTGTATGTGTAACCAGAGAAGTTTGGTTTGGTTGCCAATCGTGTAGCAATTTGATAAATGCATGTACCGATGTAGTCTGGAACTCTTGGTAATTCATCTCCAGTATCTTCAGCGACAGTACAATCAGCTTTATATTGAATTAACGCATCGAGGAAATCTCGATTGTTTACATAGTTACGTTTAGCACGTCTGGCCATTGCAACCTCCTAATGTTTTGTTGACTTGATATCATAGTATACTATATTATATAGAATGTCAACTACTTTTTTATTTGTTTAACTGAAAAAAAGCCTTGACAATTTCTGGATACGTGGTATAATAGTCTTATCTACTATAAAATAATAGTTATATTTCAACGGTATATACCTTGAATGGAAACTGTTGTACACTGTATATCTCAATGCGTTTCCTAAAATGTTGTAAGGTATAGTTGGAGAAAGAACCTTTGGATAAATCATCAGTAATATCATATAGAGTAGCGGAGTCCGCGTCGTTGCCCTTTCTTAGGGCACGACCAATTGATTGTAATACTTTGACTTCTGATTTAGAACCAGATGCAAATATGACATTATCAAGTTTCTTCAAATTCACTCCAGTTGAGAATACACCATAAGATGCGAGAATATCATGCTGTTTGATTGGATCTTCCTCTACCAAATGACGTATACGTTCACGTTCATCACCTTTGGTTCCACCATATATAAAGTGCAATTGGCGATCATCCTTACGAAGCATAGGCTCAAGGATTTTACCATGCTTTTCAACAAGATCAAATAAAACCAAATTATTCTGACCTTCAAGAGACCAAAGCAAATTACGGATAAAGATATTTCTTTTATGATTGTTTACAAGGAATTCTCTTTCAGCAGGATATTTCTTACTGGGTTCTTTGATTTGTTTAAAGGCATCAAGGAAACCTTTACGTGCTTCTTGGTTGTGAGATAATACAATAGCTTTTACTTTAAAATCTGCAACAGTACCAGAATCAATCAAGTCCTTGGTAGTAACATGCTTATGAACTGGACCAAAGCATCCTTCCAATACAAGTCTATGTGTTTTGCTTTCCTCTGATTTTAAAGTTCCTGTGAATCCATGTCTATAATGACATTCATCAAGTGCTTCCATAATTTTTTGTAATGATTTAGCTTGGAACAAATGTGCTTCGTCACCTAACACAACTTTAAATTGACTAAACCATGCTTTTGGTAATTTAGCCAAAGATTGCCAAGTACTTACAACAATGGGAGCATCGGTTTCTTTATCAATACCGCCTTGAATTTTATAGATGTTCTCTCCTTCTTCCCCATAGTCTATAAAGTCTCCAGCCATCTGGTGCACCAGAGAGATCGTTGGAACGATAATAAGTGTTCTATGACCGTATTGTTCTCTGTAATATAGCATCATTAAGTAAATAATTAATGATTTACCAGAGGATGTAGGGGAAAGGGAAAGTGAACGACCAGATCTTAATGCATCTACGACGTATTTGTTTTGATAATCTCTTGGCTCAAATTTAACATTAAAGTCTTTTGCTAATTGATAACCAATATCATCAGGGATATCATAACCATGTAAAAGAGTTTGGTCAGCACGTAGCTCGTAACCGCGGTCTTCACAAAATTGTTTTAATTTATGGAATAAACCTACATATAAAACAGGTCTCATAGGAGAAAAGATACGAATCCATCCATCCCATACTCTATTTTTATATGCTGGGGAAAATTGATAGTTTTGAGGCTGAAACTTAAAGTAAGTCTCGAGCTCCATTTTAATACCAGCTTCACAATCAATTTTTAAATAAACGGCATTTAAGCGTTCAACATTCACAATATCCATAATACCTATACTTCAATATCTACAAATTCACCTTCAGTTGCAGCTGGTAAAATCTTATCTCCATTTGGAGCATACCGTAATACCGATTGCTGTCTAAGTATATTTATCTCTTCTATCCGCTCTTCTATTTCCTTAACTCGATGGCCAGCAATCTCAGCTCGAGTAGCCGCTTCAACAACGCGAATACGTTCTTTTTCTAATGGTGGCAAAATGTTTTCGCTATTAGGATACACCATTGGATGTCCGTATACGTTATTGATTTCTGTCATTAATATTCTCCATGCTGGAATTTTAAAATATCAATCATCGACTTAATAATAAAGTTTCGACCATGTATTGTTCGAACAATATCTTCAAGGAAGTTAGCCCGAGCTGAATGATAATCTATTTTCAAACTTATATTAATAATATCCTTGTCTGCTTGTAGATATTTATCCATATCCTGACGAATGATTCTTTTTTGGTTTGGCCGCCATCCAAGCTCTCTTAAATCTTCTTCAGCCATAGTACCATCAAGCCATTCTCTTTTTAATAGCTCGAGTTCTTTATAATCTGCGCGTAATTTCTTAACCTTAAGCGCTTCTTTATAATACATATTGTAATATTTACTATGGAGTTCAGGTATGCGCTTAGCTTCTCCGCCCAAATTCGTTTCGTCAATTTTACAGTCCTTGGACCAGATGTTACTGATATCGTCAGTACTCATAATGCAAACCTTTTCACAAATTTTAATTCTATATTATTCTATCACATCATGATAGGAATGTCAACTAAAATCTTCAATCGTCATATTTGTGTATCTCACGGATACTGAAGCTTCGGGATAAAATATGTCTGATTGCGTGACGTCGAGGTTAATTCCTGAAACTGAGATTGGAAAACAATCTGTAAAAGTAAATCTAATATTGCTGTTTCGAGCGCTGTTTTCTATTATAACTGCAATATCTGAGGTAGTTCCATATTTACTATCAGAAATTTTTTTATATTGGTCAGTGCTTTGAGGAGATCCCAAGCCTTCCATCCAACTTAAAATTTCTGTGTAGTTGTTCATATTTTCATCTACCACAAAGGTAAGATCAAACTCACCATATTCTAATCTGTCTCCTGTCTGGTATGCCCTATGAATAGGAGATAACTGTTCGACAGGCGACATGCTAATAGAGGGAGATGTAAATTTTTGAGTAAAGAATTCAACATTTGGCATCCTATCTATTATCACCTTAAAGGATACTGGTGACAAATAATTTGTAATCATTTCATATTTCCTATTGACATTATGTTTGATGTATGATAGTATTTATTAAGAATGGAATACAGGCAGTAGAGCAATGGTTATAAATACAGCACCAGAAACAATAATGGACGATTTGATGACTCAAATCCCTTTCGCTTACGACGATCCATGTGATGATTGCTCACATTGGATTGGAAACATGTGAAATTAACCGTTGACAATACTTTTTACTTGTGATAGAATATAAATTCAATATAAAATGGAGACTATACCTTGAGTGAAGATTTCAAAATTTTAACAGCTAGACAGCATGTTAGAGAACGAATTGGTATGTATATGGGCTCAAGTGCCCAAGAAGAAGTAGAACGCTTTGTTATGGGCGAGTGGAAAACCGCCAAGTACGTACCAGCATTATCAAAAATGATTGACGAAATCTTAGATAACGCAATTGACGAGGCTATTCGTACAAACTTTAAGTATGCTAATAAAATAGACGTATCAGTTCGTATGGATGGTGCAATCATTATTACAGATAATGGTCGAGGTATTCCACAAAACTCTGTTTACGACGAAACTACAGACCGGAGCATTCCTCAGGCTGAAGCCGCTTGGACTCGTGTTAATGCCGGTACAAGTTTTGATGATGAACGAGTTACTATTGGTACCAACGGTGTTGGCTCAGCAGCTACTAACTTCCTATCTTCTAAGTTCACAGGTAAAACGTGGTCAAATGGAAAATTGATTACTGTAGCCTGTAGGGATGGTGCAAACCAAATTCAACTCAAGGAATCCCAACGTGATGGTAACGGAACAGAGGTTTTGTTTGTTCCTGATTTTGAGCTTTTTGAAGCTAATAGCCTAGGCGACTTGGATACAGTTGCATTACTTGAGGATCGTCTTGTCAGTTTGCAAATGGCATTTCCTGAAATTGCATTCTCTTTTAATAAGCGTCGTATCAAGGTAAACAACCTTAAAAAATATGCAGAGCTTTTTGGTCCTTCATCCATTATGGAAAAGACTGATAATCTTTCATTCTTTATTACTACGTCAGAAGATGGTTTCCGTACAAACTCATATATTAATGGTGTGAATACACGTCAAGGTGGTTCATATGTTGATTTTGTCATAAACCAAATTGTTGATGAATTGGTTGTTATGGTTAAACGCAAACATAAAATTGAAGTTGTCAAGTCGACAATTAAAAATGGTTTGACGTTTGTTATGTTTGCTAGAAACTTTACCAATCCAAAGTTTGACTCTCAGACTAAAGAGCGTTTGACAAACCCTTATGGTAATATTAAAGAGCATGTAAACGAAGCCGGAGCTAAAGAAGCTGAGTATTTTGCTCGTAAGATTTTAAATACACCTGAAATCATTGATCCGATCATTGAAGCTCAGTTGGCTAAGAAAATTGCTGCTGACCGTCGAGCTGCTACTATGGCTCAAAAGAAACTGAAAAAAGTTAAGGTTGCTAAGCATATTTCAGCTAATCGTCAAGATGCTACATTGAAAATCGTTGAGGGTGACTCAGCTATGGGCTTCTTACTTAAGGTTCGTGATGCTAATAAAGTTGGAGCATATCCACTACGTGGTGTTATTATGAACACATGGGATATGAAACCAGCTGATGTTCTTAAGAATAAAGAACTCAGTGAGCTTATTGCAGTTCTTGGATTAGATATAAATAATCCTGATAGCGTCGACAATATGACATATCAAAATATTGCAACTTTAACTGATGCTGACCATGATGGTATTGGTCATATTAGCCCATTGCTTCTAGCTTTCTTCTATAAATTCTGGCCTCGACTCTTTTCTGAAAAGCGAGTTAAAATTACTCGTACGCCAATTATGATTTCAACTAAAGGCAAAGATGCTAAATGGTTATACACCTATGAAGACGCAAGCGTAATCAAAGGTGAGACTGGTTGGAAGCACCGGTATATCAAAGGCTTGGGATCATTGACTGAAGAAGAATATGATAATATCGTTAATAAGCCAGTGTATGATACCGTAACTGTCGACGATGCAAACATTTTCCAAATGATGTTTGGGAAAGAAAGCCAACTTCGTAAAGAGTATATGATGGCATGATAGAATGGTATGACATAGTAATAGCAATAGTTTTTGCATGGATACTGCTTAACGTTGCATTCGTTCCATACATAGGTTTTGTATGGGCATACGTACTATATGAATATGGTTGGAATTACTACTGTAATTATAGAAAAAACCAGGAAAAATGAGGAGAATTTAAATGTCACTAGACCAAGATTTTATGATTAATGCAATGCGTTCGCATGCTAGAGGTCATATTGATAAACATAAAATGAATGTTGAAGTATATCTAAATAACCCAGCTGGTATTGGTGAACATCCCGATGTGTTTGAAGCCATTGAAGGTGAGATCCTTGAGATTGCTAAATACAACGATGTGCTAGATATGCTTGACAAATATTTTCAATAAAATTAAATTAACTGTTGACAATCCTTTCCATATAGGATAGTATAGTCTTAGAAGTTAAATAAGGATTTATGATGAGTTTACTTGATTTTACAACCGACACTAATGAGTATCCAATCTCAAGTGTTGCACGTAATGAATGGTTAAGTTTCGCCATGTACACAGTGGAAAGCCGAGCAATTCCAAATATGATTGACGGCCTGAAGCCAGTACAAAGGTTCTACCTGTATTCATCGATACTAAACAGCAAGAGAGACTTCAAGAAAGTTTCCGCTGTTGCTGGTATCATTTCTGATTATGGGTACAACCACGGCGAAGCTTCTGCTGCCGGAGCAGGTCAGCTAATGGCTGCTACTTGGAACAACAACGTTTGTCTAGTTGAGGGTCGAGGTTCATTCGGTACTCGCTTGGTACAATCCGCTGGTGCTCCACGATATGTATATACTCGCCTCAGTGAAAACTTTGAGAAGTATATCAGCGACGTTGACCTAGCTCCGGCCCATCCTGACCCTGAACATGAACCACCTATGTTCTATCTTCCAGTTATTCCTTTAGTATTGGTTAATGGAACTAAGGGAATTGCCACTGGTTTTGCTACAAGCATACTTCCTAGGTCACCAGAATCACTCTCTGGTTGCGTTCGTGATTACTTGTCTAGTGGTAATATAACCGCTAAGCCTCAGGTACACTTCCCAGAGTTCAATGGTAACATTACCTTTGATCCAGATGAAGGTAGGTATATTGTTTATGGTAAATTCCATAAAACATCTAAAACTCAGTTGACTATTACTGAGGTACCTTATGGATTTGATCGTGAGTCATACGTAAAAATCTTAGATAAGCTTGAAGATGAAGGTGAAATTGTTTCTTACGACGACATGTGCGATAAGCAAGGTTTTCGTTTTGAAATTAAATTGAAACAAACTGGTAGTTCATCTTGGACTGACGAAAAAGTAATTCGTAAGTTCAAACTTGCTAAGCCACTATCAGAAAACCTAACGGTTATTGATTACAATGGTAAACTTCGTGAGTATACCGATGAACGAGATCTTATTAAAGATTTTTGTGACTACCGTTTGGGTATCCTTCAGCAACGTATTGAAAAGCGTATGGCTGAAGCCAATGAAGAAGTTCGTTGGTTGAATGTTAAAATGCAATTTATCCAATCTGTACTTGACGATAAAATCGCATTTAAAAATCAAAAGAAGAAACAGGTTGGTGTACAAATCCTAGCAAATACCGATGCTGATGAATCCGACATTGACCGTTTGCTTCGAGTTAATATTATGAGCCTTACAGATGAAATGGTTAAGGAACTACAAAGGGACATTAGATCAGCTAAGACTGAGTTAACGTTCTGGACTAAAACCACACCAAAAGCTCAATTTTTATCAGACCTTGATGGAGTCGACTAATGCTAAATCTATGGAAAAAATTTATCGAAGGCTATGACGGTGACAATGAAATTAATTTCGACGATGACGTGCCGCCACAGATTATTCCTAAAAAAGAACCAACCATGCAGGAGCAAATGAACGAAGTTATGTTTAAACTTGGTCGCATTGAAGCTAAGCTGGAAATGTTATGCAAATCGAAATAAACGATCTTGACGAAACTCTAACAGAGAATTTTATTAATTTCTGTTGTGAAGAGCTTAACATTAAACCAGAAATCTTAACAATTGATGGATGGGAAACACCTTTTCCTAAGCATCAAAAGGCTACTGGTTTGTGTTATGAAGTCAACAAAGGTGAGTATTGGATTATGACTCAGACTAAAAATAGAAATTTAACTGATGTCTATATCACCCTTGCTCATGAAATGGTTCACGTACGACAATTTATCAAACAAAATTTATCAGATAAATATTCTAATAAAAGACCACATCACGATAGGTGGTGGGAAAGGGAAGCCAACGCAAAAAGTGTAGAGTTAGTAAAAAAATATGTTGACATTCTCTATAATATGGTATAGAATACCTATAGAAAAGGAAAAAATATGAAACAACTACTTATGACTGCCGGCGTTGTAGCTTTAACATCCACTACCGCAATGGCTGAAACCCCAAAAAATGTTCGTGTGTTTGACCACACAAAAATAGTTACTCAATCAGTACCGTCGACTGAACGCCGGTGCTTTAAAAATAAAAAGCCAGTTTATAGTACATACAAACAACAAGGTGATGCAGCTGGTGGTGCACTACTTGGTATGATTATTGGTGGAGTACTTGGTAAAGGTGTGACAGGCGATGATGGCGGAGCGGCAGCTGGTGCAGTTGTTGGTGGTATTATTGGAGCCGACAAAGGTGCTCAGTCTAGAACACAACGTGAAATTATTGGTTATGAAATGGTAGAGACATGTGAAAATGTTACTCTATATTATGACCAAAAAACAGAAGTATATAGCCATTCAACTATTCGCTTTTTCGTTGATGGTAAAAGACACGTGTTAGAATTTCAACGATGATAGAAATTTTAATAGCAAACATAGTATTTTGGTCAGTATATACTTGGATTTGTATGATCCCGTATAACATGCTTCAAAATGCTATAGATAACAGTTAACGGTCTCTTAGCTCAGCTGGATCAGAGCAAGTGCCTTCTAAGCACTAGGTCGTAGGTTCGAGTCCTACAGAGA
>Ga0209666_1001530_pt1 | contig 17697 bp, 7 predicted proteins | sample SaaInlV_125m_DNA_FD_184679 | JGI IMG/M metagenome (GOLD analysis project Ga0209666, IMG submission 184679) | Marine microbial communities from expanding oxygen minimum zones in the Saanich Inlet - Saanich Inlet SI037_S3LV_10m_DNA (SPAdes)... | ecosystem: Environmental > Aquatic > Marine >...
CCGTGCTCGTGCAGATATTTCAAAAACTCCAAGTCGCCACAGCTAGCCGCCGCTTCACACGCACTCTCATCGCACGGGCACCCGTGCTCATGCAGATATTTCAAACACTCCAAATGACCACATCGAGCCGCTACAGAACACGCACTCTTATCCCACGCGCACCCGTGCTCATGCAGATATTTCAAACACTCCAAATGACCACATCGAGCCGCTACAGAACACGCACTCTTGTCCCACGCGCACCCGTGCTCGTGCAGATATTTCAAACACTCCAAGTCGCCACCTCGAGCCGCTGCTCGACACGTTTTCTTATTCCATACGCACCCGTGCTCGTGCAGATATTTCAAACACTCCAAGTGACCGCCTTCGGCCGCTGCTAAACTCACCCACTCACTCCATGGGTACCCGTGCTCGTGCAGATATTTCAAACACTCCAAGTGACCACCTTCAGCCGCTGCTAAACACGCACTCTCATCGCATGTGCACCCGTTCGCATGCAGATATTTCAAACACTCCAAGTGGTCACCTTGAGCCGCCGCTTCACACGCACTCTTATCCCACGCGCACCCGTGCTCATGCAGATATTTCAAACACTCCAAGTTGCCCCCTCGAACCGCCGCTGCACACGTTCTCACATCCCATTCGCGCTCGTCCGCGTGGAAGGTCTTCAAATATCGACGTATTTTCGACAAGGCTGCGTCGTCGCTTAGCGCCCGCTCAATTCTGTTCTCCACCTCCTCTGCCAACTCGCGCTCGGTCTCTTGGTCGTAGAGCGACGCGATGCATGCGCCCGACAACACTGGCCTCTTCGTATCCTCCTCGTAGTTCTCTATGCTTGCAGCGATGCCCCAGGACACACTGTCTCCCTTGCTTTTGAAGTGCGCGATGAGTTCTTTGTTTATGGGTTGTTCGCGCTGCGCGGGGCCAGAGTTCCCACTGAAGACCCTATCGCCGTGCCGGATCTCTCCCGACGCCACCGCAACACCGCCTGCCATCGCGCCGCGTCCCGGATTCGCGCGCAGAGGACGAAGGGCGCGCGATGAGATCTCGTTGACACTGGAACGACGAGAGTCCCGCCGAACGCGACGGCAGAAGACGACGCCGACGTCGCGCGCGCGGACCCGAAGCGACGCGGACGCGAAGATCGAAAGCCGCCGCGATGCCGATCGCCGCCGTTCGACGCGCGCGCCTCGATGTGCTGACGCGCGGTGGACACGATGGGTCGAACGAGGACTTGGTGTGCTACGCCCAAAAAAATGAGCGCGAAGCGAAACGCGCGCACGTGGGCGCGTCCGAGCGCACGTGCGCGCAGGTACACTCGTACAAGTATACATCACCGCCGTCGACGTCGTTTGAGAAGCTGTTTTTGGAGCGATGGTGGACGTACGTCGTCGAACGGTGGTGTCCGCTGTGGGTGGCGCCGAACGCGTTGACGTTCGGCGGATTAATGTTGGTGATGGTGACGTACGCGTTGTATTGGACGCACACGCCAGTGCTGGCGCACACCGCGCCGTCGTGGATGTACGCGGTGAGCGCTGTTTTAATGTTTGCGTATCAGACGGCGGACGGCATCGACGGTAAGCAAGCGAGACGAACGAAGAGCGGGTCGCCGTTGGGAGAAGTCGTCGATCACGGATGCGATGCGATTTGCACGTGCGTGTACGGGATTATTTTCGTTGATTTATTGGCCGTCGGTATCGCGACGCCCGCGGCGAGAGCGTTCGCGGTGATGATGATGACGTCGAGCCGGATTTTTTTCGCCGTCGACACGGTTTCGAGCACGTACACGGGATTGTTACCTGTGAACACCGCTTTTGACGTGCAAGAGATGCAGATCCTGTTGCAAATAAGTATGATTGTCTTCGGATTCGTTGGGAGCGACGCGATGAATGCGTTTACGATCACTCTACCCATCATCGGCGAGCGAGGCGTGGTGCGCCTGCTCGTCGACGGCGGGGCGTTGTTCGGCGTGCGATCTCGCGCGATGACGTTTTATCGCACCGTCACGGCAAAAGAAGTGCCACCACACTGGCCAAAGCATCGTAATCCGACGCGTATTGCGTTGTTTTGCATCGTCAACGAGTTGTTTCACGGCGTGTGCTTGTATTTTGCGCCAAACTTGGCGTTGGCGCACGCCACGAGCATGCTTCTCTTCGCCGAAGCCGAGATGAGCATCATGCGCCTGCGCGTTTCAGACCCCGATTGGCCGCTGTTCAACTGGTTGAGCGGGTTCATCATGATCATGACGACATTTGTGCCCGCGGGCAACATGTTCATCGGCGGCATGCTCCTCGGCGCCGCGTTATTTTTGTTGCTTCACCGAAGCGCGACGCTTTGCGCGCAAGTCACGGGATGTCTCGGGATGCACTCAAACATATTCATTCTTCCCCCAAGGAAGGAGGAGTAAAACTACTTAATCGCTACAACTAGCTAGGCCTAGCTAAGGACCGTTCTAATCGACTACACTCTAATAAGGCGTGCGCGAAAACACGGCAAAGATTTCGATGTGATTCGTGCCTGGGAAGAACACGAAGCTCTCGTGATGACGGATTTGCCACACGCCGCTCGCCAATAACTCGTCCGAGTCGCGCATGAATGATTCAAATCCGCACGACACGTAAAGCAAAGTTTGCAAGTCATCGCTCAGACCGTCGACGTCGGTGAGCACGGCGCGCAGCTTGGCGTCGAGTCCCTTTCGAGGCGGGTCGACGATGAGAACGTCGCAATCCTTCGTCGATTCGACGGCGATGCGCTCCGCCTTTTCGACTTGCAAACTTGCCCGACCTCGCAAATCTTCTGGTAACTCGCCACGCGTGCGTTCCCACGCTTCGGCGACCGCGCTCGACGATTCCACGCATCGCAAGCTCTTCACGCCGAGCGCGTCGTTCGTCAGAAGCGAAAAACCAATGGCGCCGACGCCGGCGTACATCTCGACGACGCGCGCGTTCTTCGGCACGTGTCGCGGCATGCGCTTGAGCAACTCTCCGTACGCCTCCGCGTTGGCTTGCATGAAGCTTCCCGGCAGATAAAACACCTTGGTACCGTTGGGCGTGTACGAGTGCGTTTCTCGCTCGCCCGTCGCGTGGTGCCACCCGTCGTTGTTAAAAATCACGTTATTTCGCGCGTCTTGCGCGTTCACCCACGTCCCGTGCACGAAATCCCCACCCCTTCGCGCGATTTCCTCGCACACCGCCATCGCGCGCGGCGTCATCTTCCGCGCGTTCCACACCAACGAAATCGCCGCTCGCGCGTCTTCGTCCTTCGCCGCGTCCCACTGTCCCGCCGTTCTCGTCTGCGCCACGATTTGCGCGTACCGCAGCTCCCCGTTCCCCGTCGTTTCGTCGTACCCTTTCACATCCATCGACGCGCACACCTCTCGCACCAGCGCCATCGCTCTTTCGACCGCGATCGCCGACACCGCGCACCCCCTCGCGTCGTCGATGGGCTCCAGCGCGTGCGAGCCTCGCGCGAACAGCCCCAGTCGCGTCTCGCCCTCGTGCGCGCGCGCCGCGAGCTTCGCCTTGACGCGCCACCGCGTCGCGCGTCCGCGATACGTCTCGTGCGTCTCGCGCGTCTCGCCCGTCTCGCCCGCGCGCGCGTCCAGCGACGCAAAGTACGCGCGCGCGCGCGCCTCCGCCTCGGGTCGCAGCGGCGCGTCGACGTCGACGCATCCCGCGCACCGCGGCCAGTGCGCGCAGTCGAACGCGCCGTCGCTCGAACGCGCGACGGTCGCGCGTCGCGACGCGCGCGCGACGACGCGCGGGCGCGGTGCGCCGGCGACGCGCGTCGCCATTGCGTCGCGCGATGGCGTCGGTGCGCCGCGCGCCGTCGCGCGCGACGCCGCGCGCGTCGTCGCGACGCGCGCGGGACGCGCGCTCGACGCCGCGCCGCGCGCGCGTCTCGCCGCGCGCGCTCGACGCCGCGCGCGACGTCGTCGTCGTCACCGGCGCGCTCGAACGGCTGGCGCAAACGTCGGCGGTCGAGCTGAAGCGAAACGAAAAGTCGAGCGACGTGCGCGTCGTCGCGGCGCTGCCGCGCGAGGCGTTCGAGGGCGTGCGAAATCCGCGAGACGTGCGATCGACGACGCTGGTGTACCCGCACGCGAAGACGCTGGAGATGCTCGACGAACAAGGGGTGGAGACGGCGGAGCTCGGGGAGACGCTGGGAGGCGAGACGGCGACGCGCGAGCGAACGACGTGCGTGATATTCGCGGAGGAGAGCTCGAAGAAGCTCAAGGCGTGCGTGGAGACGTTTTGTGAGGCGATCGACGGCGGTCGGTTCCCGAGATTGCGGCGCGTGGTGTTGATGTCGAGAATCGGCGTCGAACGGCGAGACGTCGATCCGTTCAAGTATATGAATCGCAAGACGTTTCGAGGCGGCGCGCCGTTGGACGATTGCGTCGCGTGCGAGGACATGATACGCCGCCGCGCGGCGAAAACGGTGAAACCGGGCGGTGTCGCGGATGGATGGACGTTCACCATCGTGCGCACGGGAGAATTGCGAGGAAACGGGCCGACGAGTAAAGTCGTGCAAGCCGACTACGCGTTGACTTTGGTGGACAACGCGTTCGACGTTCGCATGCAAGACATCGACATCGACGAGGGCGATAAAATGCCCGGCGGTGATTTCACCAAACGACTCAGTGCGGCCGTGTTCGCCAACCGCACGCTCACGACGTCGCGATACGACGTCTTAAACGCCGCGTACTCCATCGTATCCACCGGTCCCGCGCCGCGCGAGCGCCGCAAAGGATACGACGTCGCCAAGGGCAAATCGCCGCCGCCCGTGAGCGATCGCGAGATCGACGAGGCGTTGGCGCCCGGAGACGAAGACGCAGAGCGCGTCCCGGGCGCGGTGCCCGTGCCTTCGTGATGTAATTCAATCATGTTATTCCATCGCCGCGTCCCGTCCCGTCGCGTCTCGCGCTCGACCAACGAACTTTTCGCTTTCGTCATTCTCTCGCGCGCCACGCGCGACACGCGCCGCACGCGCCGCGCGCGCGGCGCACGATCGACGCACATGATCGGCGCGCACACCATACTCGCGCCTTTGCTCGCGCGCGCGCTCAATCGCTACCTCGACGGCGTCAATTCCGACACCCTGCGCATCGCCCTGCTGCGACGAAAACTTTCGCTGCGAAACGTGTCCGTGAACTGCGACGCGCTCAATCGCGAGCTGAACCTGGGGATAAAACTCACGCGAGTGCGCATCGAGACGATCGACGTGCACTACGCGGTGTTCGGGAAGCGAGAGGAGACGCTTCGGGTGCGCGTGGAAGGCGTCGACGTCGAGGCGGAGGCGCCGAACGACGACGAAGAAGACGAAGACGACTCGGGTGATGGGATCGACTCGGATGCGCTGCGCGAACGACGGGACGCGAGGGAGAAAGCGATGGAACACATCGCGAGCGCGATGGAGACGCACGCGCGAGAGATGGTGAAAGGGTCGGCGTGGTCCAACGCGTGGTTCGCGGCGGCGTTTGAGCGTTTATCGGTGGAGTGTCGACGCGCGAGCGCGACGTACGCGACGAAGGCGACGGGTTCGGGGCGGGAGGGTGACGTCGGGCGATTGCGAGGAAGCATCGAGCGGTTTACGATGAAGAGCGTAGGGAAGACGTCGAGCGCTCGGTCAGCGGAGGATGACGAGGACGCGAACGACGGCGAGCCAGAGCGAAAGAAAACAAAGACTTCGGAGCACGACGACGACGCGGGCGACGCGTCGTTCAGCGGAGACGCGATGAAGCGCGTCGAAATAACAGGACTTTCGCTCATCGTGGATGATGGTGAGACGTCGGGGCAGCACGATGTCGTGGGACCGAACGGTCGCGTGCGAATGGACGTGCACTTGCGCAAACGCGCGCGGCGCGCGAGATTCCTTCGCCCGAAGGCATCGAAATACGTCGCGAAGATAGACGTTCGAGACGTTCTAGAAACGAATATTAGCGCTTCGCAGGCGCAGATGTTGCTTTTGGTGCGCGATGAGATTGATATGTGGACGAAGAGAAGAGCGCACGGCGAACGTAGACCAAAGACGAAGAATCCCGTCGATTGGTGGAGATACGCCGTCAGGGCGACGGTGCCGCGCGGAGAGCACCATCGCGCTCGAATGCTAGATAGACTTAGACATGGGCGCTCACAGCTCGAGGCGTACGTCGAGGTGTGCGTCGAGCGCAAACGTGGGCAGAGAATCACGATGCCTGAACATTTACAAAAGTTTGAGACGAGGCTCACGGCGGATGACGTTGAGCTCATCACATCGCTTGTCGAGCGCAAGGTGGCGAGTCTTCAAGAGACAGAAGATGATATGATGGATAGCATGTTTCCTTCGTATCACTCGTCATACAGCGCCGCGGATATATTCGACACCAGCGGCGATGATGCGGAGGAGACCGCGGAGCAGATAAGAAGAATGCCAGAGTCAAAACAGACGTCAACGAGTCTCACGAGCTATCTCTATGCCAAGAGCACGAGTTACATCTCCAAAGCTTACAACTATGTCAACGTGTCATCAAAATATGCGTCGGCATCAGAATCAGTCGGTGACTTTGAGCCAGAAGTATCTGTGGAGATTCCCGGCGTCTCGATGACGATTCGAGACGCGGCGGAGAATCGATTACGGTTCACGGCGAATAACATATCACTGGCGCATGGTGCTCTCTTCGCCGATGACGAAGGTGTCGTCAGTGAGACGCAGATACACGTCGATCGCGTGCACGCTGAGGACTCGAGCTCGGGTGTCGCTGAGGATATGATTTGGTCTCGAGAAACTGATGGCGAGCGAGCGGTTACGATCAAGTTGAATCCGAGTGCGTGCGCGACGCTGGACGTGCTCGTAAACGTGCATGTCAAGATGGCGCCACACGGTATGGCTATTCGACCGTCAACGGCCAAAGTGCTCGCGGGTTTCGCGAGTATCAGAGATGGACCTTACGGGCAAGCACTACGAAGAGCGACTTTGGGGTTGAACAATCGCTCGCCAGAGTGCAGGTTGAAGATGATCAAGCTCCTTGGCGACGGGATACGAGCGATACCTGTGCTCGTTGAGATCGATTCACCCTTACTTGTCGTACCCGCTCAAACTGCACCGCCATCGATCGATGTGGAGACGTCGGCTGCGTTGGCGTTTGGCGCGGAAAAGATTGTCTTTTGCCAGGAAAACGGTTCGCGATCACGCGATGATGGATCGTTTGATCGATTGGTAGACGAAGCTTCAGCGATGATGGATTATGCTTACGATGCAAAGGAAGCGTGGCGCGCCCTGGAAGAGTTGTCTGAATTTGTTTTGCAAACTCGTAGTTTCGCACACGTCGACGGCGCGTGGATGACCGCGGCAAACGCCTCCGCTGCTATAGCTGAAGGAGTGAAACTTACTGTCGTGAACGATGCGACAATATTCGATTCCGATGTGACGATGGTAGACTTGGAACCGATCGAACTCAACTTCGATCCGGTAAGCGTCGCGGCGGTGGTTCACGTGGTCCAAGCCTTTGCAGACGTCTCTGTACAGACAACTGCGAGTTCGACGCCCTTCGCCGTGGATTCTGGGCTTCGATTCAACTTAGAAAAGATCGCGCTGAATTTGAATAGCGCATCAGGCCGAATGCATTACACGGTCACGGACATCAGTATCGCCACGAAGGGTTCGAGCGACGATTGGAGGATGAAATCAAGCGTAGGTACGGTATCTGGCGTGCACCTGGACGCTGATTCGGCGCAAACAGAAATTGTGCGATGCTCGCCGAAGGACTCTATACTGAAAGCTCACGTCTGCGCACGAATCGCGGGTACGATCGAATTGGGAGCCATCGACGTAAGAGTTACGCAAAATGTACTCGAAACGCTATCAGAGTTTGCCCGCCTTACGAAAGACGTCAAGAAGTTCTTTGGTGAACGTCTGCACGTCGTGAGCCCTATTCGGAGTCGTTCCGTCCGTGGTGAGTTCGACAGGGCGTGGAGTTGTGTAGCGACGTTCGATATCGCAGACTCGTTGTCACTATTTTTACACGGCTCCATTGAACCCATGTCGTTCAAGCTCTTTGAAGAGTCGGGCGAAAAGGAAGCGGTTGCGCTCACGACGCGTGCCATGGAGATTCGAGGCAATGCCTCGCACGTGGAACTTGAGCTCCCTAGAATGTTACTCTCTATTCTCAACGCCGAGTTTTCTACTTCATTACTCGATGTCGAGGATGTACATTTTACTCATTCTTTCGGGAGCGCCTCAAACGCGGCGAAGGTGCAGGTGGGGAGTATTGGCGCTGAAATTACCCCCACAGACGTGCGGCGACTGGTCGTCGTCTCGGAATCGATTCCAAAGATGCCCTCTCTGACTAAGAGTTCACCTATAGCTTCTCCTGGGATCACTGACGCCAAAGTGTTTTCAATTCCTTCCGTCGACGTGAATGTGAAACGAATCAGGTTGAGCGCTAGAGAAGCGGATGAAATTTCGTTGACGTTTTTCGACGTGACGGGGCGCGCGAGTCCGCGAGAAGACGGCCATCTCGCTGAATTACGAGTGGACTCTATTGATCTGCAAGTTTGCACACGCAAAAGTATCGAACACCCGACGACGTTGCTTCATATATCGAGTGAGTCCGGTGCGGCTGTCAAAATGGATGCCATGTACGCCCAAGGCTCAGTAAAGTCCGAGTTGCTCATTGGGAAAGGCGATGTCGAGTTCAACGCGCCGTACATCATTGCGGGAACGAGTGTCTTGCATGGCGTGAGACAGGCAATGCCTGTGTTGACCGCGTCGACAACGACATCTGCACCATCGATATCACCTTTGTCTTTAACTCTCGTGTCTGCGAACTTTCGCACGGAAACTTGGACAGTACAACTACCTTGGCGTTCAGAGAGCGAGCGCCATGCGCCGCTGCGTATCGTACGTTTGAAGACTCGGCAATCGGGTACTTTGAATGAGTTCACTGCGGGATCTTGCGTCGATGCGACGTTCACACTGGATGAGTTCACGCTTGAGACAGGATACTGCAAGGATGAAGATGATCTCGAAGGTTCATCAATCATGTTTACGCTCGCCGAAGTTATTGGACTTTCGAGTAGAATGACTTTGCCGCCCACATCTCCTGAACACTTTGCGCGCAAAGTCGTGCCGAAAATGGACGTTACTGTACATGAGATGCGCGCACGCGCAAACGAAGTTTCTTTACACTTGATACAAGAAGTTTCGGCGCTGATCCTCGCGCAACCGGCAACTTTGAACGCCATAGAGGCGTATGATCAATTGCCCTCGAGTTCAAGCCCACACGAGTTCGATCTTTCCATCAACGTAGAGTCCATGAGTGCGTGCCTGGAACACGCACAGGTCCACATCGTTGTGCCAGTTTTGCAAGTCATGATGACGGACGCGCGTGTTGATGTTAAGAGCTCGAGCTCTGGCGTGGATGGAAGCGCATCGATGGATGTAGAGATGGACTACTTGCATCCAGTGAAAGCGGCTTGGGAACCCATTCTTGAACCCATGCGCGTTTCGACGTCAATCAAGCTCACGCCAGAGTTTCTATTTGAGAGTGTCAACATCAACGTTGCGGCTGGGATCGAAATAACAATGTCGCATAGTGTCGTCGAAGCGCTTCTCAAGACGCAAATCATCGCGCAAGCGGCGCAAGCGCCCATCGCGGATCTCGAACAGTCGACGACTTTTGGACCTTGCACTTATCAGATGACGAACGCCACTGGATTCAACGTCGCTTATGCGCTCACGTTAGTTCGTGGTGGCGAAATCACGTCCGCCGGGGCGGGTAAAACTATCGCGGGTGGCACAAACGTTATGCACTTTGAGCGGCGCGAGGAAAATCGTGCGTGCAAAACCAACCGCGTCATAGAGCGAGGGGCCTCGTACTGGGCATCGCCGATCAATGATGACGATGAAGATGACGGCGCGAGCGTGCGCCATCGATCGGAATCGACGCAAGAACGCGTTCCTCACGTGTCGCTCGAATTTGAAGACATCCAGGTCGACATAGACGAGGCAATTTCTCTCGACACCATTGGCGAGGAGACGAGCTTGCTGGAATACGAAGCACAGATGGTGGACGGTTCCTGCGCGCGTGTCATCGCGGAGATCGGCCCTTGCTCGAACAAGGTGAATCGATATGAACTATTGCTTCGTTCGGACGTCGCAATTTTGAATGGCACGAACGCCCCGATCGTGATGTGCTTTCAGCAAAGTGCGACGCTGCCGGCGACGATTTTCGGCCCGATACTTCCCGGCGAAAGTGTGTGGCTTCCGATACCCCTGCGCTTAGCTAAAAACGTGCAATGGCGCGTGGTGTCGCCGGATGAAGATTTTGGAGAAATCTCCGTGGATGAGGTGGATGATTCTGAAGCTGCCGCTGGGTCACCTTTCCTCAGCCCGCTCCATCGTTCGAAAACCAACGCCACTCCACGCTCACCCTTTGGGGACGCGTTCTGGCGACGTCGTCACAATTGGAGTACCTTTGTCGCGTTTTCTGATTTGGTCGCGAAAGAAGATGCTATCGAGGCATCGCTTTGTTCGGTGACGAAAGAACATAGTATTGCTTCGTCTGATCCGTACACGTGTGCGTTCACGGTGACTCGCGACGAGACACTCAAACGCGTGCAGCTGGCGCTGAGCGCGCCGCTGAAATTTGTCAACACGCTACCGCTGCAGATGGTGGTCACTTGCCGCGCTAGGAATGCATTTGGCCATGATGCGCGCATAGAGTCACATGTGGTGAATCCGGGTGAGTCGACTTTATTCACAGCCTCTCACCCCACTTGGTCTGCTTCGGTATCTGCACAAATCGTTGGATATGCGCCGTGCGAAGAGCTCGTCGTGCCGGAATACACGATGGCTTTGAAAAACGCCAAGTGTCAGGCAAACGGTGAGATTTACCATGTTGATCGAGATACGAAAAGGATTCACGACGGAGGTGACAAATCGTCTTCACAAGCCGTTTCCTTGCGCTTTACGTTTTACATCGATGAAGCGACGCAGTCACGGACCTTGTACTGCGCCGCGCCACTCGTCGTGCTGAATTCAACATCCTGCGCCATCGTGCTCGAAGACATGCTCTATGGCACTGAGATGGAGGAGTCTGTGCAGAGTGAAATCGAAGTTTTCGAGTCAAACCCCGATGCAGAACGCCAAGGAACGAACTCACCGCTTCCGAACCGTCTCTTCATAGAAGACGCTGAGAACTTTGAGACTCCCCCGGCGCCGGCTTCTCCTTTCGCTCGACTTGCGCAGAATCAAGCTTTGCCGTCTCTTCGACGTATGAGTTCTTCGACGAATGTGTTGTCACAAACAAGCCCGTTGTTGATGCGACAGTCGTCGTTGCGATTGAATGCCGATTCGGTCACGCTTCTCACGCCATCAACGCCCGGACGCCAGACGGTATCGACGGACCACGGCGTGGACTACGGCGTCGACGACGAGGATTCACTGGATCAACGCGCGACCGTTCTCGGTAGTTCAGCGCATTGGCGCAAGTCAATCAAACGGCGTCCACGGATTCGTATTCGGCTCAAGTCTTCAAGCGCGTGGAGTCGCCCTTTTAGGATCGATCCGACGGGTCTGCCGATTGAAATCAGGCTACCCTCAGACGCCGGCTCAGATGTTTGCGAGCATGTATTCGTCGTGACTGCTTCCATGGTTTCGACCGATAAATTGTGCAAGACGGCAAAGATCATGATACGACCAAAGTTTCTCATCAAAAGTACGCTAGACGAAGCCGTTTGGATCCGACACGGCGGCACGGAGAGCGTGGATTTGTTGCAGCCCCGCTCGGCGACGCCGCTGCGTTGGTTTGACATGCGCTCCAAGGTGCCCAAAGTGATCATGTTCAGACCGGAGAAGGGAGTTTTCGAATGGTCCAAGCCAGTGCATGTGCCTGAGCATACTGCTTCTATACTGAAGATGCGTCACCTCGGCGGAGATAGTACGTTGCACACGGAAACTATCACGGTCTCGATTCTAGAAAACGACGACGGAACGTTTGACATTCGCATCGCGCGGCCGACTGAGATCGACGGCGCGCTCGGAATGCATTCCATCGAGAACCACTCGAACGCGTCAATCTGGTATCACCAGCTCGGTGCCGATGATGCGCGCGCGACGCTCGCGCCCAAGGAGAGCGAAGAGCGACTGATTGAAGACTCGTCTCTTCCTCGCGCGCTCGTCATTGGGTACGGCGATCTTTCGTTGGGCGAACCGATTTCGCTTGACATCACTCGCACTCTGTCGTATAGCGTGGTGACGACAGACAAGCGGTGCTTGCGCGTGATGGTAACGAGAGAGGGACCGATGTGCTCTGTCATCATTGAAGACGCGCTGAGCAGTCGCGTCGCAGATACGCCCGAGCGCCCGCGACTATCGACGAAGACGCCCCAACGCCCCGGAGCCCCCGTCAACGTGTCGTTCAAGTGTGGTTGGATTGGTGTGAGTGCGATCCATGGACACGAAGAGTTGCTGTACGGACGCGTGAGTGGTATTACGGTGAAGGTGCTCGCGGACGGTTCCGAGTTCAAGAGCGCCGTCCGCGTGCACAGCGCACGAGTCGATCACACAAGCAGCAAAGCGAAACGACCAATCGTGTTAGCCATACCCGAGCGGCATCAAAGCGCCCGAGAGGCACTCGAGTTGCACGTGCACGGATGGGTGCAGAAGTTGAATGGATTACCCGTCATACGTTCGTTGAAGGTTGATTTGGCGCCAGCATTCGTCGATTTACACGATGAATTGATTGAATCCGTGCCGCGCGCCATCGCGCCGTGCGTCCGTCACGCAGAGTTGCTCTTGCCTCCTGCGAAACCGACGATAAAAGCGAACGGTGCACGTAAGCGCAGCTTGGAAGGCGAAACTGTGGGCGCGCTTACGTCCGTATACTTACAAGAACTCATCATAAACGATGTCGAGCTCGTCCTGTCGTTTTCTCGTTTACCCGGATTACCGGTCGCCGTACGAGCGTTGGCCGGCGTTGATCGCGCGAATTTGCGACTGCGAGGCTTTCACATGAACCAGCCGTCACTCATGGCGGCAGATGTCAGCATGATGGCCGCGCGTCATTTCGCTAGGGAAGCCGTCATCGTCGCCGGTTCTCTTTGGGCGCATAACTCCTTACTCGGCGATCCGCGCCGGCTTTGGGATGAAATCATCGAAGCTTTCGATGAGATGCATCAAGGTTCGGCGACAACCGCGTTGCCACGAGTAATAATGGCACTCACAGCTGCGTTTGCGCATTCTGGAGAGACGGCGCTATCGCAAGCGCGTGACGTCGTCGATGGTTGGCTCGAAGCGCTGGAAGTCGCCCAAGCCAGTCGGCGATTTTCGCTTCGACCGAGAAGACTCGGCACGGTCGAAGATCTCGAGAAGCAGGCGACGGTGACGTTTGTGGCGCGCATATTTGACACTATCGGTCGCGTCGTCTTCGATGTCATCGATGGACCACTGCATGGCCTGGAACTGGCCGGCGTGAGAGGGTTGGTTGAAGGCTCCGTCATCGGCTTGATGAGCGCGTTGACGCGCGTTTTAGCCGCCGCTCTGGATGGCGCCGAGCTCAGCGCGAGGCGACTTCGACTTTTCACGGCGGCGAAAACGTTCGAAGGGGAGTACATGCGCCCGCGTCGCCCGCTTCCCACGTCATACATGGACCCCATACGGCCGTACCATCTCATAGAGGCCATCGGCAGGGAGACGCTCGCGAAACTCGCTTCGAGCGAAAAACGAGAACGATTCGTCGCCGCCGCTTCGTTGATGTGGCCGTCGCACGATATGTGTGTTTTGACGGGTGGGAAACTGCTCGTCGTTCATCGATCGGACGTCAACGCGCCGTACGTGCGCTCGAGCGTGAGATTTGTGGACATCTCCGGCGTCCTTCGCGACGGGAATCGCGTCTCCGTGTACGCCGCGAGAGCGGAGCGATCGACGCGCGTGTCCCTCGCACAGACGCAAAGCGTGTTCGCTCGAGCGTATGGATTCGCGTTCGGGTGGATGCATCGAGAACAGGATCAATCATTCCACGACGTGGATGAGACTTTCCGCGGCGAAGACGCGGCGACGCCGACGTCGATCGTCGTGCGATGCGCCGACGAAGACGCCGCGCGTTGGCTTTCGAGCGCGCTCTCGCCGTTCGTGAACGCCAACGCGAAACAAAATTAGTACAGGCAGTAGAACATTAGTAGATAGCGGTGGAATTTAGACACGCAAAGCGTTCGCGATTCGAGCTATCGCGCGTCGCTCGAGTTTTGCGCGGCGCGCTTCGCCGCGTTCTTCGCCGCCAACTCAACCATCCACTGCGGTTTTTCCGCCTTCGCCGGCGGCGGCGCCGCGACCACGGGTTCGCGCACCGCGCGTCGCTCGCTCTCCACCTCGCTCGCCTCGCCATCCGCCTCCGCGCCCGAGCTCGTCGGATCGTCCGCCGCCTCCGCCTCCGCCGCCGCGCTCTTCACGCCCACCTTTTGCAAAACTCCGCGCAGCTCCCCGAGCGCGTCGCTCATCCCCGGCAGCGTGTGTCCCCGCCTCGGCGCGCTCCCCCGCCGCGGTTTCCCATCCTTATCGAACATATCCTCGAACGCGTCGTCCTCCCCGTCGTCGTCGTCCCCCTCCCCCTCCTCCCCTCCCTTCGCTTTCCTTCTCGCCGCCGCCTTCGTCGCGCCCTCGACGTCCCGAAACGCCTCCCCCGCGTGCGCCTCGACGCGTTCGAGCGCCTCTCGCAGCTTCACCGCGCAGTTCCCCGCCAGCGTCGCCCCTTTCACCGCGCCGAGCGCCGGTCCGTCGTCGTCGTCGTCGTCGTCGTTCGCGCGTCGCGCGTCCCTCGATTTCGCCTCGCTCGACGCCTCCGCGAGCGCGTCCGCGACCTCGCGAAGCGCGCGCGCGACGCCGTCGATCTCCCGCGTCGTCCACATCGCGTCGTCGCGTCGCGATGCGTCGATGCGCGATTTCGTTCGACCGTTACGACGGTTGGATGCGCGAACGATCGACGCGTCGGCACCGCGCGACGCGGATACGCACAGAACGCGGACACGCACGGAACGCAAAAGACGAACGCTGAAAGACGCTCGCGATGCGCGTGGCGCGGCGTCGCATGGTGCGCGCGGTGCGCGCGTTCATCGCGTTCGTGACGTGCGCGCGCGAGACGGTGGACGAAACGATGACGGACGCCAAGGTGCACGCGATGATGGACGACATCGCGCGATGGAAGCGATCGACGGGGAAGATGCGACACTTGCTGCGACGGATGCGCGCGCTTCGAGCGGCGATCGCGGGAGAGGTGGAGACGACGTGGGGGAAGCTGACGCACAGGACGCGCGGGACGTTTCTGAGGGAGAGCCTGCCGCAGCTGTGCAAGTTTAAGGAGCGAGAGGCGCAGATCGCGGCGTTCGGGCTGGTGCAGACGCTGGCGCTGCACGATGATTGCGCGACGGCGCTGGCGACGAAGGAGATGTTTAAACTGTGCGTGGCGACGATCAAGGGGAAAGATAAAGAGCGCGCGGTGGCGGCGAGCGGGGCGCTGACGACGCTGGTGAATCACGACGATACGCGGTTTTTAGCGAGCGACGAGGGGCTGGATAAGAGCATGACGGCGCTGATCACGGAAAAGGGGTTAGGGGTGAGGGTTAAAAGAAATTGCGTGGTGACGTTCGCGAGAATCGCGGATGATCCCGAGGTGGCGTCGCTGATGAGCGCGAAGGCGCCGGAGCAATTGATTAAAAACTTTCTCGACTTCGTCGATAAGACGGACGATACGGACACGGAGAAGTGGGCGCTCATCGCCATCGCGCGTTTGGCGATGAACGACGAATTTAGTAATTTGATGGAGAAAAAAGGTTACGTGCCTTTTTTGTTCGAACTCTCGAGAGATAAGATTCCGGCTCGGAAGCTGGCGGCGGCGCTCGTCATCGCGCACATGGCGCGCAACAAGGATTTGCGCGAGACGCTCGTCAAGTATCGCGCCATTCAGTTGTTTTGCACGATTGCGATGAACACGTCGGAACGAATCGATATGGCGGAGATGCAATTAGTCGCCGCGCTCGGGTTGAAAAATTTGGCGTCGAATTTCGATTTGCGCGCGCTCGCCGGAAAAACGGGCGCCATTCAGGCGTGCATCTTCATGTTGCGCAGTCCGCAGCAGGAAGTAAAGCGGTTCGCCGCGCTCGCGATCGCAGAATTAGCGCTGTACGAGCCAAACGGTGAGCGCTTTTGCAAGCAAGGGGCGTTAAAATGGATCATTCAGCTCGCTCGGACCGGGGACGTGCGCTCGGAAACCGCCGCCATCACCGCGTTATCCAACTTGATGTTATCGCCCGGAAATCAGTCCATCATGATTGTCGAGGACGGCACTAAGGTGGTTGATTATTTGCAAAACTCGCGCAACCCTCGCGTGGCGCACCTCGCCAAGCAGCTTTTGAAGCGTTTGCGCATGGCAAAGCTCCGCGCGGCGTGCAAGTTCGCCGCGCGAATGAAAGCGACTGGGAACGCACTCATCGACGCAGGCATCGAAATCGGCGAAGGTTACGAGTAGTGACGGCGATCGACGCACGGATTCATTGTGATATAGCGATAGAATATTTCAGACGTGCCATTTTTCGGTGGTGTGCTGGGTGCTAATCGAGCGATGGAGTTGCTTCGTGCTACTCGAATTATCTAAGGGTGAACGGCGCCGTCTTGCTATAAGTTTGCGTCGCGCGCCCGTCGCGTGCTCAGCGACGGTGCCGCGCGCGCGATTTCATTCGTACAATCAATTATTCGATGCGCTCATTTCGCGTTTCAAACCTCGCCCGTAATCTTGCTCAATCGACAGTCGGGACACCGCCAAACGTCGAGCTGCGAAGCGCTGGATTTCGTCTCGTTGACGCACTCGGGATGGAACCAATCCTTACACTGATCGCACTCGACCATGAACCGATCGGGATTATACGGCTCCGCGCACTTACAGAACACCGGCACCTTCTCCGGTCGGAACTCCCCCCGCGAGCTTCGATACAAAAACCGAGCGTAAAAATCAAACTCCGTCACCGCCTCGAGCTCTTGATACTCCCGCAGCGACCACACCTCGCACTTCGCATCGATCGTGTTCACGCTCACCCAATCGTAGTGATCGCTCGAAAACAACTCCTTCACCCCGTGAAACCGTTTCCGTCCCCCTCGCGTCTCTTGCGGTCGATAATACCAGCACAACCGCGCCTTCACCGCCCCGTTCTCCACCGCCACGCTCACGATGCGCCCCACGTACCGCTCGTTCGCCCCCGGCGCCTTGACCAACACCGCGTCGTTCACCTGGAACACGTCCCCACCGATGACGACGCGCGCCACCTCTCCCGTCACCTCCCTCGGGTCGCGCGCCATCGCGTCGTCGCGCCGTTCCGTTTCCGTCGACGCGCGTTTCGAAATCACCGCGTCTCTCGCGTCGTCCGTTCGCGTCCGTTCGCGCCCCGCCGCGCCGCGCCGCGCGCGCGATGTCGCCCCGCGACGTTCGCCGCGCGCCGCGTCGCCGCGTCGCCGCGTCGCCGCGCGCGTCCTTCCGCGGCGCGCGCGACGGCGCGCCGCCCGGAGACCGGGCGAGGGCGCGGTCCGTATTCATTCGAGTAACATCGATCGAGACCATCGATCGAGACCATCGATCGATCGACGTTCCGTCGATCGATGTCGATCGATGTCGATCGAAAGTCGACACTGCTCGACTCGACGGTGCCGACGCGCGCGACGACGCGCGCGCGG
>Ga0209666_1001535_pt1 | contig 17675 bp, 10 predicted proteins | sample SaaInlV_125m_DNA_FD_184679 | JGI IMG/M metagenome (GOLD analysis project Ga0209666, IMG submission 184679) | Marine microbial communities from expanding oxygen minimum zones in the Saanich Inlet - Saanich Inlet SI037_S3LV_10m_DNA (SPAdes)... | ecosystem: Environmental > Aquatic > Marine >...
CGCGGCCAGCGCGTGGCGCGCCGACATGAGCCGCGCGTTCGCCGCTTCGAGCTTCTTGAGCTCGCTCAGCAAAAACTGCTCAGCCTCCGCCAGCGAGGGCTGGAAGCGGTGGTGGTGCGGGTTGTCCACGCCCCCGCGCAAGCCGCGCTCCGCCGCCGCGTCCGCCTCGGTGGCGCCGGCGGGGCCCGGACCCGCGCCGGTGGGCCCCGCGCCCGCGCTCGGACCCGTTTGTCCGCCGCCGGCGACGCGCACGGCGGCGGCGACGGCGCCCTGCATCGCCGCCGCCGCCTCCGGGGACTGCACCGGGGGCGAAGCCCCCTCGTTTGCGTCCTCCGCCATCGCCTTGGCCGCCGCCGCCGCCGCCTCGGCGGCGGCGGCGGCTTCCGGATCGCGAGGCGTCGACGGCGGCTTCTTGTCGCCGTCGGCGCCATCCTCGTCGTCGCCCACCTCCTCCCCCCCGTGGTGCCCCTCGCCGAAGTGCAGGTACTTGTCCCAGTCGTCCTCGGCGTGCGCCTCGTCGTCGTCGTGGTGGTGCGCGTCGTGGTGGTGGCCGGCGGCGATGTCCGCGCGCACGTTGTTGTAAATCGCCTCCGCGTCCTCCACCGCCGTCTTCACGCGCAGCAGCGCGTGCTCGGCGTCGCTCACCTCCTTCGCCGCGGCGGCTCGGCGCGAGCGGAGCGTCGCCACGCGCTCGCCGTCCCGCTGCGCCACCAAATCCAGCGCCGCCTCGGTCTCGGCGTCGAGCGGGCCGGACGCGAGGGGCTTACCGCCGCGCGCGACAAACGTCGATTGGTCGTGATCATCCGGATCGCCAAACTTTGGGGACGAAAGCTTACCCGCGTGCATCGCCGTCTTGAACCGCTTCTTCGGCGCGTCCAGGCCGGGGGGCAAAGCAGGGCTCGACCGCCCACCCTCGAGCTGGCGCATTAACTCGTCGTGCGTGCGACGCGCCGCCTCCGCCGCCGCCGCGGAACTCGCGTTGCCGTTTTTGGTCTCGGGTTCTTTCCGCGAGCCGGGCTTCTTCTTTCCGCTCGAGGGCGCGTCGCTGCTTATTTTTTTGTGAAAGTGGAAACACACGCGGCGTGAAAAGAGGTCGTGGAGGTGAGCGTCGTGTCGAACGACGGCGACGTGTTCGGACGCGTCTCTCGAGTCGCGCGGAGCGTTCGCGCGCGGCGCTTCGGGTCGCGTTCGCGCGAAGAAAAAAAAAGAATGCCGAAACGCGAAAACGGAAAAACGCGCGTTTGCGTTTCGCCGCGGCGGCGGTGTCGGTCCCGCCAACGAGGGAATTGACGTGGCCCCCGCGCGCGCCGCGCGCGCGCGCGTTCTCGAGCCACGTCCGAGCGTCTTCCCCGTGCGTGACGCTCGGTCGCGCACACTTCGCGGGATGCTCACCTGTCGTCCTCGCCCTTCTTGCGTTTGCCCGCGCTCGCGGGCGCGGCGCCTCTCGCGCCGCCCTTATACGGTGCGCTCTCCGCCTCGCCGCGACGCAGGTGCTGGAACTTTATCAGATTGCGCCATTTGTCCTTCAGCTGGACGCCCGTGCGGCCCCTGTGACGGCGCGGGTCGGGGGTGGGAAAGATGTGAGCGGGGTGTGCGCGATGTCGTCTCGCGGCGCGCGAAATCATGCGCCTCGTCGCGTCTCCGCGGCGCGCCCGCGCGCCCCCCCGGGCGCGCATTCGCTCGCGAAAAAACGTCGACTCGCGCGTCCGTCGTCCCGGACGCGCGACTCGAGAATCTCGAGTTATCCGCGTTCGCGCGCGTTCGAGCCTGCGCGTCGGCGGCGTGCGAAAGGACGGAGGGAAACGCGCGGCGTCTTCCGCGTGGCGTCGCGGGTCGCGCGCGCGCGCGTTCGGCCGGGCACGCACTTGAGCACTTTGAAGTCCACGTCGTGTCGCATCTTCTCCCAGGCGCCGATGCCGTGCTTCTGCACGGCGTCGCGCAGCGCCTGCTCCTCCGTGGCGTCCCAGTACCCTCGGAAGGCCATCTGAGGCGCCTTGCCCCCAGGCTTGGGCTTCGCCTTGGATTTCATCGCGCCGTCCGCGCCGCGCGCTGCGGACCCGGCGCGATCCAAAGGGTGCGGGCCCAAAGCGCGACCCCTCTCGAGAGCGAACGGACGCGGCCCACCCGGTCGCCGCGGCGCGAGCTCTTGCCTCCTGCCGCGCGCGCGAATTTGAGCGCCGTTCGCAAGGCGCTCGAGTGAATGCGAGGCGGAAACGACCGGAAAAATTTGGCGCGCACTGTCCGCCAGTCACGAAAAAGGTCTGCGGAATTTTTTTCGCGAGTCACAGACCGTCACGTGCCCGACACTCATCTCTGCGGCCGTTTTCGCCGCGCGCGCTAGGTCAAGTTTTTGCGGACTGAAAAGCATGTCGGGTTGGCGTCCAAGGAAAGGTGGCTCGGCGAAAGGAGCCTTTTGCCCGCTGCCTTGGCTGAGCAGCTGCGACAGAAGAAAAGCCTTTATCGATAGTTGTTGTTCTCGCGTGATGATGACGACGAACGAGCACCCGTCGCTCTCGTCGCGCCAGACGCGGAGGCGACGCCGCGGGGTTCGATACCGCCGGGGGCGGACGCGCGCGTCCCCCGGTCCGCCTCGCGGAGGTCCCGATGGCGTTTCGCCGCGCGGTGCGGTGGACCGCCGCGAGCACGCTCGGGGTGGGGGCGCTCGCGGGCGCGCAGGCGTTCGCGTGCCACGCGTGGTACGAGGCTCTGCCGGACGCGACCGGCCCGACGCGCGGCGTGGCGATTCCCCGGACCGTCGTCCACGACGTCGCGGAGTGGCGCGAGGGCGGCGCGGTGGGGCAGGGCGCGCGGCGCCTGGCGGCGATGCGGGACATGGGCCGGGACTTGCTCGTCGTCCGTCGGAAGGATGGTTCCGCGTCGAAATCGTCATCCACGCGAAGCGGAGACGAACAGAACGATCGCTGGTCGTCCTACGCGAGCGGGTTCGCGAGCGCCCGCGAGCGACGCGCGTGGGACACGGAGTCTCGCGCGGGACCGAAAGAGCGAGCCGCTCGCGTCGAAGGACACGACGCGCGTCACTCTTCCGTCGACGGTTCCATTCGCGGCGAAGGCGACGACCGCGGTGGCGCGAACGCGGCATCCAAAGCGGCGGATGTGAAGATGTACGTCATCGGCGACTCGCTCGTCACGGGCGTCGGCGCGTCTGACGAAGCGTTCGGGTTCGGGCCGGTTTTGCCTCGCGTTTTGGCCGAGAGACTGGCGGACGTCACCGGCTTGACGATAGAGTGGCGCTCGTTCGGGAAAAAAGCCGCGGACGTCAGAGCCATACGCGAAGAGGTTGTGCCTTTGGCGCGCGCGGCGCATCGAGATTTGAGCGACGAGAAGGAGAACGCCGCCGCTTTCCCGTCGCGCGGAGCGGAGATCGCGGAGATCATCGCGTCTGATGAAAGAGATCTAAAGCCGAAACCCCTCTCGGCTTCGAAACAACGATCTTTCACTCAGCCTCCGGACGTGGTGGTTCTGCTGTGCGGCGTGAACGACTTCAAGCACGCGTTCGGCGGTCGGACGCCCGAGGCTTTTCGACGGGAACTGCGTTCGGCGGTGCGCGACGTCCGAGCCGCGTTCGCGGCGGTCGACGACGAAACAAAAAATGTGGAAGAGAGCGGCGACGAACGCGGCGAAGAGCGCGACCGTATCGTCTCCCGTGATGATCCCGTGATCGTTCTCCCGGGCATGCCCATGCAGCTGGTGACGGCGTTCCCCCCGCCTTTATCGCTCGCGGCGGTCGCCGCCGGGGACGCGTGGGACGAGCAGAAGCGCCGGGTCGCGGCGGAGGACAGCGGCGAGGACGCTCTGTTTTCCGGAGACGCGGGCCCCCGCGCGGCGGAACGGGTGGCTGAAAAAAGCAAAAACAAAAAACGCACCACGGTGTTCGTGCCCAAGCCCTCCGCCGCGTTCATGAGGTCCGTCTTCGGCGACCGAGCGCGGCTCACCGCGGAGGACGGCGTGCACCCGAACGAGTGGGGCTACGCGGCGTGGGCGCACCACATCGCGGGTGAGGTGGCGGAGGTTCTGCGCGCGCGGAGGCGCGAGGAAAAGGAACGAGAGGAAAAAGAGAGGGGGGAGAGAGGGGACGAAGCGTGAGTCGACAAGAAAAAATCGACGCGAACGAACGAGAGTCAAACGAACACGTTTTTAGTCTCTGCGTCTCGGCGTCTCGCTGTCTCGAAGCCTCGGGTGGTCTGTTCGTTTCGTCTCTCATCAATCCACGACGCACGCCTCTCCCCGGCCGCGCGCGCCGCCGCCGCCGCGACCCCCGCGACCGCGACCGGCCGCGGGCGGGCGTCCCGGCCCGTGCCTCGGCCGCTCTCGTTCGCGCGCGCGATCGGTCTCGCGATCAGCGATCTGCGCTCGCGCGGAAGCGCGCGCGGCGCGCGGATCGCGCCTGTCGCGATCCTCATCGTCCCCGGCGCCGCGCTTCCGCTTCCCGAAGGACGAGGAAGCGCGCGCGGCGGCGGCGGCGGCTGTTCTGTTTTCAGTCCGCAAAAAAGCCGCGTCGTCCTTCCCGTCGCCGTGATCGCGCCTCTCCGCTCGCTCCGCCTCCGCGTGCGCGTCCTCCGGGACGCCCAGGTGCACGGTTTCCTTCCAGAGGCGGCACGCGGGCTCGACGTCTCCGTCGTCGTACGCGATGGCGTGCGTCAGAGACTCGGCGTCGAAAGAAGCGACGGTTCCCGCGAACGGCCCGCGCTCGGTTTCGTCCGGCCAGCGCACGCGCACGCGGCGGCCGACGGCGCGTTCGCGCAGGAGCGTCAAACACGCGCCCACGTGCCCTCGGCGGGCCTCGATGATGGCGGAAATCTGCGGGCACAACGAGAACGCGGCGACGCCGTTTGTTTTTGTCTTCGCTTTGGCATCTTTCGTCGCTTTCGTGTTCGCCACGACGCACGCGCGGCTGAGGTGCCTCGACGAAAACGGAATCGACGTCTCGGCTTCGGCTTTACGTACGCAGACGAGGCACACGCCGCACGACGCCGGAGGCATCGCCGCGTGGCTCCCGTCGCCGCTCGCGGCGCCGACGGCGCGTCTGAGACGCTCCTCCGCGCGCGCGCGCGCCTCCTGCGCGCGTCGCATGGAAGGTGTCACGCCGAGCCGCCTCTGCTCGGCGTGCCACTCGGCGGCCGAATCGACGCCTCGCAGGAAGCGTGCGCGGTTCCGCAGGAGCGGCTGATCCGCCAATTCGTCGCGGTGCTCTAGAAAGTTCAAGAGCGCGTCTGACTCGCACCACTCGTAGGTCTTGTCCCCGAAGTACACCACCAGAACGTGCGTGTCCGAGGTGATCTCCGTTTGCGTCGCGGAGGAAGGCACGCGGCCGTTTGGTCCGCTCTTCCGCTGTTTCGCGAGGAGCTCGGTGAACGCGTCCGGCGGGATCTGGTCGCGGTCGTCGTGCGCGTGAAGCGCCAGCGCCGGCCAGTAGACGCGCGCGCGGCGTGCCGGCGGCCCGCGGCCGAGAAGCCAGGGCGCCCACACGACGCGACCGGCGGGGACGCCGTCCCCAGGGACGCCACCACCAGCGCTGACATCCAGAGGCGTCTCTAGGGAGGCGTCGCACCTCACATCTCCGGGGACGCCTTCGGCGGTCCCGGGGACGCCGTCCCCGGCGGGGACGCGCGCCTTGGCCGATCCCTTTTGCTTCTCCCCGAGCGCGCGCGCGACGAAGGGCTCGATTTCGACGTGCGCCAGGCGCAACCTCTTGACGTAGCCGAGTGCCTGCTCGAGCGGGCACTCCTGCATGTCCTCCACCTTCTTGCGCAGGAACTCGCCCAGCGGCACGAACCCGCGGATCACGGGCGCGTCCCCGCAATTGGACAGGGAAAATCTTCCTCGCCACGACAAAGCCGGGCGCATGTTGTACGCGGCGTCCGGCCAACCGCTCGCCGCCGCCGCCGCTTCCAGACACGCGTCGTCGACCAATCGGTTCGGAGCGTTTTTTTTTTCGAGCGTTCGCCGTCTCGCGCCGCTCCGTGCGACGGTCAAGTCGTCAGTTCCGGCGTCGTTGAGGATACCTTCGTTGAGGATACCTTCGAAGGTACCTCCGCCGTCGTCGTCGGAGGAGGAGCGTCGGACGCACCTGTCGCGTCGGTCGAGGACGCCGCCGTTAGCGGCGTTGGGGCCGCCGGGCACAGCGACGGCGAACTTGACCCCGTCGCCGGCGCGCGAGAACTTCAGGTCGTACGGACGCATCAGCCTCTCTCCCAGCCAGCGCGCTTGCGGCACGGCGACCGCGAGCCCGAGCTTCTCGAACCGCTTGAAGGTGGCCGCGGCGAACTCGTTCATCTGCGCCGCGAACGCGCGACGCGTGTTTTCGGCTCGCGCGTCGCCGTCGCCGTCATCTTCCTCCGCGCTCGTCGTTCTCGGACCCCCGTTCTTGGCCAAGAGCGCGGCGTAGCCGTAGTCGATGTTCCGCTTCGGCTTTCCAGGCACGTTGAGCGGGTACGCGGGCTCGGTCCAGCCCGCGGGCAGGCCCATGAGCCGCTCGGCGTCCTCCACGTGGAGCATGCCCCGTCTGCCTTCGCCGTTCTCCCGCCTCTCGACGATGCACATCCGCCGCCCGTTCGCGGTGGTGAGCGTGAAGAGCTCGTCCAGCATCGGGCCGTGTCTCTTCTCGGCGAGATCGATCGAGGCGACCGTTCGTTTGGGCGTCACGAAAGGAGGCGTGCGGAAACACTCGTAGCACTCGCGCGCGCCGTGCGCGCACGCTGAAACCGCGCGGTCGAAGCCTCCGCCTTCGCCTTTCGCCGTCGCGGAAGACGCCACCGCGTCCAAAGCGCACTCGACGCACACGCATTCGTCTCGCGATGTTTTGCCCCTTCCAATCTCGCCTTTCGCGTTTCCATCGTCGCGAGAAGGAGAGTCGTCGCCTTCGTGGAATCCTCCGACGACATCATCTCGCATCGAAGCCTCGCCTCGCCTGTGCATCTCGACGCACTGCCCCAGACACACCGCCTGCGGCGCGAGGAGCACGTCCCGCGGGTCGCCGTGCGCGCTGGCCAGGATGAACACGCGTCTTCGCCTCTGCGGGATCCCGAAACCGGTCAAGCCCACAACTCGATGCGCCCACCGGTACCCGAGTTTTTCCAACTCGGAGACGACGTGGCTGATGGCGGGCGGCTGCGGCGGGTCATCGCGCATGTGCCAGTTGAGCAGACCGGGGACGTTCTCCAGCAAAACCCAAGGCACGCGCGTTTGGCGCAACAGGCGGAAGACGTGCGCGCACAGGCCGGTTTGCGTGCCGAAACGCAAGCCGGGACGCGAGACGTTGATCGTGGAAACATCCTGGATGTGCGGGCATATGCGGTGGGTATCTGTCAGAGCGATAGCGCGTCGCCGAGCGATAGACTAAATACGCGCGCGACGTATGCCGTTTCGTTGGAGTTTGAGGACGTTTCCCAGAAACAATTTTCAGAAACATTTTTCTCGGCGTTCCGAGAACGCACCGGGCACGGGAACCCCGCGGCGAGGAGCTCCGTCTCGGGTGGGAGCTCGGTGAGCTCGGCGACGTCGCGACGCAACGCCCGGCCGGGGAAGTGGTGCTGGAGCACCTGTCGCGAGCGCGTTTCGTTTGTCGCGGGCCAAGTGGGGAGGTTTCGGTGGCGTCAGAAGCGATCGTTGCGCGTTTCGCGAACGAGGAAAGCCACGACCGTGGATCCTCTGTGACGTCTTTGACGGGCCGGACGCGCCTGTACGCAGTGTGGGTCGTTCTCCACCTGGAGAATGATCTCGTGCCCCGCGTCCTCCAGGCCGAGATCCAGCCCGCCGATCCCGGAGAACAGCGAGACCGTCTTCATCGCGGCGCGTCCGCGCGCTACGGAGTGACCAAGGGAAGGGAAGAAGCGTTCGGAAGGAGGAAGTGTGCGCTTCCAGAAAAATCTCGGACGTGATGAGCCATTCGAGGAAATTTCCGACTGACTACGAGCCTTCGATTCGACGATGGACGAAAGAGCGACGCTTTCGTGGATTACCCACACGTAGTGACTATGGACTACGACGCATCGCCGCCGTAACGAACACTCGAAACGAACACGCCTGTCTCACCACCGCGTTTAGCCCTCGCGCACCCAAGGGGTGTTGGTGGGTTCCCAGTCGATGAGGTTCTCCTCGCCGCCGAACCAAAGCGCGATCTCGCGCTCGGCGGATTCCACCGAGTCCGAGCCGTGGATCACGTTGCGGCCCACCTCGACGGCTAGGTCGCCGCGGATGGTGCCCGGGTTGGAAACCAGCGGATTGGTCTCGCCGATCATCAAGCGGCACGCCTTGACGGCGCCGGGGCCTTCCCAGACCATGCACATCACGGGGCCGGAGACGATGTAATCCACGAGGTCGCCGAAGAAGGGCTTCTCGGAGAGATCCTGGTAGTGCTCCTCCGCCACTTTCTTGGGGCACTGGAACATCTTCATGCCCTTCAGCACGAAACCCTTCTTCTCGAAGCGGGACACGATGTCGCCAACCTGTCGTGTAGGGCGTTCGCGAGGATGTGTGGGGAATAGTGGGTTACCGCCGTCAGCGAAAAGGCTTTCGTCGCGCGACGCGTAAAAACAAAAAACACGCGCGCGCGTCGTCCGTCACAGAGAAACACACAAGAAGGCGTTGGGAAAAACGCTCCTCGTGCGTTTTCGCCCCGTCGCGCTCCGAACGTTCGGTGGCGAGACGCTCTCGCCCGAAGTCGGCGGGGCAAAAGATAGCCGTCGCGATCGCGGAGGAGAGGCGCGTGGGAACGCACGTAGCCGCGCTGGACGCCGTCGGGCTTGATCATGATGTACGTGCGCTCAGCCTCGAAGCGGCCGGCGAGCACGCGCATGTTGCGGCCCGCGCGCGCCACGGTGGAGGCGCCGGTCGCGCGGAGCGCGACGCCGGCGGTGGCGTGGCGAGCCGCGAGCTTCGCGGCGGACGCCTTGGACGCGACGGGCGCGGCGAACGCCGCGACGGTGGTGTTGCGGGCCTTCACGGGCGCGCGCGCGGAGGCGACGACGCGGGTGGCGGAGGCGGAGACGGCAAAGGACATCGTGACGTGTGGATGCGCTCGGGGGAGTGGCCACGGGATGGCGGAGCGCTTCCGATTGGCGACGGACGTCGCGAGAAAAAGCACCTCAACTTTCGTGAACTGGATAAACATCGACGTGGCCATCGCTGCGAGGGTCGGGTTTCGTTCATCGCGAGGAATCGATCGGCTCGACGCGAAATCGATCGCGCGGTCGTTCGTTTCATCGAGGACCTCGAAACCGCAGCGAAAAGATGCGAAGATCTCGGATCTGTCGCCAGCTGGCGCGTTCGAGCGTTCGTTGTTTCGATCGGCGCGCACCGTCCGGCACTGGTTCCTCGCACGCACACGCCATTCTCGGGCAGATGTCCGCGATGTCAGCCGCCACCGCGCCGCGCGTCGCCGCCGCGCTGCGCGTCTGCCGCGCGCTCCGCGCGCGCCGCGCCGCCTCGCGCCCCGCGCGCGCGCTCGTCGTCGCCGCGGCGGGCAAGCCCCCCCTGGTGAAGGTGTGCGGGGTCACCTCCGTGGCGGACTGCGCGCTCGCGGTGGAGAAGGGCGCGGACTTCATCGGCATGATCCTGTGGCCCAAGAGCAAGCGGAGCATCGACTTCGCGCTCGCGCGCGAGATCGCCGCGCGAGCCAAGGAGGGCGGCGCGACCCCGGTCGGCGTCTTCGTGGATGAGTCCATGGATGCCATCGTCAGCGCGTGCAAGGATGTCGGGATCGACCACGCGCAGCTGCACGGCGACGGCGCGCGCGCGTCGTTGAAGGACCTGCCTATGTCCATCAAGGCCATCTGGGTGGTGAACGCGGACGCGGACGGGGTAATTGTGACGCCTCTTCCCGGCGACGAGGATGCTTTGATGAAACAGAGGACGGACGCGATGGGCGCTAACCCGGTGACCGCTGCGGTGGATTTCGTGAAAGGCCCGAGACGCGTCGTCGATTGGATATTAGTGGACGGCGTCGTGGCGGGTTCGGGCGAGACGTACGATTGGACAAACCTGAAACCTCCGAAGGGCGCGTCGAGAAAGGGGTGGCTGCTGGCGGGCGGACTCGACCCCGAAAACGTCGCCGAAGCAGTCGCAGTGTGCGCGCCCACAGGCGTGGACGTCGCCAGCGGCGTGACGGACAACTCAGGGGTCGCGAAGGATGCGAGCAAAGTGGAGGCGTTCATCGCCAACGCCAAGAAGTGAACCAACACGCGATATCGTTCGTTCGCGCTCGTATTGGACGAACAACACGCGCGAGCGCTCTCGAGCGCGGCTTGGACGACATGAGGAAGAGCTTCGCGTGTCGGTGTGTTCGTGACGCGTATAGGTATCTTGTTATTAACGCAAAGAAGGCAAAAGCGCGAAGTATTTCATACGTTTCCGTAGACGCTTTCGCGATTCAGGAAAAGAGGCGCCCGACGCTCTCGGTTCGTCTTTCGTCACGCGGCGCGCGCGGCGCGCACGCGAGAAGCTGTATGACCTTTTAGTCTTACACCTCCGGCACTTTACTGACTCTGGTCGCTTGTTTTAAGGCTCGACTTCCCTCGTGTCGGGAGCGTCACGCGGCGCGCGCGGCGCGCGCGCGCGTCGCGCGCGCGCCCGCGCCTGCGGCGAACATCGCGCGGATGTCCCCCTGGCGCGAGAAAGCGCCTCCCTTGCGCGCCTTCCTGGGCGACGCGAACGGCTCCGGCGACGAAGAAGAGCTTTTGCGCTCGGCGGCGCGGCGCGCGCGAGACGACGCGGCGGCGGACCCTTCTTCGCCGCCTTCGGGCGTCGCGGGGGACGCGGGACGACCGACACCGCGTCTCGCGCGAGCGCTCGCGGTCGAAGCACCCATCGACCCGATCGCCACAGCCCAGGGGCGTTTGCGCCCGGAACCGGGCGCGCCCTTCGAGGGCGACGGCGTGGCCGGAGCCGCGCGCACCGCGAAGTCTTCGTCGCCGTCCGACGACTCGGCGTCCTTCTCGGCGAGCGCGGCGGCGCGGCGCGCGCGCAGCTCGGCGGCGACATCCACCACCGCGATTGTTTTGGACGTCCTCCGCGTCTCTTTCGTGGCGGACACCTTCGTCTTAGTCTTCGAGTTCTTCCCGGCGTCCTTGTCGAGAGCCTTCCCGTTCTTCTGAGCCTCGTCCGCCTTCGCGCCTTCGGAAGCGGTCTTCGTGGAAGCGAGCGGTCTCGTCTTCGCCGGCCGGAAGCCCTCGGCGAGCCACTTCCCCCACTCGAAGCTCTTTTTGCGCTCGAGAAGCGCGGCGGGACTCAAACCGGTGGCTCCGTGCACGAGGTAGTCGTGCACGTTGTCGAAGCCCGCGCCGCGCGCGAGCTGGATCACCTGGTGCGTCGGCGCCAGGCCGTGCGCCTTGCGGCAGGGCCCGCAGTTGCAGCAGGTCACGCACCCGTCGCCGCACGACCCGCGGCATCGAGGGCAACGCCATATCCCGCTCGCCACCGCCGCGTCGATGTCTTCGCCGTGCCTGTTCCGCAGGCACATCCCGCAAAACGCGAGGGGCGCGCTTCGGCGCTCGGCGCACGCCTCCGCGGTGCAGAAGACGTGCGTCTCCACCGTCTTCTGGCGGCACCAGTGGCACGTCACGCCCAGCTCGCTGTCGTACACGCGCGCGCCCACCGAGAAGCGGCGACGCGCGAAGTCGCCGTCGCTCATGGACGCCAAGTTTTGTTTCTTTCTCGTCGAAGAAACGACGCGGCGACGCGCCGCCGCGACGTCGTCGTCGTCGTCCAGGCCGTACTTCTCCGCGTAGTTGATCGCGACGCGCTCGCGGCCGGAGCGGCGACGTTCGCTCTCGGGCACGAAAACACGCACGCGGGGCTTGCGCTGGCGTTTCAGTGTATTCGTGAGAGCGTCAGAGAGCGGTCGGCGACGTGAGTCGGGGGGATTACGTAGCTACGCTTTTTTCTTCGCACAGACAAAACAGAGAGACGAACGCGTTTCGTCTCGGATCGGGCGGGAAACCGCGGGGCGGGTCGCGCGCGCATTGCGCGCGGGTCCCGGTTCGAATCGCGTCGTACGTCCGTGAGAGACGACGGAAACGTCGCGCGACGCGTTCGAGATCGATCCCTTCGCGCATCGCTCGAGGGACGCTTGGGAGACGCGCGCGCGCGCCGAGGGGAGCCGCGCGGTTCGTCCGCCATCGGCGGGTCTCGGAAAAAGGCGCGAAAACGGGACAATGCGCGTTGTTAGGGAGGCGCACCTGGGGGTTGGGGACGGGCGCGGCGACCGCGTCGAGTTTCGACGCGAGCGTGTTGATGCCCATCTCGGACATCCTTCTCTTGTTCTCCTCGATGCGCGCCTGGCGCTCGAGCTCGAACGCGCTCAACATCGTACGTGCGTGCGCGGAGGACAGGCGAGCGCGACGGGTTCTGCGATCGGAACGACCGAAGGCCGAGACGAAAGGGTCGCGGCGATTTCGCGGTTTCGCGTCTCCGACGAAACTCGTCGCCCGGTTCGTCCGGCGGGAGAAACGCGGGCTCTTCCCGAGGCTTCGTCACTCCGCGTCCGCACGGCCGGTCCGGCTGTTCCACCGGCATGTCCGCCGCGCTCGCGACCGCCTCGGCGCGCCCGAGCGGCGGCGCGCCTTCGCGGTTCCCGAACCCGCGCGCCCCGGGTGGCCGGGTCGCGCCGTCTTCCAAGACGCCGTCTTCCAGGATTTCGAAAACGAAAACGCGACGGTTAACGTCCACCCCGCCTCGCGCGCTCCCGCCGACATCAGTCCCGAAACTCAAGCAGCAGCTCGCGCGGTCGCGCATCACGCCGCCGGTGGACGGGGCCGAGCTGGGGGACGGCGCGACGGGCTCGAGCCGGTCCGGCGCCAAATCCGGCGGTCGTCAGGGCGCGACGGTCTCGTCGAAGCGCCTGAGCCGGTTGGAAAAAATCGCCCGGCTGATGGAGAGCGAGGGCAGCTTCGAGCTGTACGGCGCGTCGCGCATAAACACGTACGCCACGAGCGAGCGGTACGACCTGTCGGTGCTCACGTCCACCCTGCGTTCGATGCGCGGCGTGTGGACCGAGCCGGAGGCGCTGGACGACGAAACCATCTCCACCCGCCTCTGCGCGCGCGACAAAAGCGCGGCGGAGGCTCGCCAAGACGAAAAGAATCCGGCGATCTTGGACGGCCTCGCGTGTCGCACCACCGTGGACACCAAGATCGCGTTCTTCTTCGAGTACGGCATCGTCGTGTTCTGGGGTCTGACTCCGGAAGAGGAGCGAAAAGCGACGCGCGATCTGTTAGAGGCGTGCGAGATCGATCCGTACCCCGCGGACGACGTCGAGGTGGACACGATGTTCTTCGCGCACGCCGACCCGGAGGACCCGAACGAGCGCGAGCGGTTCACGCGACCGTCGCCCAGCCCCAGTTTCAGGCTGCAAGAGAGCGAGAGTTTGGACGAGAGCGAGACGATGAGGTTCGACACGAGTCACGACGAAAACGTGAAGGCGACGTCTCTGGAGTCGCTGGAGGCGCGCGTGATGACGCGCGACGCCGCGACGGCGTTCAAAAACGCGAAACCGTTCGCGGAGATCGCGACGGTGGTTGACGACGTGGTCGCGATCCCCCCGGCGCAAGCCGGCGACGCGGCGGTGATGCTCGCGGCGAGCCACGCGCTGGCGCAGAGCACCAAGCTGGCGCTCTACGAGAAAAGAGCGGCGCTCCTGGCGGACGCCACGGAGTCCATCCCGCGGCAGATGGCCACCACGGGCGAGACGAGTTTAACGTCGAAACAGGCGACGAAACTTCGCGGGCGGTGTTTTCTACAGAGGGCCGACCTCAACGTGTTCGGCGCCGTGTTAGATTCGCCGGCGTTTTTGTGGCAAGCCCCCGACCGGTACGCGCGCCTGTACGAGGCGACCCGAGACTACCTGGAGGTGGAGACCAGGGCGGAGACGCTCAACGCGCGTCTGAACGTGCTGGAGGACCTGGTTTCGGCGGTGGTCGCGAACTTGGAGACGGAAAAAGGCACGCGTTTAGAGCTCATCGTCATCTGGCTCATCGTCATCGAGGTGGTGATCGGCTTAGTGGAGATCTGGGGGATCGTCGGCTTGGGGAAGGAATGACGATGAGCCGCGAGAGATGCGCGCGAGATGACCGTAAGACACTAGCTCTAGTGACGTGTGACCGTACTCCGTTCGTGAACCATCTCGGGAGGCGTGTTTTTTTTCACGCGTCGGACGCGCGAAGAAAAAGAAACGCGTTATGTCCTACCGCGCCTCGTCCTCCGACGGCTCTTCGCTCTCGTCGCCTCCGCTGTCGCTGTCGGGCGACGCGAAAAACATCGACACCGAAGGCGACAAATCCGGCGGCTCGTGCGCGCCCGCCGCCAGCGCCGAGGTTTGCCCGACGAGCTGCGCGACGAACTGCCTGAGCGGGAACTTGGCGGGGTGGTGCCCGAACGGGTTATCCAACAACGCGTGGATGTGCAGCAGACCCTGGAAAAGCACGTTGGAGAAAGCCAAGAACGCGTAGCAGAAGACGATGGTCAGGAAATCGGACGAGAAACCTTCGTCGCGCTCGGCGACAAAGAACGACGCCTTCGATACCTCTCCCGGCTCGCTTGTTCTTGACGTTTGTTCGGCGCCGCTGCTCGCGAACACGCCGTCCATCTCCACGGCGTTCAGACCGGAGTTGAGCACGAACCCGAACCACGTCGATAAGACGAACAGGTACACGTGCACGACCAGAGATACCAAGTTGACGTACGTGTACGGGAGCTGAGACGCGAGGTACGTCGAGACGCGACCCGCGGCTTGCCTCGCGTCCGCGAGTTTAACACACGCCGTTCGCTTCGTCTCCCACGAGCACACACCCTTAGACGCGCACGTCTCCAGCAGCCTGTGCGCCCAGCACAGCACGGCGACGAACCGGGGCAAACCCGCGGCTCGAGCGGCACGAAGTGCCTCCCACTCCTCATGCGTCACGAGGCCCAGCGCCACGCAATCCTCGCGGTCGAGGTGCGTGACGTGCTTGGAGAGGATGTTTTCGTCGTCAGTGAACACCGCGGTGGACGCCACGGAGGGAAGTGGGTCGTTTTGTCGTTCACCGCGACAGGGAGGATCCGCGGAACCGTCGTGAGTATCGTCGAAGCCGTTTTCTTGGAAGCGTATCGTTTCGTCCGACTGGAAACGCGGTTTTCGTCTTCGGCGTCGTTCCGGTCGGGGCGTCGCGACGCTCTCGCGGGAGGTCTCGACGGAATCCGAGCCGGCGTTAGTTTCGGCGTCGGTCTCGGCGTCGGTCTCGACGGCGTCGAACTCGACTCCGGCGCTCTCTTCGTCGACCGAAGCGGCGCGCGGAGCGGTGACGCGCGGCAGAGTATTTAGTCTCAAATTTCTCGGGAGAAGTCCGGAGAAGAAAAACCCCGCAGGCGCGCGCCGCAAGCGCCGCGCGCCGGTCACCGCGTGCTCCCTCTCTCCCGCCTGCGACAAGAACAGCACGTGCGCCAGGTTGAGGAGCCGGAAAAGCTCGTTCGTCGCGTCTTTCGTGAGCCTCTCCGTGAGAGCCTTCTTCGAACGCTTTCGCGACGCTTTCGACCGGGAGTGTTCGGCGGTTGTTTTCGACGACGCGGTTACACGTTTCGTCGACGGTACGTCTCCCGAAGGACTCGCGTCGGAACACGACGAGACCTCCGACGTCGTCGATTTACCTTCCCTCGTGGCGAACGCGACGGCGAGTTCGAGCAGCGCGTGGTGGAACGTGGCGTACTGCGTTCGTACGTCCCACCACCTCTGCACTACTAAACTGATGAACAGACCTAACACTAATGCGATGATCACGCCCATGGACGCTAAGCTTCCCAAATACGCCGTCCCGAAGATGGCTTTGAAATTTTTCGAATGCGCGTCGTCGACGCCGAGTTTAGTGGCGTGTATCAAAGCGGTCCACGCCGCTAAGCAAACAGTCTGAACGTGAAGCGCTCTCGACGCGAACACCGTTACTGACAAGTGAAACCTCGAGGGCCACGGGAACCACCCGATGGTGTGGAGGTCTTGAGGGGAGTACTCTAAAAGTCGACGCGGGTGGACCTGCCACAGCCCGTCCACGTCCGTGGTCACGGCGGCGCGAGACAGGTCTTTTATCTGCACGGAAAGACGCCTTTCCGGTGTGCGAACCGGAAGTCCGTGGGGGACTGTGACGTCTGCCGCGCCCGGGAGGCCGGCGCGCTTCGGCTCTGCCCGCCGCCGCCTGTGCCTCGGGCCGACGGCGCTCGACGCGATCTGCGCGGCGTGGTCCGCCAGGTTCACCACCACCTGCGCGCCGCCGCCGAGCGAGCGCGCGCGGTACGGACCGTCGCGCAGCGTCACCCTGCGACCCGGCTCGCCGAGGTCGGGGTCGTGGGCGCCGCCGAACGAGCCGCCCGGGTCGCCCGTCCGCATGCTCTTTCGTGGCGCCTCGCGTCCTCACCAACGGAAAGGAGACACGCGGCGCGCGGAGCTTCGGCGCGCGGCGGTCGTCGATGCCTCGGCGGCCTCGCGAGTGCGGCGAGACGCGCGACCGCCTCGAGAGCAACGCGTCGTCGTGGCTTTTTCAAAACGAGGCCTCGAGGCGCTCGCATCTCGTTGTTGATTTCTTTCTCGAGCTCGAGCATGTCGAGTCTCCTCGTCACACTCGCAGGCGCGCTTTCTCGCCTGCTTCGACCCGACGATGAGCGCTCTGGTGGCCACCCGCCGCACGGCGAGGTTCGCCTCGCCCCTCCGCGCCCTGGGCGCGCGCTGGTACGCCGCCGGCGAGCAGCAAGACGTCGTCGTGATCGGCGGCGGCCCCGGCGGATACGTCGCCGCCATCAAGGGCGCGCAGCTCGGGCTGAAAGTCACCTGCGTCGAGGGGCGAGGCACCCTGGGCGGCACCTGCCTGAACGTGGGGTGCATCCCCTCCAAGGCGCTCCTGCACGCCTCGCACCTGTTCCACGACGCGAACCACACCATGGCCAAGCACGGCATCTCCGTCGGGTACGTTCCCAAACTCGAGCGACGCGACCGGCTCGGTCGCCGCGCTCACCTCGCGCCCCGCGTCGTCCCGCATCCATCATCTTTTTTGAGTTCCCGAACGGACCGCTCGACTCGCGAATCTGACTGGCCCGCCGCGCGGGACGCGAGATATTTTTTGCGAGGCACGCGCGATGAACGTTTTTTTCGTCGCGACGTCTGACCCCGCGTCACCTTTGTTCCGTTTCGTCGCAGCGAGGTCTCCATCGACGTGGAGAAGATGATGGCGCAGAAGTCCAAGTCCGTCGAGGGCCTGACGAAGGGCATCGAGGGTTTGTTCAAGAAGAACAAGGTGACCTACGCGCGAGGGTGGGGATCGCTCACCGCGAACCCGGGCGAGGTTGTCGTGACGAAAGACGACGGCTCGAGTGAAACGATCTCGGCCAAGAACGTCATCTTGGCGACGGGTTCGGAACCCGCGACGTTACCCGGCGTGGAGGTGGACGAGGAGACCGTCGTGACGAGCACGGGCGCGTTATCGCTGAAGTCTGTCCCTAAACGCATGGTCGTGATCGGCGGCGGCGTGATCGGCCTCGAGTTAGGGTCGGTGTGGAGCCGTCTCGGCTCCTCCGTGACCGTCGTGGAGTTTGGGAAGGACATCTGCCCCCCCATGGACGCGCAGATGCGCAAGACGTTCCAGCGCGCGCTCAAGAAGCAGGGCTTCGACTTCAAGATGGAGAAGAAGGTGACCGCGGCGAAA